>Ga0164297_10003644_pt1 | contig 14216 bp, 13 predicted proteins | sample GEODES058metaG_FD_113539 | JGI IMG/M metagenome (GOLD analysis project Ga0164297, IMG submission 113539) | Dystrophic lake water microbial communities from Trout Bog Lake, Wisconsin, USA - GEODES058 metaG | ecosystem: Environmental > Aquatic > Freshwater > Lake | place: USA: Trout Bog Lake... | reverse complement strand
GCCTCACCTCGTCTTAACGCTTGTCCCACCTGGCCGGCAGGAATGCGTTGACTCACCCGCAAAAGCTCCCCCTGAGGCCACTGCGCCAAGTCCTCTGTGTTCACGGCATAGCCATCCATTGACGTATTGTCTTTGGCAGGCACATCAAGCGCAGACACCACCGCCTCTCGAAGTACTCGAGCTTGGGCATCAAACGTGTCCACCCGCTCTGTTGCCATCAGCTCTCGCGAGGCTTGGGCCAGCACCACCGTTTGGGCCTCAGTTAATGACATCAAAGGTGCACGAACCATGGGGATCACTCCAACTTAAAAATTATCTATATTCAAAGCGGCTCTCATTGTCCACCAACCACTGCGCCACGGCTTGAGGCTCATTGAGGGGCAACAGGTCTCTGAGGGTGGGCTCAGGCAATTGGCTCACACTCATGTCGCTCACCAAGCCCATCACAAAGGGATCATTGGGGTAGAGTGGAGTCGCCTTAACACCTTCTCGCAAAACTTCGAGCTTGGGGAGGTCGGCATGCTTAAAGCCCTCGACCAACACCCAGTCCACCTCCGAGCTCATGAGCGTTAACAACTCGTGAACATTGGGCTCTTTCAAGTTCTCATAGGTGTGCTGCAAGGCCCAGCGCTTTTGAGACGCCACCATCACCTCCAAGGCCCCCGCCTGTCGGTGACGGTAGCTGTCCTTGCCGGGCTGATCGATGTCAAAGTCTTCATGCGCGTGCTTGATCACCGACACCCTTCTACCGAGAGACCTGAGTGCCACAATCACTTGCTCGACCAAGGTGGTTTTCCCAGACCCAGAAAACCCCGCGAACCCCACCACTTTCACAAAGCGCACTTCTCGATCATGAAGTCCTTCACCTGTTGGGTGTTGGCGGGCATCACCCTGACTCGCTTGGGACGATCTTCGATTCCCTCAAAACCAGCGGGTCTTGGGGGTTGATGGCCGACAGCTTCCAAAATGGTGGCTGAAAACTTGATGGGCAAAGCCGTCTCGAGCACCACCATCACGCCACCCGGTCGCAAATGCTCACGTCCCACCTTCAGACCATCAGCCGTATGGGGGTCGATCAGTTGCCCGTGGGCTTGCAAGGTGGAGGCAATGGTTTTCAATCGCTCAGCGTGAGTGCTCTTACCACTGACAAAGCCAAAATGCTCAAATTGCGTTTTGAACGCCTCATTTGCACTCAAATCAAAGTAGCCCTGCTGGGCAACGCCTTGGGTGAACAATGCACGGATCTTCTCGCCATCACGGGCCAAAAGATCAAACACAAAACGCTCAAAATTACTTGCTTTGGAGATATCCATCGAGGGAGAGGAGGTCTCAAAGGTGGAGACCGAGTTGCGCACTCGGTAAATACCTGTTTTAAAAAACTCATCCAAGACGTCATTCTCGTTGGTGGCCACGACCAATTGCTCAATCGGTAAACCCATCATTCGGGCCACGTGACCGGCGCAGACGTTTCCGAAGTTCCCACTGGGGACCGCAAAACTGACTCGATTCCCACCACCGCTATCAGCACAGAGTCTTTGGGCTTGAAAGTAACCCGCAAAATAGTAAACCACTTGCGCGAGCAACCTCGCCCAGTTGATGGAGTTGACGGTACCAATTTTCAACCGCTTTTTGAACTCCAAATCACTGGAGACGTCTTTAACGATGTCTTGACAGTCATCAAAGACACCGTCAATGGCGATGTTAAAAATGTTCTCATCCATGAGGCTGAACATTTGTGCTTGTTGAAACGCACTCATGCGTCCGTTGGGGCTGGTCATGAAGACGCGAATACCCTTTTTACCGCGCATGGCGTACTCCGCTGCGCTCCCGGTGTCTCCAGAGGTGGCCCCCAAGATATTGAGCTCCTCGCCTCGCCTGGCCAATTCATATTCAAACAAATTGCCCAAAAGCTGCATGGCCATGTCTTTAAAGGCGAGCGTAGGTCCGTTGGAGAGTGCTTGCAAGTAAACCCCCTCACCACAGGCCCGAAGCGGCGTGATCTGCTCAGTGCTAAAGACAGCTTGGGTATAGGTTTTGTCGCAAATGGACCTCAAGTCGTCCAATGGAATATCGTCAATGTAGAGGCGCAAAATCTCAAACGCCAGTGCCGCGTAACCCCGGGTGTTGTAGGTCTGGCGCAGATGCTCAATGGAGGCGGCGTCAAGCTTGGGGTAATACTCAGGGAGATAAAGCCCTCCATCGGGGGCTAAACCTTCGAGCAATATGTCACAAAATCCAGGCCGCTCAGCGGACCCTCGGGTGGAGAGGTATCTCATCAGTTCAACTCTTCTTTACGGATCAACACGATGGGCGCCAAAATCGAGGGCAAAGGCTGTATCTTGGCCAACGCCTCGGTCATCAAGGACTCCTGGCAGTCGTGGGTCAAGATGATCAAATCGGTCTGGCTCTCGCCTTCGCTGGCCGCGCGCTGCAACACTGCATCAATGCTGATATTGGACTCGGCCAAGAGACCGGTGACCTTGGCCAAGACGCCCGTTTGATCAGCCACTCGCAGGCGCAAATAGTAACTCGTGACCACTTGGGACATCGGCAAGACCTTGAGCGCACTGATCTCTTGGGGATGAAAGCCCAAATAAGGAACCCGTTGCTCGCTCTTCATGCTCTCTAGTCGGGCAATGTCCACCAAGTCGGCAATGACCGCACTGGCAGTGGGCTCAGAGCCCGCGCCTTTGCCGTAAAAAAGTGTCGTCCCCACGGCATCGGCGTGAACCATCACCGCATTCATGGCGCCTTCGACATTGGCAATCAAGGACTTCTCGGGGACCAAGCACGGGTGCACACGCAGCTCAATACCTTGGGACACGCGTTTGGTCAGGCCCAAGAGTTTGATGCGGTAACCCAGTTGCTCGGCATAGCGAATGTCTTGGGCTTGGAGTTGGGTGATGCCTTGTACAAAGGCTTCCTTGTACTGAAGGGCAACCCCAAAGGACAACGACGAGATGATGGTCGCTTTATGAGCGGCATCATTGCCCTCAATGTCAAAGGTTGGATCGGCCTCGGCATAGCCAAGGGCTTGGGCTTGCTTTAAAACATGCTCAAAGGAAAGCCCCTTGTCACGCATTTCCGACAAGATGAAATTCGTCGTGCCATTGATGATGCCCGCCACCCATTGAATCTTATTGGCCGTGAGACCTTCTCGCAAGGACTTGATGATGGGAATACCCCCAGCGACCGCGGCCTCAAAGCACACCATGACACCTTTTTGGGCCGCCAGAGCGAAGATTTCATTACCATGCACAGCGATCAACGCTTTATTGGCCGTCACCACATGTTTGCCCGCCTCGATGGCTTTGATCATCAATTCTTTGGCGATCCCCATGCCACCAATCAGCTCGACCACGACATCAATCTCGGGGTCTTGCACCACATCGTGACCCGAGGCCACCACCTGGGCGTGGGTTCCGACAATCGCACTGGCGCGGGCAACATCGAGGTCGGCCACTTTGGTGATCACAATTTCACGACCTGCGCGGCGAACAATTTCGGCTTGATTTCTCGTCAAGACCTCAAACGTGCCTCGCCCTACAGTGCCGATGCCCAGGAGTCCTACTTTGATTGGTTTCATGTTGAATGCTTTTGACGGTAGAGTTCTAAAAATTTGGCGATCCGTTTGATCGCTTGCCTTAAATCATCTTCATGTGGCAAAAAGACGATTCGAAAATGGTCTGTTTGTGGCCAATTGAATCCTGAGCCCTGAACCAAGAGAACCTTGGTCTCGTGGAGCATCTCTTGGATGAAGGCCTGATCGTCCTCAATGGGGTAAATTTTAGGATCCAATCGGGGAAACATGTACAAGGCAGCGCTTGGCTTCACGCAGGTGACCCCGGGGATGGCGGTGATTAACTCATGGGCCAAATCACGCTGACGACGCAGCCTGCCATTGGGCCCCACCAAATCTTGAATGCTTTGGTAGCCCCCCAAAGCGGTTTGGATCGCCCACTGGCCAGGTACGTTTGCACATAACCTCATGGAGGACAACATATTGAGGCCTTCAATATAGTCGCGAGCACGTTTTTTGTCGCCAGAGATCACCATCCAACCGGCCCTGTAGCCGCATGAGCGGTAGCTCTTGGAGAGGGAGTTAAAGGTGAGGGTCACCACATCGGTTGAGAGACTGCCCATGGCCACATGCACATGGTCGTCATAGAGCACTTTGTCGTACACCTCATCAGCAAACAAAATGAGTCCATGCTCTCTGGCAATTTGCACAATCCCTTTGAGCAACTCGACGGAATACAAAGCACCGGTGGGATTATTGGGGTTGATCACCACGATGCCTTTGGTTTGGGGGGTGATTTTGGAGCGAATATCCTCCAAATTGGGCATCCAACCGTTGCTTTCATCACACAGGTAGTGAACGGGTGTCCCTCCAGACAGAGAGACCGCGGCTGTCCACAGTGGGTAATCGGGCGCGGGCAACAGCATCTCATCGCCCTCATTCAAGAGCGCATTGGTGGCCATCACAATCAGCTCACTTGCGCCGTTGCCCAAATAAATATCATCAAGCAGCACGCCTTGTATCCCTTGCTGCTGGTTGTATTGCATTACGGCTTTTCTGGCTGCAAAAATACCTTTGCTATCGGAATAAGCCGCCGAATTGGGCAAATTGCGAATCATGTCTTGCTGAATTTCTTCAGGCGCATCAAAGCCAAAAACGGCCAAATTACCAATGTTGAGCTTGATGATCTTGTGACCATCCTCCTCCATCTGCCTGGCCAAGTCCAAGACCGGTCCACGGATGTCATAGCACACGTTGTTTAACTTGCTGGATTTGAGAATTGCTTTCAAAGCCACTCCTTTGAGTTCATGCTTGGGGAAATCCTATAATTTGAACACACAATTTCACATTTTTAAGCTTTACCCCCATGAAACTCCAACCCGATCAGATGGATACCTTGGCCGTCACGGGCTACGACGCAAGCTGGATTGCCGTGAATGGGGTGAGACACAGCAACAGCCTCATTGTGAGCGCCTTAGGACTTTTAATGCCTTGGGAGAGATCACACTTTGATCAACTGCAGGACTCTGACTTGGCGCAACTGCTTGCCTTGAAGGACCAGGGCATTGAGCTCATTGTCTTGGGTTCGGGCAAGCAGTTGAGATTCTTACCCCCCACGTGGCTTAAATCTTTGCACGCCCATCAATTGGGAGTGGAGTGCATGGACACCCCGGCCGCATGTCGGACTTACAACATTTTGGCGGGCGAGGGCCGTCGGGTGGCCGCTGCACTGCTGCTTCAAATTTGAGACCTGGTGACGCTAGGGTCCTGTCCCCGAGGGTTTATCGGGAAGCGATCCACTGCACAATGCGGTGGGTGACCTCGGGCTCAATGGCGTTAAACCCATGGTAGTGAAAAGATTCACAAGGACCTCCCCATGCTAGACCCGTGGTGAAGGTGATGAGTTCTGCTTGAGGTCCTGCTTTTAACTTGTCCATCAAGCTCTGGATTTGAGAAAACGGGCACCATTCGCATGCATCTCGCTCATGGTGAACCACCAAGACAGGAATATGAATTGACCCCAAGGCCATCTCCGGCACAGACGGACCGCGCCGACTTGGTAAACGAAGCACGGAGGAGGTCAATACGATGCCATTGGGAGCGTCTTGGCCTTGCAACTGGGTGGCAACCCAAACCGCAGACAAAGTACCGTTGCTAGTGCCCACCACCCAGACGGGCACTTGCCAATGATCTCGCGCCCACGAGATGACCGCCCTCAAATCCTCAGCGTGTTCAACGCTTTGACGAAATCCCATCAAAAATGGTGCGACTTGACGATCCGAGGGGGCATCAACCACGATCACGGCGACCCCTTCTTGAGCAAATAATTGTCTAGAGCGAACCAAAAAGTTACCACTCCCCCATTTGAATGATCCGTTGGGCTGCAGTTGAAGTCCGCCATGCCCTCCCGCCATCAGGATGAAAGTGGCCTGGGGATGAGGGGGTGACAAGACCATGATTCGGTTGGTGACACCATTGCGCGTGGGGATATCAAAAATTTGCTCACCGCTTTGAGCGTACGCCAGTGAGTGCAACGTTATAAGTAGTCCCCCCAACAAGAATGCGATGAAACGCTGGCTCACTTTTCCCATGGTGTTATGGATTGATGGTGTTATGGTTTTCTTAATCGAAAGGTTTGAATCTAGTTTTAAGCATGAAGGTGATGTATAGCGTTAAATAAGCTCACTGCGCATCTTCCTCAAGACCAGGGTCATGCACCAAGTTGTGCAACAAGTGCAGCAAAACTTTGCGAGCATCTTTCACCTCTTGGGCACTGAGACCCTTCACGCTGATGCGATTGGTCTCCTGGGCCAAGGGGACCAACACTTTACGCAGTTCTTGACCAAAGGGGGTCAAAAAGACGTGCTTGTTTTTTTTATTGTCTAAAAGATGGCGAACCTCAATATAGCCCAGGGCTTGCATCGCTTGGATTGCCGTGTAGGTGGTGGGCTCCATCACACCTGCTCGAAGACTCAATTCGCGTTGAGTGAGTCCGTCTTTTTGCCACAATATGCGTAAAAACGTCCAATGACCAAACGCCACGTTTTGCCGCGACAACCTCACTTGCAAGGAGCGAGAATAGGCCCGGGCCGTATCCCGGACCAAGTGAGCCAAGCGGTCTTGGGGCACATCCTCTTGCCAATGCTTTAAGAGCTCAAAGCGCTCATTGAATTGGGCTTTTGAGGTCATGCTTTAGACTCTGGCGAAAGCGCTTTGGGGGCCACTTGGTACTGGAGTGAATTGACACTGGCTTTGGTTTTTGACGCTTGCAAAATGGCCAAACTCACCTCCAAGGTTGCCCGGGCCCACTCTCCACTGTGCAGTAAGCTCTCGTCATTCACCAATGCCCCATAAAGCTCATCAATCACCTCCACTCTAGGAACACGTGACGGGGGGAGCTCAATTTTGTAACTCCCTTCAATATCGTGCACCCAAATGCCACTGGGGGTGGGCCGCAAGTCTGCTGTATCACAACTCACAACGACCGGTCCGAAATGTTGGTGATATGGGGCAGTTCTGTTGTTTTGTGCTTGGCTCCAGGCTTGGCCGCCATAGTTTCTTTGTGCTTTGAGTCGCGCCTCCTCTAGGCCAGCCTCTGTATTTGAGCCTCGGTCTAGAAATTGTTTTCGTGCAGTGACTTGGGGTGAGCTATTGAGCTCATGACCGAGTTCAGTCACCTGTTCCATCCAAACATTGCTGTCCCATAACCCATAGCCACTGTAGGTGAGAGAGGCAAACGCTCCGTTTTCAAATTCAAGCAAAGCGCTGTAGGCACCCTCGGTAGGACGGGCTCGATCCCAAGCACCACAATGGGCCTGCACTTGGCCTACCCGTCCCGAGCACAGCAAACGACAGACATCGACTTGGTGGGCACTTTGACTAAAGATCACGCCACCGCCTTGTTGCGTTTGGAGCTCTTCGGGTCGTCGTGCACGGTATAAAAAATCGGTGTATTGAATGGCCTGAAGCATCCTCACCGCACCGTAGCGGCCACTTTGAATGAGCTTGGCCGTCTCCAGAATCGGAGTATCAAAACTGTGGCTATGGCCCACCATCAAGCGCTTACCTGAGAGCTGGGCTGCCTCGATCATGGCATTGCACTCGTCTAGTGTCACAGCCATGGGTTTTTCCACCCAAACGTGCTTACCCAACCGCAAAGCCTCCACGGCTTGGCTAGCGTGAAACTGATGGGGGCTGGCGATATAGACCACTTCCACGGCCGGGTTAGCGCAAAGGGCTTCTAGACTGGGTTCACAAGGAAAGCCAAAGTCACGCTCAAACTGCTCACACGCACTCTCCCACGGATCAGTCGCCGCGACGATTTGCACCCGCTCGTCGGCCAAAAACGTGGGCAGCATCAAGGTGAAGGCTCGGCCCAGGCCCACCACGCCTATGCGCAGTGAGCGAGTCACAAGTCAAGCACCAAGCGGGAGCCTTTGGCGCGCGAGACACACACCATGATCTGGCTGTCGTACTCATCATCCATCAGCACAAAATCTCGGTGATCCACCTCACCCGAGAGGAGCGTAGTGCGGCACGAGCCGCACGTGCCGCTCTCGCAAGAGCTTGGCACGGGGACACCCGCCAGGCGCAGCGCCTCCAAAATGCTTTGGTCTTTTTGCACCATCAAGTGCTGACCCGTTTTGTGAAGCACCACCTCAAAGACGTCATTGTCACTGGGGTCGACTTGAGGGGCACCAAAACTCTCAAAATGCACACGCTCACTGGGCCAATGGCCCGTCATGTCTCTGACTGAATCCATCAAAGGCTTGGGGCCGCAGCAATAAATATGGGCCGCTTTCGGGGTCTCAAAGAGTGGCCAAAAATCAAACTGCTTGGCAGGGTCACCCTGATCGTGGTGAATGTGGACGTGACTGAGAAAAGGCTCGCTTTTGAGGAGATCCGCAAAAGGGGTGGAGAGCGCATCTCGTGTACAAAAATAAAGCTTGAAGCGTCTCTCTCCCAACCCCAAGAGGTGACGCATCATTGATAAGATGGGCGTGATGCCGATTCCCCCCGCTACAAAGATGTACTCGGGTGCGTCGTAGGCGAGCTCAAAATAATTGGCCAAAGCGTTGACCGCTAGCGAGTGCCCAACCTGCAGGGATTCGACCATGCTTTTGGAAGCGCCGTGCCCATTGGGCTCTCGCTTGATGGCCAACTGATAGGCCGATAAATCATGAGGATCACTGCACAAAGAGTAGGCCCTGGTTTGACCTGAAGGGGTCACCACACTCAAATGTGCTCCCGGGGTGAATGGGGCCAATGCGTGGCCCTGTGGCGAGGCGAGTTCAAACAAAGCGATGTCTGGGGTGAGCATCTCTTTGCGCGTCACTAGCAAAGGGTTAGGGTTTGCAGTCATCAGGATATGCCCAAAATATAATAAACTTAGGAACCTAACTATTTTAGCCGATTTTGCATACCCCTTTTATTCCCTTTAGGGATACAAGAGGAAAAAGAATTTAGCCTTAGCCGAGAGGTCCACACCATGATGACTGAAGAAGAAAACCAATTGCTCTGCAAAGTTGAAGGCAATGCCCCCATGGGCCAACTGATGCGCCGTCACTGGCAAGCGGTGTGCTTGAGTGAGGAGGTCAGTGAAATCGATGGTGCTCCGGTTCGGGCGCGAGTTTTAGGAGAGGATTTGGTTGTATTCAAAGACAGCCATGGCCAAGTCGGAGTGATGGGAGAGTTCTGTCCCCACCGAGGAGTCTCCTTGGTTTATGGCCGCAATGAACACGGTGGCTTGAGATGCCTTTATCACGGCTGGAAGATGAATGTGAGCGGAGAGGTGATGGAGATGAGCTCCGAGCCCAGCCAAAGTGCCCTGCCCGGCAAAGTTCATCACATCGCTTACCCAGCCCTGGAGTGGGGAGGATTTGTGTGGTGCTACATGGGCCCCAAAGAGACCTTCACGGAATTCACCCCACCGCCTTGGGCACCCCATCAAGACGTGCGTGTGTCAATTTGCAAGATGATCATTCCTTGTAACTGGGCCCAGATCTTGGAGGGTCAAATTGACTCCGCTCACAGCTCGTCCCTGCACTCCTCAGACATGATGCCCGCACGACTCAATGGCGCATTTGCTGATGAAAAAACTTGGTTGCGCCCCAGCACCGACAAAGCTCCTCGCATGCAAGTCCAGTCCGAACCCTACGGCTTTCGCTATGTGGCCATTCGCCGCCCAATTGAAAAAGCCTCTACCCACGACTACGTCCGTTGCACCGTATTTTTAGCACCTGCCTCGGCCCTCATTCCCCCCAACAATGCCTACAACGTGGCCAACATCAACACGGCCATCGACGACACCCACACCGCGTTTCACTTCATCGCTTGGGGCGACCCAGCAACCACACCCGATACCCACACGTGGAGGGAGTTTTTACACACCCAAAAAGGTGTCGACTTGGATGAGGAGTACCACCCCCTTCGAAATGTTCAGAACCACTTCCTCCAAGACCGCCAAGCCATGAAAGAGGGCAATTACACAGGCATCAAAGGCATTCCCAATCAAGACTTGTCAATGTGGGTCACCATGGGGGCTATCACCAAGCGGTCTCAAGACCGCCTGGGTGCCAGCGACTTGGCTGTCGTGGAGTTCAGGCGGCAAATGCTCCAGGAGGTGAAGGCTTTTACCCAAGGCCAAGCCCCCATTGGAGTGGGAGATCGACAAGCGCCTTTGAGCACTTGCTCTTTCCAAGCCATTGTGGAAAAAAGCATCCAATGGCAAGAGTTCCCCGCCTCACCTGTTTAAGTATTTGAGTGAGCCGGGCTTAGTCACCAGGGCTCAACAAAGACTCAATATAAGGGTAAACCCTAGAATTGAGTCAAACCTTCCTCCCCTCGACTTCAATGCCCTCACTCTCAAAGGGTTTATTGAGTCCATTTTTTGCCTTTAACTTGCTTTTTACTTGCCTTTCAAAGGCCCCAAGCTTGGGCTTGAATTGCGACTTTGCCATGGATGACAAAGGCTTGGCTTGGGAGACAGAAATTAGCAGTTTTAGGATTTGGGTTTGACTCAAATTCAAGTTAAAATAGCAGGTTGCCGCCTGTAATGTGCGGCCCCCTATGTCAAATTGGATAGAAGATCTATGGCGATCGTTGTCAACAAACCCCTTCCTGAATTTGAATCCATTGCCACTGGCGGCGTGAGAGTGACCAATCACACTCACATGGGTAAGATCGTGGTGTTGTACTTTTACCCCAAAGACAATACACCGGGTTGCACCACTGAGGCCATGCAATTTCGCGACAAATACAAAGAGTTCACCAAAGCCGGTGCAGTCATTTTTGGCGTCTCTCGTGACAACATGAAATCTCACGATGATTTCAAAGCCAAGCTAGAACTGCCCTTTGAATTGATTGCCGACACGGAAGAGAAAATGTGTCACATGTTTGGCGTCGTGAAAAACAAAATCATGTACGGCAAAAAAGTCAAAGGCATCGAGCGCAGTACCTTTTTAATTGGTGCCGATGGATTACTCAAAGAGGAATGGCGTGGCCTCAAAGTGCCTGGCCATGTCGATGAGGTGCTCAAATCCGTGAAAGCCCTTAAAAAGCCTGCCGTCGCAGCCGCTTAAAAGCCCCAGCTAGAGTATTTCCCTCGACCGTCATATCTGTAGGTTATGATGTTTCAATGATGATGTTTGGCAAGCCTGTCTTTTGACCACACCCTCTTGAACATTCAAGCCTCCATGACACCGCCGTTCTCTCCCAGCTCCATGCCGCCAAGTCACCTTGGCGGCTTTTTATTGGCCGCTGCGTCCTACTTGCCAGATCTGCATGGCTTTAAGAGCCCAATGCACAGGCACGCCCACTCTCTTTGCTGATTTTCAATTCACCTAACAACACCACCCCATGCCACTGCCACCTGCCCCCTCAAAACGCGCATCCCTCTTGAGCCCAGACACCGTGGAGACTTCCAGCACGGCTAAAGCAGCCAAGCGACAACACACGGCCTCCTTTCACGCAAGCCCCTTGGTCGATAAGCCACAGGCCTTTAAAGACTTCGATTCTTTTGAACCCGCTGCCAGCCCCTCAACGACTGGCACGAGTAGCGCATCGGGACTCGAGAAGAGACCCAGTGCAGCTTACAAAGCCGCGCCTAAGCCCAAGCCTGCAAAGCGAAAAAATTCAGGCCCCTCCAAGCTCTTTGTGCTCGACACCAATGTCTTGATGCATGACCCCATGTGCTTGTTCCGGTTCGAAGAGCATGACGTGTTCTTACCTATGATTGTGCTCGAGGAGCTAGATGGGCACAAAAAAGGCATGACTGAAGTCGCCCGAAATGCACGCCAAACCAGTCGCTCCTTGGACGCTTTGGCCGCCACCGTCGAGTCCGACATGATCAATGGCCTGCCCCTGTCGGGCACCGGACACAAAGAGGTGAGTGGCAAACTCTTTTTCCAGACCCAAGCCCTGGTGGCTGAGTTGCCCATGAGCTTGCCGCAAGGCAAAGCAGACAACCAAATTTTGGGGGTGGTTCAAGCCTTAGGTAAACTGCATCCCACTCGCGAGGTGGTGTTGGTCTCCAAAGATATCAACATGCGCGTCAAAGCCAGAGCCTTGGGACTTGCTGCGGAGGACTACCAAAACGACAAGACGCTGGAGGATGGTGACTTGCTCTACAGCGGCTGGCTCTCACTGCCATCTGATTTTTGGCTCAAAAACGGTAAAACAGTAGAGAGCTGGCAAAGTGGCAGTCACACGTACTACCGTATCACGGGCCCCATCGTGCCTGATCTGCACATTAACCAGTTTGTTTTCTTCGAGTCTCCAGGCGAGCCTAGCCTTTATGCACGAGTCACAGAGATCCGAGGTAAAACTGCAGTCTTCAAAACCCTCAAAGACTTCAATCATGTCAAAAATGCGGTCTGGGGTGTGACGGCCAGAAACAGAGAACAAAACTTTGCTCTCAATCTACTCTTGGACCCAGATATTGATTTTGTGACCTTGACTGGAACTGCCGGCACAGGAAAAACCTTGCTGGCCCTTGCCTCAGGACTTACCCAAGTGTTGGATGACAGGCGCTACACGGAGATCATCATGACCCGTGCCACCGTGAGCGTGGGCGAGGACATTGGCTTTCTCCCCGGTACCGAGGAAGAAAAAATGGGCCCATGGATGGGTGCCTTGGACGACAATTTGGAGGTCCTGGCCAAGACCGATACCGGCTCTGGCGAATGGGGGCGTGCTGCCACCAATGAGCTCATTAGAAGCCGTATCAAGATCAAGAGCTTGAACTTCATGCGTGGGCGTACTTTTTTGAATAAGTACGTGATCATCGATGAGGCACAAAACTTAACCCCCAAACAGATGAAGACCCTTATCACCCGAGCAGGTCCAGGAACCAAAATCATTTGTATGGGCAACTTGGCTCAAATTGACACCCCCTACCTCACCGAAGGCTCTTCGGGGCTTACTTATGCGGTGGACAAGTTCAAAGGCTGGCCTCATGGTGGGCACATCACTCTCGCCAGAGGCGAGCGCTCTAGACTGGCGGACTTTGCCAGCGATGCGCTCTGATGAAACCTCACCAAAGATATTGACCATCAAGGGTGGATTTTTTTCATGGCAGAAATCTTAGGTCTTGGCCTCTCCCACTATCCCCCTTTGAGCTCACCCAACGAGCAGATGTCTTGGATCCTCAGGAAAACGTTGGAAGATCCCTCCATTCCTGCGAAGTACAAGGACACGAGCCATTGGCCATCCGCCATGCTCGAAGAATGGGGGCAGGACCAAGGCACGCATGGCGCTCAGATCCATCGCCAAGCGCTGGTCGAGCGATTTCGCCATGTTCGTCAAGCGCTTGATGAATTCAAGCCCGATCTCGTTCTCATTTGGGGGGATGATCAATACGAAAATTTTCGTGAAGACGTCATTCCCGCATTCAGCGTGTGTGCCTATCCCGATTTGGATTTGTATCCCTGGAGGCACGCACAAGGATCCTCCATGATGGCTGGGGGCAAACCCAACGCCTGGGGTGAGGGGCCAGACTTGCACTACCGCCTTAAAGGACACCCTGAGGCAGCCAAGCTGATCACGACTGAGCTCATCCAAGCACACTTTGATGTGGCCTATGCCTACAAGCCCTTGCACCACAGCAGTGTGGCCCATGCATTCATGAATGCAATTTTGTACCTCGACTATGACCGACAAGGTTGGCCCTACCCGACCATCACCATGCCGATCAATTGTTACGGCAAACGGGTGATTTGTGCCAAAGGTTTCATGACTCAAATGAACGATGCGTTGGACTTTGATCCCCCTGGGCCCAGCCCTGCTCGGTGCATGGACATGGGGGCTCAGATTGCGAGGACTCTCAAAGACTCGCCCTGGCGTGTAGCGCTTATCGCATCCTCGAGTTGGTCTCACGCTTTTTTATGCGACAAAACATATCGACTCATGCCCGATACCGAGAGTGACTTGGCACTTTATCGGGCCATGCAGCACAACGAGTTTGATTTTTGGAGAGCGAAAAGCACGGAGGATTTTGAAGCCGCGGGTCAACAAGAGATCTTGAATTGGTGTCCTTTACTGGGCGCCATGCAAATGCTTGGTCAAAAAGTGGCTTGGAGTGATTTTGTGCAAACCCATGTGTTCAACTCCAACAAAGTTTTTGCGCTTTATGAGTCGACTTGATTCGTGAATGTGCACTTGCGAAAAAAATCAACACCACATGAAGACATCGCTCCTC
>Ga0164297_10003643_pt1 | contig 14217 bp, 19 predicted proteins | sample GEODES058metaG_FD_113539 | JGI IMG/M metagenome (GOLD analysis project Ga0164297, IMG submission 113539) | Dystrophic lake water microbial communities from Trout Bog Lake, Wisconsin, USA - GEODES058 metaG | ecosystem: Environmental > Aquatic > Freshwater > Lake | place: USA: Trout Bog Lake... | reverse complement strand
GTTTTGATGTCATGGCGCATTTCGTTCATTTCACGCTCCATAGCCTCAACCTTTTGCCACATTACACCGACTTTAACTGGATCAATCTCAACCATAATTACGACTTCATAATATAGGCCAAAGCGTAATAAGGTGGCATATTTGCGCCTGACCCGCTTACACCAGCAGTTGCGTTAGTTGTAGCTACAGTAATACCAGTTGTTGCTGGGTTAGTTCCATAAGTAGAACCAGAACCAGGAATAACTGGGCCACCGCCATAAGAAGTGCCAGAGTTATTGACGTTAAATGTATGTGAGTGGCTTGGGTCGCTTACTACAGAAGTCGCAGCGTGAGTATGACTTACTACAATAGCATCAGTAGAACCACCAGTAGCTCCTACAGCATAAGTATTTCCTGCGCCCAATACAAAAGAATTACGCAAGTCAGGTGTGCCATTAGCACCATTACATAATAACCATCCACTAGGTATAGAGCCTGTAGAGCCTGACCAAATAGCAATTAAACCGCTTGGAACTGTATTAGATACAGCAGGGGCATTTTGCAAAATACCATATAGATTATCAAGGGTAATTAAACTTGTGCCTGATGCGCTTTGAATAATAAATTTATAGCTATAGCCTTGTAGCAACCAAATTTCATTAGGAACACGACCTGAGCTATCTAATACGATAGGATTGGCATTAGCAGTTGTTCCACCATTGTCGGTATAAGTAGCTAAGGGTGTAGATGAACCAGCTTGATAAGTATAGATAAGACCACCTGAAAGTGGTACTCCATTGTTATCAAAGTATTGTTGACCTATGCCAACGGATGATAGTAGAACTGATGCCATTATTGTTTTCCTATGTCTGAAATTTTAGTGCCTGCACCTGGTTTAAGAGATTCCCTAGTAGCTTGCTTAACCGCTCTTTTACCTAATGCTTCTCTAGCGATTGTCCCCACAGGAACAATGCCTGCGCCAAATACATAATTTGCGCCTTTTTCTACACCTGATTTAGCCAATTCTCCAGCTTGTGCAACAAAAGTATTAGATTCATTAACAAAACTACCTGGGGGTCTTGCTTGAGTTAACCTTGCAGTATTTCCTAAAGCCTTAAGTTGAGCATTAACTTCAGGGCCTACAATAGTAAGAATTTTAGGATCAATGCTTTGTAATGCTTTATTAAATCCATTTTGGCTAAATTTGCCTGTTTCATTAACAATACCAGCTTTAGATTTAAGCCAATTAATAATGCCAGCAGCCATAACTTCTCTAGCTTGAGAATCTGCGCCTAACTGATTAATCATGGTATCAATGTCATTCTTTTTGCCATTGACCACATATTTTTGAATAAAATCATCGGGTGCTACAGAACCATTTACGGCTGCGTTGTAAGCCTTGTCAGATTTAAGAGCATTAAATCTATCTCTAGCAGCAGATCTTGCGTCATCAGCCAACACTTTTAATTCAGCAGTTTCACCTGTCAATGGAAGTTCTTCTAATGCGTTTCTAACTATACTTGCAGCAGCTTCCGCATTTCCATCACCAGATCTAGCTGCTCTACGCATTTCTGATGCTAAATTTGTTCTAAGAGATTCAAACTGTTCAAAAGTCATAGGCTCACCAGTTTGATAACGCTCTAATTGCTTTTGAATTGGTGTGGCTAAAAAGTCACTTTTTAAATCTTTTTTCAATGCTTTAAATGCGTTATTAGCAAAAGCTGCGCCATCAATAGGTATTTCACCACCAGCAGCTTCTTTCAAAGCATCGTATTTAGCAGTAATGTTTGCTTTACGAGCATTATCGATATCAAGATAAGAATCAATTAATGCTTGACCATTTTCTACATGGTTTGTGCCAAATACATTAGGCGCAGCGTTTTCATTAATTGCGTTAATATTTTCAATTAATTGTTGGTTTTGTTCGTTATAACGATCCGCTAATTCTTTGTTTTTGCCACGACTATTAATTTCATTAGAAAGAATAGTTGGATCTTGAGTTGCTTGTCCTTTAGTTAAACGAATAGGCACGGGCAAAGAATCTGCTTCAATATGACGTTCTAAAACGGGCATATTAATATCAGAAGGATTTACATTTTTAAGTTCAGCAGCTAATTCAGGGGTGGCTCTACTTAGAGCCTCTTGCAAAACAGTAGCTTTTGTAGTTTCTGATGCACCTACGTTACGTTGACCCATTTGTTCTGCCGTGACACCGCCTCTAAATTGAGCTAATTCTGATGGCGCAACTTCTCTAGCTTTTAATGCTGTGCCTACTGCTTTACCGCCTAATTCCATTCCTTTACCGGCAACCAAACCTAAAGTGCCAAGCATATTTTCTACGTCTGTTTTTGGTATTCCTGTTTTTTGAGAAATAACATCAGCACTTTCGCCAATGTATTGCCCAATTTTATCCATTATTTGCCGTGCGCCTTCGGTTTGATAACCAGCAGTCTGCGTAACGCCAAGTGCTTTACCAAAAGGTTGACTAATTGCGCCAGCCAATTTTTGTGATGTTGCAGCAGCTTCTTCAGGGGTTTGTCCTAAAGCTCTGCCACCAGCATAAGTGACTGCACCTACAGCTCCTGGCACAGCACCATACAGAACATCGCCTAATGAAGCCAAGTTTTCTGCTATTGGCGCATTAGTTTTCATAGCACGATTCATCGTTTCCATCATGCTTGGTTTTGTTTCTTGTGTTTTTTGTTGCTCTACTGGTTGTTGTGTTTTAGTTTCAACACCCATAATTGCATTGTATAAAGCATCGTTTGATGCAGACTCTTTTGGTTTTTCACCACTTAAAACTTTATTAACGTAGCTTGTTGGATCTTTTGTAACAAAACCACCATAAGCAGCTAATGCTTTTTCTTTTGATCCTAGTTTGGTAGCTAAATCATTAAGATAATTTTTTGCCACTTCTCTTGATTGTTTTTCATCAAAAGGATTAAATTTAATACCTTTTTCGTGAAATTGTGCTACTGTGGCAGGCATAAATTGATACGCCCCCATTGCACCGCTTTCTTTATTAACAGCAAAAGGATTGCCACTACTTTCTGTAGTTTTAAGGCGATCCAATTCTTCATCAGAAAAAGAAATATTAGATTTTGGTGTTTCGCCTAAAATGGCGTTGTATAACGCATCTGCCATTATAAAGATCCTTCATTTTGAAGTTTCTGCAAATTTAAATATTTAGTAGCCAATTCTTTTCTTTGTGCAGCAGTCAAACCTGATTCTTGAATATATTTAGCTACAGCAGCAGCACCTTGTTCAGGTGTCTTAGCATGACTAAAAATATATTTCATTTCAAATACAGCATTATTGTCTGCATTTTTATTCCATTCAGTTCTAAATTTGCGATTGACGTTTGCATCACCAAATTTTTCACTTGCTTTGTCTGCGCCAAAAGATTGACCATAAGAATTTTCAAGATTTGCTGCATTGCGTCTTGCAATATCAATTAATACTTTAGGATCATAAACAACAGAACCATTGGCATGAGCAACCAATCCTTGACCAGCCACAGTATCTAATGAACCACCTTGAGCATTAATTTGTGCAATTTGAGCATTAGCCAAATCTTTAGATAATTGTTGATATTCAGGAGTGCCAATTTTTGCTTTTAAAGAACGCTCTGCTGTACCAGCAGCACCACCAAAAATAGTGTTACCAGCAAGCATCTCAGCTTGATCTATCAATTTATCGTAATTTTGACGAATAGCTGAATATTGTGTTTGAATTGGCTTGAGATCTTGGCGATACTTAGCACCATAAGTTCTATCAACTTCTTCATTAGGATTTTGTGGTCTAACTTGACCAGGCACAGGTGGCTGATAAGGTGCTGATTCAGGCTGACTAAATGATTCTGTTGCTTGTGTTCGACTAGTAGTTTGTTGTTGACCTGGTAATGGTGGAGAAACAATACCTTTGGTTGCTCCTGCAAAAGCCGTTTCAGGGGCTTGTGCGCCATAAGTCATTTGATATAACTTTTTATATGCAGCTTCAGGGCCTTGTTTTTTGTATTCTTCTTTTATAAGTTCCAAAGGATTGCCAGGACTAGAAACGTCTAAACCTTGATTTTTAGCAGTTCTTTCAACAAATTCAAACTCATGATCCATTTTTGTTGGATCAGTCCAATTAGAACTTGCCAATAAAGAATTAGCCAAACCCTTAACTTTGTCAGCTTTTACTTGTGCAAGATTAAACTTTGCGCTTTCTGTTGCTGTTTGTTCTTGCTGAAGTTTTAAAGGATTAATTTGCTGTGCTTGTTGATAAGCCTGTCCACCACGAGCTATGTTAAGCATATCGCCTAAAGATGTTGCTGGCAAACCTTGAATTTGCGATGCTACTGTTGGATCACCATAATTAGCCATAATTTTTCCTTAACCTAGCATATCAGCCATATAAGAAGCAGCAACGTCTGGTGAAACAGCGTTTCCTGCCCCTTGTGCTATTTGATCTGCTGTGTAACCGCCTGCACCATTTGATCCGCTTATAAGGCTTCCTACTGAGTTACCGCCACTAGAGCTTGGGTTTAATAAAGAACCTAAATAACTATATTGACCAATATTTGATGCTGCGGGTGCTAATGCGTTTGCTGCGCCAACATATCCTGCTGCGGTTGCGTTAGCTGCGCCAGTCTGATAACCAGCAATTCCTTGCGCTGTTCCTGTTGCAAGATTTCCAAGATTGGCAATATTATTTTGACCAATAGTTGCTAAATTGTTTGCATTAGCTAATACGTTTTGACGTTGTGCTTGATAATTTGTAAATGCGTTCTGATAAGCATTTTGAGCATAATTTTGCGTATAATTTTGTAGAGCTTGCTGTGCATTACCGCTTACAAATCCGCCTGTAGCATTAGAAGCAGCGTTTTGGGCTTGTTGACCTTGTTGAAGCTGAAAAGCGTAATTAGGGGCTAAATTAGCGTTTAAATCTTGATTATTAAACTGATTAGTTAAATACCCACTATTGAGCATATTGGATATTGCAGTAGTGCCTTGTGTGCCTAAATTGATATAAGGCTGATAATATGGCGATAAATTGTTGTAATTATTTTGTAATGTTTGAGCAGCTAAATTTTGACCTTGAGCAGAGGTATTTGCAGCTTGAGCTGCTCCACCGCCCCCAATAAGGCCTCCTACTACGTTCCCAACTATCGGGGCTGCTACGGCAGCTGCACTTGCACCCATAATTTCTCCAATCTAATATGCTAATTGTCGCATTTTTACAACAGTTTCGTAAAGACTTTATCTATTAAAGTAAAGCCCAAATACTCAAAAAGGCTGGAATTATCAGAATGAACCTTAGTGTTGTATAAGATTCTCTGCACTCCCTGTTCCTTTAGCAGTTTTTCTGCAAATTGGAACATTTTTAACCCTACTCTGCCTTTGCGATATTCCTTCTTCAAAAAATAAATATCCTCAAAAGCCGTCAAACAAGTCTTGTAATGAAGGTGTGGCATCACAAAAAATATGATGTAACCAATTAGTTTTCCATCTTCTTTACAAGTTACAAACCGCAATTTACCGCTATCTAATATCGTTTTATATGCTTCCCAGTCAGGATCAAGAGGAAAAGTCTTGGTAACTGATAATTCCTCGTAATGATCCTTAATTATTTCCTTTAATGCGTCTAAATTTTCTAACCAATCATCATCTTTATATTCAAACATTGTAATAAGGCACTTTATATTGTTTTCCCCCAACAGTTACATTCATAAATCCCGCAGGATTTGATGGTAATGTAGCTGTCCCCTTTGTTGCTGTTGCTGAACTAGAAAAGTTTAATAAGTTCAAAAACCATTGTTGCCACGCCCGTGTGGGCATTTTGGTATTGTCATCGATTAAAGGAGTAACTGGGTATTGATTGCCCTGACTTTGACCAAACAGTATATTTGCCATTAATTATCCCCTTCGCTAGCTTTTAAGTTCGCTGAAATAATACAAGCAAAGACTGGATCAGTCACAACGACTTCAAATATGCGATCCCTTGCCATGCCCAATCTGCGCCAAATAATACGATTCTTGTATTTACCGACTTGACCAATATTTGACCAATATTCATTACTCCAAGTAGAACCGCCATCGTTTGACCATCTGAGCATAGCTTGTGGGTTTGCACCGACTGTTTCTGCGTTCAAAGGTGGGTTTGTAATACCTTCTAAACCTACGCCAGGCTGAAACTGAATCTGAAATTCATCAAAATACTGACGTTGTAAGTCTGTGACAAGGTGTGGGCATCTACGCAATCTGCGGATTTCATCGCCATTATCTGTGTAATTATTTGGGTCTAGCTGATAGATTTGACCATTTTGCCAATCGCCTACGAGAACGACACCTTGAAACAAAGCAGCACAGTTAGAGCGATGGCGGTGGTAGTTATTCTGATTATCTACCCACAACCACTTATGCCATAAACCTGTAGAGATGTCATAAACCCAAGTTAAATCTAGGCTTGGGAAAGTAATGACATAGCACTCATGCCCCTCTAGCTGATAAGTATAAGCAACAGCATCGCTGACAGTTTGATTAACTAGCGTGTTTTCTACTGCGTGGGTCGAAATTCTTTGTGGAAAATAACCATTCATCATTACAATTTCAGACTGACCACGATTATTTCTAGCTAAATAAGCAAAAGAGTTGCCTAAACGAGCTACAGAGAATTTAGCAGCAATACCATGTTGGCTAGACGAACCTGGGATTCTTGAAAAAGCAAATGGGAAAGTTCCTGCATCTGCCCAGACTTCAGAAGTCGTTTCGCCTAATAAATAAACTTGCCCGTGATCGGCAATGATAGAAACAAGATTATCAGGGCCTGTGAACTTAGAAGCATAAGACAAGCCATAAGTAATTGGGCTTAATAGATTAGAAGCAGCCCATTGCTGTGTGCCAGGGCGATTGTAAATAAAGTAGTTATCTACAATATCTACTACGTCTGCACCTTGAAAAGCACCATCTGAGCTAGGCAATACGCTAAAGTTCAGCAAATACATAGTTTCAGAGCCAACAGTTTGACTAGTGCTGATTACATAAGTACCAGTACCGCCTGTTCCTGATCCAAAAGTCAATGTTAGGGTTAACCCTGTGCCTGATCCGCTAGTGGATGTAGATACATTATTAGATGGGGTAGAAGTATATTGACCTGTATAAGTTAATGACAATCCTGTGACTGCACCTGAGCTTACCGAGGTAACAGTAAAGGTAGCTGGACTATTGCCATAAACACCACCTAAAACTGTCACAGTATCGTTTACAGCGTATCCTGAACCCGCAGTAGCAATAGAAGCAGACAATACTGTTCCGCTTCCCAAAGCGTTAATAATTGTGTTTGCGGTGACTCCAGTACCTGTGATGGTTTGACCTGGGTAAATTGTTCCGCTTGATACGCCTGTTACTGTCAAAGTCGTGCCAGATGTGCTGGCTGTAATGACTCCTGCGACTGATGCAGAGTTCATCTGAATAGCAGTAGCAATAGTATTAGACTGATTTAGAGTCCAAGTTGACCCTGATCCGCTAACAATAATTGTTTCGCCTGTGATACCGATACCAAACAAAGACTGATTCGCAGCGATTGTGCCTGAGATAAAACGAGTAACAGTCAAAGTCGTTCCTGAAATCGTGCCTTGAAATACAGCAGAAGCAGGGGTAGAAATACGCCATGTGTAGCGATAAGAGCCGTCAACGATATAGACGTTTAAGCCGTTATCTGTAATGCCTACTTGACCGCTTGAGCTATTTAGCTGTCCTACGATTGTGGCTGTGTATGTCGAATCCATGACATAAACATAAGGGCCACAGACCGCAACCATGTAATTACCACCGCTAACTGTTCTCATGCCACGAACAACTTGAGCATTTTGTAGAGTAACTACGTTTGTCAGACCAGGTGTGGGATATAAAGCAACTACTCCTCTTGCCCCTTGACCCTTAGTAGGATCGACTTCAGGGCGAAAATTTATACATTCCTGAGAATCTTGGTAAATAGAAGGTGCTGTGTAAGCTGCTCCTACGAAGCCAAAGTCAGCCATTAGATTACATCCTTGTAGCGTTCAAAACGCCAAATTTTATGAACAGTATTCTTGTGTATTCCAAATTTTTTAGATAATTCAATATGAGTCATAATACCTTTGTTGGCTCTGACAAAACGAACTTCATCATCTGTTAATTTGGCAGTATGTTTATTTCCTATCAAACTTTTACTTATTGCATTTTTATGAGCTTGGCTTGTAGGTTTTCCTAATTTTGATTGGCGCATTTTTTCTTTTGTTTCATCAGATAACTTTACGCCCTTACGTGGGCTTGTTACACCCTTACGCATAGCTGACCATTTAGCTTTTTGTTCTTCTGAATGGGGATGTGAATAACCAGAGCATCCTTCCCCACCATTGCTTAAATTCACAAGTTTGATACCACGTCTTTTATAAACATCAATACATTCGATTTCAGCAAGAAAAGCTAATTCTTCGTCTAAATTATCAGCAATAATTTCTGATGTAAAACCATGTTTTTCTACATAAAACTTCCAATACCGATTTCTTTTATTTTTATCAGCATGACGTTTATCTTTGCCTTTGCCAACATAAAAGATATTGCCTGTATCTACAGCACGATGTTGGTATATGTAATATTGCATAAGTGTATGATTATTAACGGAAAAATCCGCCGCTGAGGATCCATCCAGCATCCTTTTGGCGACTTGCCAACATCGCATCGGCAAAACGAGCAGATTGAACTGGCTTCATATTAATCCGTTTAACTGTAGCTTTAGCTTGAGCAGCGTAGGCATTAATCATCTGTATTTGCGTTGGATTAGCTTTGCCATACATAGGCATTAAACGCTCTGCTAAACACCACCTGAGAGCCATTGTGTAGCCCTGTGGAAGCACAATAGAATCAGTCAAGCTGGTATAGCGTTGGAATAGATTGTCTGTAAAGATGTGCATTTCGCCTTGTGAAGGGTTTGGCCATACATACAGATTACCTAAAGTTTCGCTAGGCTGATAGTAAAGAGCTTTAGGCCAAGGGCCGTTTAAAGTCTTTAAACCAATCATTTGATATTCTTCTACCGCTAAAACAGCGATTGGATAGTCCAAACCACCATTTACAATAGGAACGCCATTAGAATTTGTATTGATTCGCACAAAGGCAGAATCTATCGATAATGGGCGTTGATAGTATAAAGTTATTGTTTCTGAGCTGATGGGCGTGGAATAGTAGGTATTGAGCTGATATGTACCCGCTTCGTTTACGTTATTGCCTGCGCCTGTAAGCATCTTTTCAATGGTTGTGCCAGAGATAATGCCTGTGCCACCAAGAGTCTGACCTACGTTAATAGCCCCAGAATTAATAGCCGTTACTGTCAAAATATTGCCTGTAATTGAGCCTGTAATGCTTGCGTTGATGTTTCCTGTAGGGCCAATCGTATATTGAGTTTGACCTGGAACGATAGGAAAGACGATCTCATTCTTGTAATAGACCATCATTTCTTCGTTGCTCCATTGATCGCACAGATCGTTCAACATATCAAACGCATCTTGAGCAGCGTCTGCGGTAGGAGTTTCGCCAGCCTCTAATGCTCCAATATCTTTTAATGCTCTAGAAACGATGTCATAAGGTGTGGTCATGGCTTAAATCTCAGGTTTGAATACTTGTGGCATCCAGGGTGCTGGTACAGGTTTATGTGATTTTAACGCTTTTATCTGATTTTCGACACCCTTTTTAATATGGTTGTCACCATCCTTGACAGCATCAGCTTCAATCCATCCTGCAATCATTTCTTCAGTAACTTCTAAAAATGGCACTTTTGCAGTAGGGCAATCAAAGAACCAATTACCTTCAGTTTCTACTGATAAGTCATCATCTGTGCCGAATAGATGGTATCTTGCGCCTGTGATCACTTCATCTTGAGCAAAGACTTCTAATATTTTCCATTGATAGTTCATATTTATCCTATTAATGCTGTTACTTCAGCTTGTGTTAGTCCTAATGCTGTTAGTTTAGCAGTAGCAGAAGCCTTAGCAGCGATAGCATCTTGTTCTGCTTTTGCTTCGGCAACTTGTAGTTCTGATAATTTGGCGGTAACTATATTTGCATCAATATTCATTGGTTGATGTTGTTTATCTAAAACTATTAAAGAATTAGCATCATTTCCATTAATTACACCAGCGTTGAAATAAGCTGCATAAACTGCATCATGTAAAGTAATCATTGTGCAATTTCCAATAAGGTAATAGTTGAAGTAGCGCTAATTTGTTGTGCGCTAACTGAAGCATTTGAACTGACAGAACTAATTTGAGTTTTGTAAGTAACTGATGAAGTTGTTGCAGGTGAATCTAAATAGCTTATTGATACAGAACCTATGCCATTTGGCGAAGTGCTTCCATTTTGACCAGCATATCCGCTAAAGTAAGCAATTTGAGATGCACCTCTTAACAAAATAATATTGGCAGCAGTATCATTACTTGTTTTTACAACTCCATTTTGATGAACTTCTACTAATATTTTGCTTGTAGAAAATAAAGGTGTAATTGAAGCTGTTAGCCCAGTATCAGCATAAGTTCCAGTTGAATTGCTTGTTTGCGTTGAATAAGTAGCATTAACCACTTGCAACACTTTACTAGGTGCAGCTTGTGGATTAACCCCTGCTGGATAAGTTATTCCATTTGCTCCGTCTAATGAAATTGACATAATTAGCTCGGATTAGCTACTGCGATTAAATCAGCAGTTGTTTTAGCGTTAGCAATAGCAGTGCGACCAGCAGTTAATTCAGCCGTAAAGTCTGCATCAGATACGCTGTTTTCAATACCAGCTAATGTGTTTAATTGACGCTTTTGGGCTACAGCAACAGCAGAAGCATTGAACTGGGCTAGTTTATGAGCTTGGGCTGTTGGGAAATCTACAGTAACAGTAGTTCCATCTAACTTCCAAGCATCAAAAAACTGGGCATCTGCACCTTGTGGCAATGTGCTGTCATCCACAATAATTGCACCAGCAGGGCAGTCTTTTGCTAAGACTTCTTTAATAGGCAATTCGCCTGTAGGGACACAAACGGCAACATTTCCATTTGAATTTGTGTAAATAATTATTTGACTCATTGTTATTCCTTATCTAAGTATTGAAAAAGCCCAACCAGCATTATTATCTGAGCCAGCATTAGTTAATGTTTCACAGGTAAATCCTGTAGTTGATTGGCTGTTAATTCTTAAAGCGCAATTAGCTGAAGTAATAAAAGCACCGCTCATAACCGCATAATTAGCATCAGTAAAAGCATTAGTAAATGCAACAGTATAATTTCCAGTTGAGTTATATGTAATGCTTGATACGTTATAAGAAGATACTATTCCACTTGCACCACCACTATTTTTTCCCCAAGCCTTTGCACTACCATAAATGGCATTATCCATTGCAGTAGTATTACCTGCTCCGTCTGATAGTGTGTCTGCTACGATTGTGCCAGCCATTATTTATCCTTAGTTTCCAAATACTGCGGTGCAAATTAAATTTGAATTATTTGCAGAATAGGCACTATTTGTTATTCCAAATCTATAACTTGAAGTAGTAGGTGCTTGAAAATTTGCTCCTGAATAACCAAATATTTGAACTCCTGCAATATTTGCACCTGCACTATTACATGAAGAATTGGCTAATGCACAATAATTTGCATTTGTCATTGCTGTAGCAAAATTGATGGTGTAATCTCCTGTTCCGTTTACTGTTACAGAGCTTACATTAAAAGAACCATTTATTGCCCCAGCGGTGTATGTAGTTCCTCCACCAAATTGAACCCATGCTTTAGCAATACCGCTATAAGCATTATTAGTGCTAAATAGACCTGTATCGGTATTAATTGTGTTTGCGATTAATGTGCCAGCCATGATGTCCTTAAACGATTACCCAGCGTGAGCCAGTTGGAACAGTTACTACATAACCTGTAGCGATAGTAATAGGGCCTGCTGATGCAGCATTAGTATTAGAAGTAAGGGTGTAATTAGCAGAAATAGTCTTACTATTTTCATAAAGAATAGGTACTGTTACACCTGACGAGCCGTTGATTACTACTGCCATTATCTGTCCTTAATTTCCAAAACACGCTAAATAAGCATTACCGCCAAGATTAACCTGACTTCCTGCTTCAAAATGAGCAACAGAAACTTGAGATGTTGAGTTTACAACCGCAATCGTATTTCCTGTATTTGCTACTGAATTGTTTGCTGTTCCAACAATAGGACAATAACTAGTGTTAGAAAAAGCAGTAGTAAAGTTTACTTGCCAATTTCCAGCACTCACATAAGTAACTGAAGTTACATTAAAGGATTGATTAACTGTTGGAGTAGAACCGCCCACAAAGTTTACCCATGCTTTTGCTGCGCCTTTACCGCTTGTTTGAACGCTTGAATCACTAAAGACTAATCCTGTTGAAGCTAAATTAAGACCTGTAGATTGCGCTGTAGCTACTGTTGAACCATTAGCTTGAATAGCTAATTGACCGCTTGTATCAGCAGTTGATATTAGTCCATTAGAAGTAGAAGCGTTAATTATACAGGTCATTTACCAGTTGCCTCTAATTGAGCTTGTGTAGGCTCGCTAAGTGTTGGATGTTCCCATGACTTAATATAGTCACCTTTGCCGTCTGAATCGTTTTGTAGTGTAATAACACCACTAGCAAAATCAAAGTTTGCAAGTTCAGGATACAGTTTAATAAGTTTTTCGTACATTATGCCGCCCTCACCATTGAACCGCTAAATTGAAATTGAGAAGATGAAGAACCAAAATTTAAAGAAACGCCTGAATTTTGATAAGCATATATTTCAATATAGTCACTAGAACCATTACAATAAACTAATCCATTGGCTGTTATATAGCCACCATTAGTATTTGGCACAACATTTCCATAACAATAAGCGCTTCCATTTTTATAAATAGCAATAAAAGCTAATCCAGCAGCGCTTGCAGTTGTTGCAATATTAGAATTTATTTGATAATAACCAGCAACAGTTGGGGTAAAACGATAATTTGAAGTGCTGTAATTTGAATTTGTATCAAACCCAGGCGATGTCAAAGTATTAAACGCTATTTTTGTAAAAACACCATTTGCAATAGATTGTTGAGCTGAACCATAAGCCATAAACGCTGGCATATTACCGCTAACCATTACTGTGCCAGTAGCAGCAGGAAGTGAAGCTGTGTTTGTGCCAGCCACAGAAGGCACATTGACTGTGACTGCTCCTGATGTATCTCCGTTTAATACTAGACTTGACATTAGATAACCACCCATCTTGAACCAGCAGGAACAGTAACACTTTGACCGCTTGCCACAGATATTGGGCCTGCTGACATTGCGCTGTAACCACTAGGAATTGAATAACTTACCCCAACTGTTTGATTATTAACGATTAAGCCGTTTGATGCAACCTGTTGAGGTGCAGTTAATGATCCAGTTGAAGGATTAATTGTAAAACTAGTATTAATGTAATCTACGCTAGTTGATCCGCTTGATGCAGACTGAAATCCAATGTTGTAGTTGGTATTGCTTGTGGTGGATGTAATTGTCAGTCCACCAGTAGATGTTGACCAAGTTACTGCGCCTGCGCCATTAGAAGTTAAAACTTGACCTGATGTGCCTACTGTTCCGTTTGCGCTTAAAGTTCCTGTAATTGCTAGACTTGTAGCAGCCAAAAGACCTGTGCTGGGCGTGTAATTGAGCTTAGTAGAGCTTGTGTATTCAGTCGTTGCTGTTCCGCTTGTAACCCTTGCAAACAGGGGATAATACGCAGTAGCAGAGCTTGTATCGTCTGTAATCGTAACCCCAGTTGCAGGAGCAGCAGCCCATGTAGGTAATCCGCTTGATAAAGTTAGGATATAGCCGTTTGTGCCAGGGGCGAGGAAAGTCGTTGTATTTACGGCAGATTGATAAGGCAAGTATCCAGCTAGTCCACCAGCTAGATTTGTTGAAGTTGTCGCTGATGTTGCGCTTGTTGCTGTCGCTGCGTTACCGCCAATCGAAAGACTAGAAGCTGTCCCTGTTAAGCCTGTTCCTGCGCCACTAAAGCTGGTAGAAGTAAATACCCCAGTAGAAGGGTTAAATTGCAGTTTAGTAGAGCTTGTATATTCTGTTGATAAATTTCCGCTTGTTTGGTTTGCAAACAAAGGATAACGAGTGCCATTTGTAGTGGTGTCATCGGTTACTGTCGCATAGCTTGTAGGTGTTGCCCAAGTAGGTGCGCCTGTGCCATTAGATTGTAAG
>Ga0164297_10003642_pt1 | contig 14221 bp, 16 predicted proteins | sample GEODES058metaG_FD_113539 | JGI IMG/M metagenome (GOLD analysis project Ga0164297, IMG submission 113539) | Dystrophic lake water microbial communities from Trout Bog Lake, Wisconsin, USA - GEODES058 metaG | ecosystem: Environmental > Aquatic > Freshwater > Lake | place: USA: Trout Bog Lake... | reverse complement strand
GATGCAGACGCTCTGTGGCATCTTGCTCGTGGACGTCGAGTCTGCGAATTCGAACTTGCCCGCCCCCGATCTGGTGGCGAATGAGCACTTGGCCAACGGCCTCCAATTCCTCGGAGATGGCGCACATCGCTGCTACAGCGCTGGAGCGACGAATGTCGCGTTGCAGGTGAAGTCGGCCGCAGATCGGTCACGTGGGCTCATCGAGTTGGCGCGAGGACTGAGCGCCATTGAAGCCATACTCGGACGTCCAATCCCGACCACGACGACGACCACCACGGCGCCATGACCGACGCACTGCACGACGAGGACGATCGTCGAACGCGACGAGTGCTGTGGTCGTTGCCAACTGGCCTCATGGTGGTCGCCGCAGGCGATGCGCAGCGGGATCCAGGTGGCGTCCGGGCCATGACGGTGAACTTGGTGATGCAGGTCGCCACCGAACCGAGAGTTGTGGCGATCTCCATGGAGACCGAGAGTCACACCTTGGAGGCCACTCGGAACTCGGGCATCATCACGCTCTCGCTGCTCGGCGTTGACGAGCGTGCGCTCATCCGGAAGTTCGTGAAGCCCACCTTCAACGGTGTGGAGCAGGTGGCTGGGGCGTCGGCCATGGCCGGGGTAGCGGTGACCTCAGACGCCGACGGGTACTGCTGGCTCGATCAGTCAGTGGCGATGATCGGAGCACGGGTGACCGAGATCATCGAGCTCGGCAGTCACGCACTCGTCGTGGCCGAAGTTCACACAACCAGGGAGTTCGGCGACCAACCGCTCCTCACCATGCGTGACACCAAGATGAACTACGGCGGTTGATGCCCCGGCGTCCTTCGGTGGGCCGGGGCTACTGCTCGCTCACGCCGAGGACGTGGAAGACCGCGGAGCGGGTGTAGGACGCCCACGCATCTTCGGTATCGCCATCGGGATTGATGTCGGAGAGGAACCGGCTGAGGAGGAGTCCGAGCAGCCAGATGCTGAGGGGCTTGGCGTCGAGGTCCTTCCTCACGAGTCCGCGGTCTTGGAGTGAGACCAAGACCTCGTAGGCGAGCTCGACGAAGGTGTTCTGAATCCGGCCGATCTCGGCCAAGATATCTGGACGGGAGGCGGCGCTGCCGAGGGCACTGATGCGACGACGACGGAGCACTTGAGCCTCGGGGTTGCCGAGTCGGTAGAGCTCGGCGTCCATGGCGGCGATGAACTCTTCGGCCGTCTGTACGGCGCCGAGCTGGACGGCGAACGTGGCGAAGTCGGCCGTGACGGATCGGATGTAGCGCTCAACGACGGCTTGCTTGACGAGGTTCTCCCGACCACCGAAGTGGTGGTACAGCGAACCTCGGACGGCTCCGGATTCTTCCAGTACTTGGGCAATTCGGATCGACGCCTCGCCGGATGCGTCCATCTGAGCGATGGCAGCTTCCAAGATTGCCGCTGCCGTTGGATGGAGCGGCTTCGATGCGCCATGCTTGCTTGTCACGCTCACAACTCCACCTCCGAGCGAAGAAGGTAGTCGCGCTGCGCAGCGAGGTGTGGTGTGTTGCCCCTCTTGAGAGGAGGCTGGTCGAGATGCACGAACTAGGTGGTCTTGGGGCGGAGGTCGATGCGGAGCGTCAAGATGCCCTCTTCGAGCGTTGCTTCGGCATCGGCGAGCATGGCGTAGTCCATGAAGTCCGTCTGCGCCTGCTCCTTGAAGCGGGCTCGTTCGGGGCCTTCGACGGGGGGAAGACCTCGGTTCTTCACCGCTTCGGCTCGAAGTCGGAAGCGTTCGATCATGGCTGCGGGGTCAAAAGCGGGCATGCAACGCTCCTTCGTCGTTTGCCCGATAGACTAGGAGGCCGAACGCGGCATACCAACACCGTTGTGGTTGCGTTCACATCAGCCGCTGCTGATGGCCGGTGGCGGGAACCACCACGGCCGGGCTTGCGAGGGAGTGAGGGATCGCCGTGAAGAAGGGTCGTCATCGTCGCTACGAAGAGGCGCGTGGTTTGAAGCGTTCCGTCGGCACCCGGGCGAAGTCCTGTGATGAGTGCGGAGCTGAGCCGGAAGATGTTCACGCCTCATGGTGCATGGCTGAAGACGACTCCTACGAGCGCATCTTGGGTGAAGTTCCCTCGGTTGGCTCCGACGAGCCGGACCCGCTCGACGAAGGCTGAGCTAGCGGTTCGTGGCTGACCGCACCGTTGGGTGGGGCAGCGCGACCACGCCGCTCGCCCGGCGACGCAGGTAGGCGCCGAGTCGCTCGTACACGGCTGCGCCCACCATTGCCGTCAGCTCCTCTGCCATGGAGGCGTAGACGGTCGATGCACCGGCGAACGCCGCAGGGTCCTCGGTGCACCACCAGTGGAAGTCATCGCCACCGCCGCCCCAGTGCTTGCGGTCCCACTGGGTAATGGTGGTCGTCACATGGCCACGATCATCGACCGCTTCATCTCGGCGAAGCGGTAACTGCCAGCAGACTTCAGGTTTCATCTCCACGTAGCTCGTGCCCCGGGAAATTGCTGCGTAGTGGATCGCACAGCCCGGCCCTGTTGGGAAGCCCGGTCGGTTGAGGAAGATGCAGGCGTCGTCGACGAGGCGGGTCACGGTGTCGCCGTCGTCGTTGGTTGTGATGGCACCCTTCTTCTTGGCCTTGTCCTTGAACTGCCACTCCGCGGCCGTCAACGTCGCAGCAACCGCTTCAACGCGGGCCACGTCGTCGTCGTCGATGAAGTGGGCGCCGTAGGAGCAGCAACCCTGGACGAGTTCCTCTGCCGGCCCGGTGAGGACGCCTTGGCATCCATTGCCGAAGATGCAGTTCCACGATGAGGTCAAGAAGGTGACGTCGAAGACCCAGGTCCGATCTTCCTCGTGGTCGTCGAAACTGACCCATTCGTGGAGATCGTTCGGGAGTGGTGTGGTCACGGTGGCGATGGTACTCCGAGCCACTTGAGCGGTGACTCGCGCGTCGTTACGGTGCGCTACGACGTCGCGACGAGCGAGCGGACCTCAGCTGCATCGTTCTCGCTGAGCACCCACGACCCCGCCGCAGCGTTGGCGGCGATCTGTGCCGGGCTCGTGGCCCCAGCGATCACTGATGCGACGCTCGGACTGGCGAGCAGCCAGGCGAAGGCCAGGTCGAGGAGCGAGTGGCCGTGGTCCTTCGCCCACGTGGTCAAGGTGTCCAAGGTGGCGAAGTTCTCCTCAGTGAGGACGCGCTCGGCCATGTTCCACTTCTCGATGCGAGATCCGCTCGGCACGCCGGCACCGCGTTGGTACTTCCCCGTCAAGAGACCGCTGGCGAGGGGGAAGTAGGGGAGGTGCGCGATGTCGAGCTCGGCGCAGGTTGGGAGGACGTCGGCTTCATCGGCACGCTCGAGCAGGCTGTACTCGTTCTGCACGCTCACGAACCGAGGCCCGGTTCCGGCAGCGGCCGCTGCGGCGCGGAGTTGCTCAGCGGAGAAGTTCGAGCACCCAATTTCGAGCACCTTGCCCTCAGCGACGAGTTCGTGGAGGACCGAGAGGGTCTCAGCGATGTCGACCGTCGGGTCGGGTCGGTGGAGTTGGTAGAGGTCGATGCGATCGGTCCCGAGCATGCGGAGGCTCCGCTCCACGGCTCGGCGGATGTAGGGACCAGCGGCTCCGCCGGTGAACTCCTCGTCCGCCTTGCTGCCGAACTTCGTCGCCACCACGATCTGATCGCGGCGGCTGCCGAGCGCTGCGCCGAGGCGCACCTCACTCGAGAGGTAGGAGTCGGCGGTATCGAAGAAGTTGATGCCTGCCTCGAGGGCGGCGTCGACGACGGGGGCGACGTCGGCTTCATCCATGGTGAAGCCGAAGTTATTGGTGCCGAGTCCGATGACCGAGACCGACAACGATCCAATGGTGCGGTGCTGCATGGAGGCACTCCTTCGTCTGAGGTGCCACCACCGTAGGTGGCGTGCAGCGCTCCGTGAACGCTCGCGTGCCCTCTGGTCCCTGCACTCGTCACAGACCTCACCTCTAGACTGATCAGCATGACTGCTTCGACCGAGAACCTCACCACTGGACTCCCCGTGATCTCCATCACCGACGACGCTCGGGACATGGTCCTCGAAGCGCTCGCTCAGGAGCCCAACCCCGCCGAGATGGCGCTGTGGCTCGAGGTCCGGGCCGTTGAAGCCGACGCCTTCGTCTACGACCTCTACTTCCAAGCCGCCAGTGATGCGCAGAGTGCCGACTCGGTCTCAACGGTCGATGGGCTCACCACGGTCGTGCCTGAGCGATCCATTCCTCGCCTCCAGGGTGCGAGTCTCGAACTGTCGACCGAAGGTGCTGGCGGCCTCGTGATCGTGAACCCGAACCGCCCAGAGTCCCAGGTCAGCTCGTCCATCCCGAAGGAGCTCCTCGCTGCTGGTATCGACGGTCCGCTGGGACGACGGATCACCGCCATCTTGGAGAGCGACGTCAATCCCTCCATCGCTGGGCACGGCGGGCGCTGCGATCTCGTGGCGGTCGACGAAGTGGAGCGCCACGCGTACGTGAAGCTCTCCGGTGGCTGCCAGGGGTGTGCGATGTCTCGGATGACCCTGAGCCAAGGCATCGAGCAGATGCTGCGTGCAGAGATCACCGACCTCGGCGACCTGATCGACGTCACCGACCACGGCTCAGGCGACAACCCCTACTACTAGAGGCGGGGCCTGGCCTCCAGGGGTCGCCGACGCTCACGGTAGATTGAGTGGGTGCTCCGTTTCCTCACAGCAGGTGAATCCCATGGCCGTGCGCTCACGGTCACCGTTGAAGGCCTGCCTGCGGGTCTCGCCATTGACGAAGCTGACTTCCAGCGTGAACTCGGCCGCCGACGGCTCGGATACGGCCGTGGGCCCCGTATGCGCTTCGAGGTCGATGAGTTACGCCTCCTCGCCGGCATTCGCCATGGCCGCACCCTCGGCAGTCCCATCGCCATTGAGATTCTGAACACCGAGTGGCCGAAGTGGGAAGAGGAGATGTCACCCGCTCCGGGTCGCCCGAGCAAACTCCACACCCAGCCGCGACCTGGTCACGCCGACCTCGCTGGCATTCAGAAGTACGGCTTCGACGACGCTCGAGATGTCTTGGAGCGGGCGTCTGCTCGTGAGACCGCAGCTCGTGTGGTCGCTGGAACCTTGGCCAAGGCGCTCCTCGCAACGATCGACGTCGGGATCTTGAGTCACGTGGTCGGTCTCGGTGCAGCGCACGCTGGTGAGGCACCTCGCCCAACCATGGCGGATCTCGATGCGGTGGACACCTCGGAAGTCCGCTGCTTCGACGCAAGCGTGGAGGCAGCCATGATCGCCGAGGTCAAGGCCGCCGCCAAGGCTGGAGATTCCCTCGGTGGCATCGCCGAAGTCCTCGCCTACAACGTGCCGGTCGGACTCGGGAGCCACGTCCACTGGGATCGCAAGATCGACGGCCTGCTCGCGCAGGCGCTCATGTCGATTCAGGCCATCAAGGCCGTGGAGCTCGGCGATGGGATTGACGTCGCCAGTCGACGGGGATCAGATGCCCACGATGCCATCACCTACGACGACAGCGACGCCCAGACCTCGGGTGGCTACGTCCGCACCACGGCGCGTGCTGGTGGCATCGAGGGTGGGATGACCTCAGGGGCGCTCCTCGTCGCCCGCTTGTTCATGAAACCACTGGCCTCGCTCAACCGCCCAACGCTCGCAACCGTGGACGTGGCCACCAAGGAAGCCACGGTGTCGTGGAAGGAGCGCACGGACGTGACTGCTGTTCCGGCCATGGGTGTGGTCGCCGAGGCCATGACGGCGCTCGTCCTCGCCGGTGAAGCGCAGCGCAAGTTCGGTGGTGACTCAGTCGCAGAGTTCTGCCGCAACCACGCTGGCTACATGGCCCACCTCGGCGAAACCCTCTCGGGCCCTCGACCGTGACCGGGGCGTCGACGGCACACCTCGTGCTGATCGGCATGATGGGTTCGGGCAAGTCATCTGTGGCTGAAGGCGTGGCTGCTGCTCGCTCGATGGCCTGGTGCGACCTCGACAGCGAGATCGAACGCAGCGCTGGGCGGAGTGTGCGGGAAATTTTCGCCGCCGACGGCGAGGCTGGATTCCGTGACCTCGAGCGCGCCGCGCTCGCTGAGGCGTTGGCGAGCGCAACCCCGAGGGTGATCGCCGCCGGTGGTGGCATCGTCGTGACGCCTGAGTCACGGGCGCTCTTGCGTGGCACCGTCTGCGTCTACCTCCGAGCGACCATCGCAACGCTGCTCCGCCGCCTCGAGCACGCCGAGGACCGACCGCTCCTCGACGGTGACCGAGCCGGCGTGCTCAGCTCGCTGCTCGAGGCCCGTTCGCCGCTCTACGACGGAGTCGCAACTGCAGTCGTCGACGTGGACGATCTCGATCTCGCCGCCACAGTGGCGGCGATTTGTGCCACGGTGGAGGCATCGTGCTGACCATTCCCGTGCTCCTCGAGAACGATACCTACGACGTCGCCGTGGGCGATGGCGTGCGCCACCACTTAGGCCAGGTGCTCCGTGAGCTGCGAGGCGGTGCGCCCAAGCAGGTCGCCATCATCACCGAGCAAGCCATGATCGATGCTGGTTGGGTTGACGACCTCGTGATCGACGCTGCCACCGTGATCTGCACCATCGAGGGTGGGGAAGCGTCGAAGAACCTCTCGACCATCGAGCGGCTGTGCACGGAGCTCGTCGAAGCGGGCCTCTCTCGTAACGACGTCATCGTGGGCGTGGGTGGCGGCATCGTGACCGACGTCGCTGGATTCTGTGCAGCGACCTACCACCGAGGCATTCGCTACGTCTCAGTGGCAACGAGCTTGCTGGCCATGGTGGACGCAGCCGTTGGCGGCAAGACCGGCGTCAACTTGAGCGTCGGGAAGAACCTCGTCGGCGCCTTCTGGCAACCCAGTGCGGTCCTCTGTGACACCGAGACGCTCCACACCCTTCCCCCACGCGAGTGGGCGTGTGGCCGAGGTGAGATCGCCAAGTACGCACTCCTGCGTGGCGAAGGGGGAGAGGACCTCTTGGACCTCGACCTCCATGAGCAAGTCGGTGCCTGCGTGGCCGATAAGGCGATGGTGGTCTCGAGCGACGAACGAGAATCCGGTCGCCGTGCACTCCTCAACTACGGCCACACCCTGGCCCATGCGCTCGAGACCATTGACTTAGAAGGTGGTGCATTGCTCGACCTCCGCCACGGCGAAGCCGTCGCTATTGGCCTCGTCTTCGCTGCAGAACTGGCCTTCGACCTGGGTCGGATCTCTGAAGATCGGGTCCGAGCGCATCGGCGGATCGTTGGGGGACTCGACCTCCAAGGCGAGATCCCACGAGGACTCTCCGCTTCCCACCTCGTCGACCTCATGGGTCGAGACAAGAAGGCGAACCACGACCTCACCTTTATCTTGGATGGACCTGCTGGTATTGAAGTCGTCCACGGCGTCGATGGAGCAGTGGTGCGCAGTAGCCTCGAGCGAGTGGGGTGCCTGCCATGACGTCGATCTTGTTGCTGTCTGGACCAAATCTCAACTTGCTCGGGACTCGAGAGCCAGCGGTCTACGGCACCGACACCTTGGACGATCACGTCGCTCGTGCGACCAAATGGGCAGCCTCCTATGGCTTCACGCTCGAGCACCTGCAGTCGAACCACGAGGGCGTCTTGATCGACGCCATCCACGCTGCTCGTGGGCACCACGGCGCCATCGTGATGAACGCCGGCGCCTTCACCCATACCTCCTGGGCAATCCACGATGCGCTCGCGGCATTTGAGGGTGTGATCGTCGAAGTGCACCTCTCCAACCCAGCCGCTCGTGAGCCGTTCCGCCACACCTCGGTCCTCGCTCCCGTGGCGCATGGGTCGATTGCCGGATTCGGTCGCAACTCCTACCTCCTCGGGATTGACGCCGTCGCCCAACTGCTCGGTCGTTCACCGGCCTGAGGATTCGCCCAACTAGACTGATGTCTCGTTGCCACTCCGCTGGCACGCGACCTCGACGCGGCGTCCTGCCGCCAGCAACCCAAGGACCGAGCAATGGCAATTTCCACGAACGACCTGAAGAACGGCATGACCCTGGCCCTTCCCGAAGGGCTCATGACCGTCATTGAGTTCCAGCACGTCAAGCCAGGCAAGGGTGGAGCGTTCGTCCGGACCAAGCTCCGCAACGCCCGCACCGGTGCGGTCATTGAGCGCACCTACCGGGCCGATGAGAAGCTCGAGCAAGCCATTATCGACAAGCGTGAGATGCAGTTCCTCTACCGCGACGGCGCTGACTACGTCTTCATGGATCAGGTCAGTTACGACCAGATCAACGTGACCGAAGCCAACCTCGGCGACGCCAAGAACTACCTCTTAGAGGGTGGCTCAGCGGTCATGCAGATGTACGGCACCGAGATTGTGGGCGTGGACCTTCCTGCTGCCGTGGAGTTGAAGATCGTCGAGACCGAGCCGGGCATCCAAGGCGACCGTGTCTCTGGTGCGAAGAAGCCGGCGACGCTCGAGACTGGCCTCGTCGTGCAGGTGCCCCTCTTCGTGAACAACGGTGAGGTCATCAAGGTCGACACCCGCTCGGGTGACTACCTGACACGCGCCTGATGGCCGTTGACGAGCGGGATCGACACAGTTCACGAGAACGAGCGCTCGGTCTTCTCTACGAGGCCCACGCCAAGCACCTGAGCATCGACGAGGTCGTCGATGCCCTGCCGCTCGCGCCTGATCCGTTCTGCCTCGACCTTCTCGGGGCGGTGACTCGGAACCGAGCTGCAGCCGAGGCGCTCGTGGCTGACGCGGCTGTTGGGTGGAGTTTCGATCGCATGGCAGTCATCGATCGCCTCATCTGCACCCTGGCAGCCTGCGAGCTGCTCGACCGTGCAGAGCCCCCAGTTGCCGTCGTCCTCGATGAAGCCATTGAACTGGCCAAGACCTACTCGACCGATGACTCAGGTCGATTCGTCAACGGCCTCCTCGTGACCGTGGCGAAGAAGGCTCGACCAGCTGCGTGAGCCTCGCCGGGTGAGCGGTGGCGCTGCTAGTCTGAAGGGGTCGTGAAGCGGGTCCCGTGAGGCCCGAACGACGAGGAGAACAGTGGCGTACCGTGAACCTGATGCTGTGGCACCTGCTGCGCAGCCAGCGACTCGAGTTGGCGAAATTCTGAGTGCTGACGGCGTCCGCCGAGCCCTCACCCGAATGGCGCATGAAGTCGTCGAACGCCATGGTTCCCTTGACCGAATCGTCGTCGTCGGTCTCCAAAGCGGCGGTGTGGCCTTGGCCAACCGGCTCGCCCTCGAGCTCGAACGCATCACCGGTTCCCAAGTCCCAGAAGGTGCGCTCGACGTTGCGTTCTACCGCGACGACCTTGACCTGCGACCCGTGGTGCCCGAATCGGCGACGGAGATTCCCGTCGACGTAGAAGGTCGCATTGTCCTCCTCGTCGATGATGTCCTCTTCACCGGACGGACCGTGCGAGCAGCGCTCAACGCCCTCTCCGATTTTGGACGAGCGGGAGCGATTGAGCTCGCAGTCCTCGTCGATCGAGGCCATCGTGAACTCCCCATTCGCCCCGACTACGTCGGCAAGAACCTGCCCACTGCGCTCAGCGAATCGGTAACCGCCACGCTCGACGGCGTGTACTTGACGAGGAGCTCGGCATGATTGGCCCCCACCTGCTCTCCATTGCTGACCTCGGTCACGACGGCATCGTGCAGGTTCTGAACGTGGCCGAATCCTTCGCTGAAGTCGAGAAGCGCACCATGAAGAAGGTGCCAGCGCTCAAGGGCAAGGTGATCGCCACCATGTTCTTCGAAGAGTCCACTCGGACCCGCCTGTCGTTCGAGACGGCGGCCAAGCGACTCTCCGCCGACGTGCTCAGCCTCTCGGTTGCCACGTCGAGCGTGAAGAAGGGTGAGTCGCTCAAGGACACCTTGAAGACCATCGAGGCGCTCGGCATCGACGCAGTCATCATCCGACACCGCTCCTCTGGTGCGCCGCTCCAAGCAGTCCGCTTCCTCGACGACATCCATGTCGTCAACGCTGGAGATGGATGGCACGAGCACCCGAGCCAAGGCCTCCTCGACGCCTTCACCGTCCGTCAAGCCTGGGCTGCGGCAGCTGGCGTCGACCCGGCGACTACGGGTTCGTCGCTCTTTCAGGGAAAGAAGATCGTGATCGTCGGCGACATCGCCCACAGCCGAGTCGCTCGCAGTGAGGTCCTCGCCTACACCGCCCTCGGGGCCGAGGTGACCTTGGTCGCCCCGGCCACCTTGCTGCCACCGAGCGTCGAGGGCTGGGGCGCCACCGTCGCCCATCGCTTGGATCCGGTCCTCGCTGACGCCGATCTCATCTCAGTGCTCCGCCTGCAAGCCGAGCGGGGGAGTGGTGAGTGCGTGCCGAGCCTCCGGGAGTTCACTGAGACCTTCGGCATGACGGAAGCTCGGGCCGAGCGCCTGAAAGATGGAGCGCTCATCACTCACCCCGGCCCGATGGTGCGCGGCGTGGAGATCGCCTCGGCCGTGGCCGATGATCCTCGGTGCCTCGTCACCACCCAAGTCCACAACGGTGTCGCCGTCCGCATGGCGGCGCTCTACCTCCTCCTCACCGGAGGCAACGCAGTACTCGACCACTCGGAGGCCAACCGTGATGCATAGGTACCCACTCGCCAAGGGCACGGTGGTCATCCGTGGAGGGGCAGTCCTGACCCCGGCTGGCCTCGTCGACGCCGACGTGGTCATCGTCGATGGACTGGTGACTGCTGTCGAGTCGAACGTCACGGCGCCGGAGGGTGCGACAGTGCTCGATGCGGAAGGTTGCATCACTGGCCCTGGATTCGTCGACCTCCACACACACCTGCGTGAGCCGGGCAAGGAGCAGGCCGAGACCATCGCCAGCGGCGCTCGCGCTGCCGCACTCGGTGGCTACACCGCAGTGGTGGCCATGCCCAATACCTCGCCGTGCCTCGATAGCGCCTTCGTGGTGCGAGCGGTCCTCGATCTTGGAGCGACGACGACCACGGAGGTGGCGGTCGCTGGGGCGATCACGGTGGGCCGAGCGGGCGAGCAACTCGCCCCCATTGCTGAGCTCGCCGCCCTCGGCGTGCAGCTGTTCACCGATGACGGCACCGGCGTGCAGCACGGTGGTGTCGCTCGGCGAGCCCTCGACTACTGCACCGGCCTCGGCGTCACCTACGCCGAACACTGCGAAGACCTCGCCATTGCCTCTGGTGGCGTGGTGCACGAGGGAGCCTGGTCGGCCAAGCTCGGCTTGCCTGGCCAGCCAGCATCTGCCGAGGAGGCCATGGTGGCACGTGACCTCTTGCTCGCTGGTGAGCTCGGTGCTCGCATCCACCTCCTCCACCTCTCGACCGTCGGGTCGGTGGAACTCGTGCGTGCAGCGAAGGCGAAGGGCATTGCCGTCACCGCAGAGGCAGCCCCCCACCACTTCACCTTGACCGATGCTGAAATCGCCTCCTACGACGCTCGCTTCAAGGTCAACCCGCCACTCCGCCCCGACGAGCATGTTGCCGCCATCATCGAAGGTCTTTGCGACGGCACGATCGACGCCATCGCCACCGACCACGCTCCCCACACTCCAGAGACGAAAGACCTCCCCTTCGACGAGGCGCCTCCAGGAATGCTCGGCCTTGAGACCGCGTTCTCGTTGGCCTATGAGCGCCTGGTCGAAGGTGCGGGAATGCCGATGGAGCACTTGTTCGACCTCCTCTCGACCAACCCCGCACGGATTGCAGAACTCGACGCTGCAGGAGATCGGCCCTACGGTCACACCGCGCATGGCGCCCGGGTTGCTCCAGGAATCCCGGCCAACCTCGTGGTGGTCGACCCCAGTGCTCGCTGGACGGTTGCCGGTACGGCGCTCGCCTCACTGGCGACGAATACGCCCTACGAAGGAAGATCCATGCACGGCAGTGTTCGCCACACCATCCTCCGAGGTGAACCCGTCGTGATCTCAGGGGAGGCGCAGCGATGACGGATCGACCAACGGGCTACCTGGTCTTGGCTGACGGCACCGTCTTCGAAGGGGAGTTGGCCGGGGCCATTCCTGAGACGTCGGTTGCTGGCGAAGTCGTGTTCAACACGTCGATGACCGGCTACCAAGAGATCCTCACCGATCCCTCCTACGCCGGCCAATTCGTGGTGTTCACGACCGCCCATCTCGGAAACTACGGCACCAACCCGGTCGACGATGAGTCCTCTGGGGTGTGGTGCGGGGCCGCCATCATGGGGGATCTCGCCGATCGAGCGTCGAACTACCGCTCGACTGAAGACCTCGACGCCTTCGCCCTCCGCCACGGGTGCACCATCCTCTGTGGCGTCGATACCCGTCGACTCACCCGTCACCTCCGCGACCATGGGGCGCTCCCCGGCGTGATCGGCCACGGACCGCTCGAGACCCTGAAGGAAGCTGCAGCGACGGCACAGGGAACCGACGCGCAGGACTTGGCCACGGTGGTCTCAACCGACGTCGCCTACGAACTCCCCGGCGGCCCGCATCGCCTGGTGGTGGTGGACTTTGGGGTGAAGGTCACCATGCTCCGCCAACTGCAGTCCTTCGCCCACTTGACCGTGGTGCCAGCGACGACGTCGGCGGATGAGATCCGGTCCCTCGACCCAACGGGCCTCTTCCTCTCCAATGGTCCCGGCGACCCAGCAGCGCTCGGAAGCCCGGTCGAGATGATCGGTGACCTCCTCGGTGAGTTGCCCATCTTCGGCATTTGCCTCGGCCACCAGTTGCTGTCGCGGGCGCTCGGTGCGACGACCTTCAAGTTGCCGTTCGGCCACCACGGTGGGAACCACCCGGTCGTCGACCTCGCCACAGGTCACGTCGAGATCACCGCCCAGAACCACAACTACGCCGTTGACGGCGACAGCTTGCGTGACGTGCTCGTGACGCATCGGAACTTGAACGACGGCGTCATCGAAGGCATTTCAGCACTTGAGCGCAAGGCGTTCTCGGTGCAGTACCACCCAGAAGCAGGGCCGGGGCCGCACGATGCCCGCTACCTCTTCCACCGCTTCACCACGCTGCTCGAAGGGGGCCTCCATGCCACGGCGTCATGATCTCAAATCCATTCTGGTGATCGGCTCGGGTCCGATCGTGATTGGCCAGGCCTGTGAGTTCGACTACTCGGGTACCCAGGCCTGTCGGGTACTGCGTGAGGAGGGCTACCGGGTCATCCTGGCCAACTCCAACCCAGCCACGATCATGACCGACCCGGCGACCGCCGATGCCACCTACGTCGAGCCCCTGACTCCAGAGGTCATCGAAGCCATCATCATCGCCGAGCGCCCCGATGCACTACTGCCCACCCTCGGTGGTCAAACCGCCCTCAACTTGACCATGGCGCTCGTCGAGCGCGGAGTCCTCGAGCGCTACGGCGTCGAAGTCATCGGGGCGAACCCCGTGGCCATTGCGACCGCTGAAGACCGCGAGCAGTTCAAGGCGGCCATGGAGGAGATCGGCCTCGAGGTTCCCATTTCCGGGTTCGCCCACAGCCTCGATGAGGCGATGGTCATCGCTCATGAGATCGGCTACCCGATCATCATCCGACCGAGCTACATCCTCGGCGGCGCTGGAACGGGCATTGCCCACAACGACACTCAGATGCGTCAACTGGCCCAAGAGGGACTCGACGCCTCGCCGATCACCGAGATCTTGGTGGAGCAGTCCATCGCTGGGTGGAAGGAGTACGAACTCGAGGTCATGCGTGACGCCGCGGATAACTGCGTGGTCGTGTGCTCGATTGAGAACCTCGACGCCATGGGCGTCCACACCGGCGACTCCATCACCGTCGCCCCGGCCATGACCTTGACCGACGTCGAGTACCAAGAGATGCGCGACGACGCCTTCGCGTGTCTCCGACGCGTCGGCGTGGAGACCGGTGGTTCGAACGTCCAATTCGCCGTTGACCCAACGACCGGTCGCCGTCTCGTCATCGAGATGAACCCTCGGGTGTCGCGCTCCTCAGCGCTGGCGTCGAAGGCCACCGGGTTCCCGATCGCCAAGATTGCTGCTCGCTTGGCCGTTGGCTACACCTTGGACGAGATCCAGAACGACATCACCAAGGCCACCCCCGCCAGTTTCGAACCCTCCATTGACTACGTGGTGGTCAAGATTCCCCGCTGGGCCTTCGAGAAACTGCCCGGCGCCGAGGCGCGCCTCGGCACCCGCATGCAGTCGGTGGGTGAGGTCATGGCGATTGGTCGCACCTTCCCTGAAGCGCTCCAGAAGGCGCTCCGTTCGCTCGAGCAGGG
>Ga0164297_10003641_pt1 | contig 14223 bp, 24 predicted proteins | sample GEODES058metaG_FD_113539 | JGI IMG/M metagenome (GOLD analysis project Ga0164297, IMG submission 113539) | Dystrophic lake water microbial communities from Trout Bog Lake, Wisconsin, USA - GEODES058 metaG | ecosystem: Environmental > Aquatic > Freshwater > Lake | place: USA: Trout Bog Lake... | reverse complement strand
GGCGGACAGAGCCTTGTTGCTATGATGAGACAGGAACGAAATCAATCTAGGCTTAGCAATTTGGGAATTGATCCGGACAATAACATCAGTGATCAACTCACTCCTGCACAAGTGAAGACAGTCACGACTAACGGAACTATTGACGGAGCAACTGCCGGAATTCCTAGTTGTGGTAATGATTATACCTTCCCTGCTTGGCCAGGTAATGATCAAAATGGCAATCTTGTCACGCCGGTACCAATGGGTATATATGATTCTTCTGTGGGATTCCAACCAATTCCTACTAATACTGCCGGAGACATAACACAAATATTAGATTGTAATCCTAATCCAGTAGCCAACCCAATAGTACCAGCAGGACCTGTGACTAGCGGACCTACTAGTAGCATCGTCATCATCGCTCCGCCGGCTGAATACGATCCTACAAATCTTCCGCCCAATCTGGATCCTAACTTTATCAGTAGCACATTGCTTCCGGCAAGCCCTAATGTAGCCACTGCTATTGATCATGTGGTTACTTGCAATTGTGACTGCTGGGTACAATAAATATTTCTTCTACCTCTGGTTAGCATAATTATTAATAGTAGGAGTATAGATGTCATATTTATTTACCAGCGAGTCCGTGAGCGAAGGGCATCCGGACAAGGTAGCGGACGCTATCAGTGACAGTATCCTAGATATCTTGATGACTGAACGCGATCCATCGCTAAGATGTGCGTGTGAAACTCTTGTAACTACCAATCAAGTCGTCGTAGCAGGCGAGTTCAAGGGCGTGATAGATACATTAGATTTAGAATATATGGTTCGTAAAGTTGTTAAAAACATTGGTTACGAACAAGAAGGTTTTCATTGGAAGAATCTTACAGTTGCTAATATCATGCATGGACAGAGTCCTGATATTGCATTAGGTACAGACAACTTCGGCGCTGGTGATCAAGGGCTCATGTTTGGTTATGCTTGTAACGAGACAGATAATTTCATGCCAGCCCCGATACATTATAGTCATAAGATCGTTGAGACATTATCTATGAGTAGAAAGCAAGGTATAGGTATCGGCCCCGTTCTAGGCCCTGATGCCAAAAGCCAGATCACCATGGAATATAATGATGATGCGACCGTGAAGCGTATTGATAAGATTGTTTGTTCTACGCAGCATGCTACTGATCTAGACATAGAATATTTGCGTACAGGCGTCAAGGAAACTATTAAGGCAATCATTCCAGAACAACTTATTGACGATGACACAAAGTTCTTGATCAATCCAACCGGTAGATTCGTTGTTGGTGGACCTGATGGTGATACTGGATTGACCGGTCGTAAAATAATTGTTGATACTTATGGCGGATCAGCGCCTCACGGCGGCGGCGCATTCTCTGGTAAAGACCCTACTAAGGTTGACCGATCAGCGTCCTACATGGCTCGTTATCTCGCTAAAAACATTGTAGCATCGGGTAAGGCTAATTGGGCTCAGGTTCAACTGAGTTACGCTATTGGAGTAGAAGAACCTACTAGCGTGTATGTAGACAGCGACGGAGAAAGCAGAGACTTGACAGATTGGATCATCAAGAATGTTGATCTCACACCTAAAGGCATCATTGACAGATTTGACCTGTTTTCTCCTATCTACAGTGCCACGACTAACTACGGTCATTTCGGTAAAGCTTATCTACCTTGGGAAAAAGTGGATCTATTCAACCTATGATTAGACAGTGGTTTGACGGTAAAGACGATTTTATGAGGAAAACTGTCGAGAAAGATCCTGACGGAAAAAATCATAAATTTACCCTAGAAATCCTAGAAAAAGAAATTTCTGAAAATCTCTCTTTCAATGAGATTATGCAAGATCATGTAAGTCATAGACAGACAAAAACAGTAGAAGTCCTATATAGCGGAGGAATTGATAGCGAGGGCATTTTGAATAGCCTTCACACGAGCGGGGTGTCAGTAACTGCGATCACGATGAGATTAATAGCAAATGGATATCCTATCAATACACATGACTTGTATCACAGTGAAAAATTCTGCCGTGAAAATGGAATTATCCAAAAAATCATTGATTTAGATGTAAAAACTTTTTACGAGAGTGGTAAATTTTTAGATTATATAGAACCTTACACTATATGCCAGCCGCATGTAGCTACTCATTTTTGGCTATTTGAACAGACGACTGGTTTTCCTGTATTAGGAGGCTGCTATTTTTGGCCATGGACTCGTGACATTGAAGGGGTACCTAATAAAATTATAAGTCCAAATAGATATGACTATACTTGCTATCAGCTATTCTTGAGAGACAATGGAATCGATGGCATAGGGGATATGCTAGGCTGGAGCTTAGAAAGTAACATCATTCAAATTAAGGCTCATAATGAAGTCGTAAAAAAGGGAATATATTATGCTGGTACCAGCAGTTCTTTCCCTAATTTTAAATGTAGCTTGCAACATGAATTGGGATTTACTAGATGCGAACCCCGTATGAAAAATTATGGGTATGAGTTCGTAGATACTAACATATTAGATATTGCTGCTATTAGACAACAAACTACAACCCTAATAGGTGAAGTTAGCAGTAAAATTGTTTGGTCAAAACAGATCGCAGACGTATTAGGCGGAGTTCCGGGATCTAACGACAGGTATAAATGAAAGAGATTAATGATATGACAACTCAAATTGAATCAGGAATAGTTATCGGTGGCGGCATAGAGGTTTCTTCACACAGCCTAATGTTAGGACTTCCTAACACTACTCTCCCCATCACTTTTTTAGCGCAAGGCTTACAGTTCCCTGAAGGACCAGTCATAATGAACGACGGGTCTTTGCTTTTTGTGCAGATAGAATCTAAACAAGTTAGCCGACTTAAGCCCGACGGCACTGTTGAATTAGTAGCACAACTTGAAGGTGGCCCGAATGGATTAGCAATCGGCCCAGACGGAGCGCTCTATGTTGCGAATGATGGTGGAAGATTTACTTTTAAAGTAGCTGGTGATCCTCCTTATAATTATCCATTTCCGGATCCCCTTCCTTCAACGTTTATTGGAGGATTAATTCAGAGGATTGATCTTACGACGAACGAGGTTACTACGCTTTATACAGAATGTAATGGAGTACCGCTGGGCGCTCCTAATGATCTAGTGTTTGATAAGTTCGGTGGAATGTATATCAGTAACTACGGAACCACTGACACCGACGGAAGCATCTACTATGCAGATATTAACGGACAATCAATCACTGTGGTCAAATCTGATATGTATCAACCAAATGGCATCGGATTATCTCCTGATGGTAGTAAGCTTCACTCTAGTGGTGCCCAACAATTGTTAACTTTTAATATTGCTTCTCCGGGCGTATTTGGACCTGACACTGAATATACTAATGGTGTTCAGGGTACGCTACCCGAAGGCGCAATCTCAGACAGTTTAAAAGTTCTTGAAGACGGAAGAGTATGTGTATGTACTCTTCTAGTTCCTGGCATCAGCATTTTTGATGAGTTTGGTAATAACGAATTCATTGAATTTATTGATCCGATGACAACTAACATAGTATTCGGCGGTTCAGACATGAGACAAACTTGGATTACCTCATCTGGCACGAGCGAGATCATTGGCACGGTTTGGCCTTATCCGGGACTACGACTAAACTATTACGCATAACTCATGAATAATTTGATATTAATAGCATTGCCGGAAGAGGCTCCTGATCTATTCAATAGACCCGATGTTTTCTTTACTGGTATTGGTAAGATAAATGCGGCTATAACTGCGATGAGAGTTATCAATGAATACCACCCACAGCGTATCATCAATTTCGGAACTGCTGGGGGGATCACAGTTAGTTCTGGGTTATATAAATGCACGAGATTTGTTCAGCGAGATTTAATTATTCCGGACATAGGAATAGCAATAACAGGCAATGATCCTATAGAATTTGAAACAGGTGGATTTACTGTCAGTACAGGTGATGATTTTGTCATGAACGCAAAAGATATTATCAATGCTGATTTAGTTGAAATGGAAGCATATGCTATTGCAAAAGTGTGTAAAGAAACATATACAGATTTTCTGTGTTACAAATACATTAGTGACGCGGCCGACGAACATGCGTCTGGCAATTGGGCAAATAGCGTAAGCAAGGGTCAGCCGTATTATCAAGAGATTTTAAAAAAATTAAATATTTAGGATTAAGGATGTAACCGATGTTTATCACACTATTTGCAGCAGTATCTGCGGTCTTATCATTACAGGGTAACGTTCCTTTAAGATGTAATGTTGATTATCAAGGAAACATCGTGCATGTTTCGTGCAATGATGGTAAAGGATTTGCGCTGGCAGCGGTATACCGACCTGATATGATTGGTAAAACAATGACATTTGCCGGATCCGAATTGGTATTACAATCCCCAGATAATACTCTTCTGTATGATTCCAATCAACCAGGTGAAGAATTTTTCAATGCGGTACTCCCTGAAGGTGTAGTGATAGATATCAAACCAAAATAAAAGTTGTATCTGAGGTCATTTTTCGGTTGACATCGGTTACCCGTTTTGCTATATTGAATAATAAGCTGATGAAACGGAGAGACGAGATGGGTATCTACATTTACACGCTTCGTAAGAACACCGTGAAGGCGATTGATGCGGAAATCGGTGCGCCGATTGAAATCGGTGTCACTGCTTATGCTTACAAGGAATCTTGGAACCGCTGCGGTGCGTACAATCGTATGACTGCTCGTATGCATTCTATGGCTGAACGTGCCCGTGATGCTAATCCAAATCTCGTGCTTGTGACTTTCGGCAACCCTAAGGATAATGATTTTGACCGTCACGGCAAGATGGCGGTGTATCGCGTGAAGCCCACGATGACTAGCTTCTATGACACCGAAGCTCCGGGTGAACTAGTCGGTCATCTTCGCAAGAAGGGTCGCACGTTTGAATTTGAGCGGGTTAAGGCATAATAGGCTATTTTCTGGTTGACATCGGTTACCCGTTTTGCTATATTGAATCATAGGCAATGAGAGAGCAAACACAATGTGGACAATTGCTAAAGTTCTTGACGGTTTTGCCGATCTTCCTAACGAGCGTTTCCACACCTTTGCCGTGAAGTATGAAGGTGAAGTTGTGGGAAAACTCAAGTTTGACCGCGGTCGGTGGAAGTCAGCAGGTGGTCCCGCTTGGCAAGGAACTCTGTTTAAAACTACCCTGCACGGTCGTGATTACATCTCGGGGTGTACGGGCATCTCGTATTACAACAAAGACAAGCGCAAAGTTCTTGAATGGTTCAAGACCGGAGAGTGTGCGTGATGACTAAACGCATTGAAGAAATTGCTGATGAATGCAGGACCATTCATGGTCGTGGATTTGGAACCGGAAATATCAGTGAACCTGAAGAAACATTTGATTACGAGAAGTTTGCTGAGTTAATTATCCGCGAATGTTTGTCGTATATTTCATCAGGTGATCTTGACTTCGCAAAGTTTATGATCAAGGGTAGTTTCGGTATTGAATAATGAGTGCTACTTCCTGTAAGATGTGCGGGAAGATGACAGAAAGGATCTGGCATCATTATCCTACACGTAAACCTCCATGGAACGCCCCGTATGAAGCTACTCTGTATCATCGTGATCCTTTTTGGGGCAAGGGTGAACTAGAAGAATATTGCGGTCCGGCTTGTTCTACTCGGGCTTACCTTATAAAAGGGTAACTTAAATATGCATGTATTATTATAAATACATGCATGAAAGCATTCGTATCAAAAATAGTAGGCTTGTTTGCAAAGAAGCCCGACCTCACTCTAAGACCACCGCCTATTGATGGTCAACCTTTAGAACTTAATGCTCCGCATGGATTGCCATCTAGTCCAAACAAATTTCAAATATTAAGCAGGAGAACATATATAGCAGCATACGACGCTGCTGCAAAGATTCCTGCATATGTCATATGGACTCTTATCCCCGACCATGCATTAGGATGTGTTCCGAGGTCAAACTCTTTCGCTAGAGACCAGTCTGTACAAAATGGTGCGACCCCAGAAGATTATGACCATTCTGGATTTGATAAAGGTCATATGGCGCCGGACGATGATCAAGCATGGGACGTAGCAGTTGAGCATGAATCCTTCATGATGACGAACATGACTCCGCAATCTCCTGCACTCAATCGTGGTATCTGGAAACTGCTAGAGACCTCTTTCCGTGGATGGGTCGTTCAATTAAACAGACCTTTTACCGCGATCTCAGGTGCGATCTATAGCCAGGATGATAAGAAGATAGGTAAAGGTGTCGTTGTCCCTCACGCGTTCTACAAAGTCGTCATAGATAGCCAGACAAAACAGTATGCAGCATGGTATTTCCCGCATGTCGCCCCTTATCCTGATCTAGGAAATGATCTAACAAAGTTCCGAAAACTCTTGACTGACATAGAGAAAGAGACTACTATTACTATATCCTTGCCAGATGGTGCAAAGGAAATAGTAGTTGGTCAGGAATGGCCAGTTGATTTTGGTAAGTTAGAACAAGCGAAGAAAGAGAAGTGTCATGGTGTCGCGAAGTCCTGAGAGAAACACTTTCCTGCGAGATGGTTATATTAAGCGCAGGGCTGAAGAAGGAAAGACTCCTGAGAATGATGAGGCGGTTAAAGCCATGGTAGATTTTTATGATAGTTGGAATACACAAGATGAAGCAACCCAGGCAGATCCTGAATGGCAGAAGAACAACATGGAATACGATCTGATCTCTACTGATTGGATCGTGCAGAAGGCCCGCGCTTCTACTCATTATCCACAGAACCTGTACGCTGCTATGTGCAATAATGATTTCATCAGAAATGATGTATGGCCTATTTTACAAGAACAAACATGGAGCGCAAGCTGGCGTTCTGCGGGAGGCATTGTCGCTGATATGCTCGGAAAGGGTGACTATATTGACTGGTATCTCTCTGGTATGGGATCCGGGCTAGGAAACGGTGACGAAAAAGGTACTAAAGGTTATGTACCAGAATCCCATGTCACCGATGAGATCAGAGAAGACTTACTAAAGTTGGGTTGGATAGTAGTAGAAGGAAAAACAACATGAATTTAAATAATTTAGGTGCCGGTAAGAAACTGATAGACCAAATCATTGCTCAGGGCAAGACCAAAAATAGGATTGGTCAGCAAACAAAGCTACAAAAAAATTCATATAATTTAAGAAACAAACCAAAATGAGTGATTCATTCACCAGGTTACATAAATCTAAGCGCCTAGCAAAAACTAACAACGCTATTAAAAAGCAGACGAAAATTGCTAAACAGCATAGAATTGGAGAATATGAGTCCAAAGAAATTGAGCAACCGTATCGCTATCACAAACATCATGCATTAGATTGCGGCAATCCAAAATGTATGTTGTGTAGCAATGCTCGCAAGACGCACGGCGAAAGGACCATACAAGAACGAAAATTCATCGAGGGTAACAAGGATGATGCCCAAAACAGTTGATTAATACGAATATTAGTAGTATTATATATAAGAAACAATGCGTTTGAGGCTAAATGGCATAGCAAGGGTCTCTAAAGCCCGAGATAGCAGGTTCAAATCCTGTCAGACGCGCCAAACATATTACGGGAGAGTAACTCCCATCTTAAAAAAGGAAGAAGAAAATGTCGTAAATTGAGCAAAGGAAACTCCTAATAAAGATAAATAACACTGAGGAGTTATCTATGTTTTATCTATATCTAAAGACACATACTACTACTGGCTTGAAGTATTTAGGGTTTACATCAAAAAATCCAAATACCTATTTAGGATCAGGTAAATATTGGCTGTCACATTTAGCTAAGCACGGCAAGCAAATAACTACTGAAATCCTATTTGAATCCGAAGATATGTCGCAAATCAAAGAAAAGGGTTTGTATTATTCTAATCTATGGAATGTAGTGTCTTCTAAAGAGTTTGCTAATATGGCTCCTGAAGAAGGAACCGGCGGATCAACCATGACCGGTAAGAAACATACTGCCGAAACAATACAGAAAATGCGGGAATCTAAAACCGGTAAAACCTTCAGTGAATCCCATCGTAAAAACCTTTCAGAAGCAGCTAAAGGTAAGCGGTTCAAAGAAAATAATAACTTTTATGGAAAATCTCATAGCAACGAATCCAAAGATAAAATGTCAGCTTCTCTTGTGGGCAAAATTAGAACTGAGGAGTTCAAAGAACATTTATCTAAGATGTATTTAGGTAAGCCTAAATTGCGAATAACCTGTCCGCATTGTGGTAAAGAAGGCGGATTGCCGCAAATTAAGCGGTACCACAACGATAACTGTAAGCACAAAGGAGAATAAGTATGTCATAGATTACAGAAATAGCTTGTAAAGATTTGGTATTTCATTTTAACAAAGCCCATCTTTCAGATCCGACTATCCCTATGTGGGTAATAAAGACTCGAGGGGAAACCTATTATATAGAACATGTTGAGTGCGATATGCCATGGAGCACCAAAGAAACAGGTGATAATCCACACACTAAAGGTAGTATCAAAGTCAAAGATTGCTTGTTGGTAATTGATGATAGCAACTGTGCTTGTATCTCTAAACTTACACTATTTGATAAAGTCAGACTCCGAAATCAACGGTTAGGAATAACTCGTGTCATAACAGCATGGGGTACAGAGTTAAGAAAAGCGTTAGAAAATCATAAAACCAAACACGGACCGATTAAAACAATTGGTGGCGCCTGTACAACTACATTTTACATCACTGACATCTACAATGAAGCAGACTATACCATGTTGTTGTTAGTTGTTACTGGATTGCGTAAACTCATGCCTAATGAAACTTACTATAAAACATATGATGATCCAAGGTCTGCACACACGTTAGATATAGATGAAGATATGGATGAAGAAGATGATGATGATTGATGCCCAAAATAGTTGATTAATATGATATAGCTTGTTATAATGATCATACTTATATTATAAGGAGATTATATGAGTGCAGAGCTACCCACTGTCGTTCCGGCAGTCGTTTTTAAAACCCGCGTCCGTGATGAAAGCATTGAAGGACCTAACCCCTATCGCTGGCAAGATGTAAATTCTTACGACTACTTCGCAGGCAAGCGGGTTATACTCTTCTCTCTTCCGGGAGCATTCACGCCGACTTGTTCAACATATCAACTTCCTGGCTTTGAACAGAACTACCAAACCTTCAAGGATTTAGGTATTGATGAGATTTATTGTATATCAGTCAACGACTCGTTTGTCATGAACAAGTGGGCGCAGGATCAAGATATCCAGAATGTCAAGGTTATTCCTGATGGTTCTGGGATGTTCACTTCTAAGATGAATATGCTTGTTCAAAAGGACAATCTCGGGTTCGGTGTCCGTTCTTGGCGATACGCTGTCATCGTTAATAACGGGACTATTGAGAAGTGGTTCATTGAACCGGGTATTGAGCATAACTGCGAGACTGACCCCTACGGTGAATCTTCACCTGAGAACATCTTGAAACACTTGCAGGCAGTCTGATAAATATAAGTATGTATAAGAGCGATCCAGACGCGGTCAGACCTGAAATCAGAATACCTGAAGGTAATCCTGATAAGAAGATAGCCGCTCTGGAAGCCAAAATCAATTCACTATCAGATAGGCTCTCAAGAATCCTAACAGAGAACGAGCAACTAAGACGCAACATAAAACGTAATGCTCAGGATATCCAACTGTTAACAAATGCCATCGCAAAGAAATAGATGAATCCATGTTAGACTGTTTGATATTAGGTGATAGCATCGCTGTAGGAACTCATATGTTTCATCAGGAATGCGTGACCTATTCTAAGGTCGGTATCAATAGTTGGCAATGGAACAAGATGTGGCCCGCTGCGGATCTATCTGCCGAAACGGTCATCATAAGCTTGGGGTCAAACGATCACCGATACATTCGCACTGAATCAGAACTTCGCAAAATCCGTGAAAGGGTCCATGGTAAGAAAGTATTCTGGATTCTTCCGCACGGAAATAATCCGAAGGGAGGAGTGACGATTGAGCATATTGACGAGATTGTTAGCAAGATCGCAAATGAATATCACGATCACATCATTCCCATCAAATATATACAGAAAGATAATATTCACCCTAGTTGGCGCGGATATAAAGAAATTGTAAAGGAAACAGAATGAATATTAAAATTGACGATGATGTGGCTGATAAAATCATTATTACTAGGCTTACTGAATCTGCTATCAATATCAGGGATGATCTAGCCAAGCTTCTTTCTAGCGGTGGACTTCAGCCATATCAAAAGGAAGATGTAAAAAACTACATTGAGGATATAGCGGCTCTCAACCGCGTATTAGAGTATTTCGGCGGCGAGCAGATTGATTGGACTGGATATGTTCCGATTGAAAACCGCCCTGCAGAGGTAATGTCATGAGTTGGGTAGACGAGGTTCAACGCAGCATCCCTTCGTATGCAGCCGATATTAAAACTAATCTAGAACTTGCGATGGAAAATAGTAATCTAGATGAAGTAGATGCTCATGCGTGTGCCCTAGCAGCATCATGCGCGATGAGCAACGGTGGCCTAGCAAACGAGATTGCAATGAACGGACCTTTATTTGGCAGGGACGAGAGGGATATCGCGAAGACTGCTGCCGTATCAGTAGCGATGCTTGACACATATTATTCTTTCGCTAACAGCGCGGTAGATCCATATACTCCTGCTATCACCGTCTCATACACCGGAACAGACCATACCAAGTTCGTGATGTATTCGCTCGCTGCTGCTGTTACATTAAAGAGTAACTACACTGCACTCTACGTTGACCAGCTACTATTTGAAGGTATAACTGAACAGGAAATACAGGATATCGCTAAGATAGCAGCAATCATCTCAGCGATCAATAAGATCGTTACTTGATTCCGATAATCATAAATCTATCATACCCGCTATCACGATATCTAATCTCCTTGAGATCACAAAATAGATATTGTGATAGCGGGTATTTTGCTTTTAACTGACCTAGAGAACGATTAGGATTCACGCACTTCCAGATGTCATCATCACTGACGGTGACATTGCTTGACTGAATGCACACAATCGTGCCTTCTTCTATATTCTCAAACCATTGATTGCTCTCCATATGCTCAGGGCTACAATTCACGACGACATCATACGGTGATAAATCATATTCATTAGCATCGGCTATTATGTTAGTTATGATAGGATCAGATCCTATGCGCCATGCATCGGTTATCCTGTCAGCAATCTCTTTCGTCCCAGGGTCCTTATCAATACCCAGAATGCGTTGATATCTGCTGGCATTGCGTGTAAGAAGCATGAACGATAAAACGTTATACCAGCTACCTAATATCGCTACCCTAGCATCTACAGGGATATATGTTTCCAGTTCTGCACACAACCATAATTTGCTAGATACCTGTCCATGAGAGAATGAAGTATAATCCATAATTTTATTTATATACAAATTAGGGGTTGACAAAGAAAAGAATAGGTGCTAATATACAAATATGATGAAGAAAACGACAAAAACAGCCGTTGAATTCATCATAAAAATTTACAGGACTAAATATACTTACTATGATGAATACAACTTGTCAGTTATCGCAGCAACACGGCCTCTGGGGTAGAGAAACCTCTATGGCATCAGTATTGCCGGTATATCCAACAAGTATTCGCGGAGACTTTAATCAGATAAAGGATCCGGGGACCAGGTAAACAAGTCATCATAACTTAGTTTATTCGGACCCTGGGAATCGCGAGACTCTCAGGGTTTTCCATATAAGAAGTGCATGTCGGAACGAGGCTGCAAAGCACTATAAAAAATGAACGGGCGGTGATAGGGATGAAATCTGCGGAGGTAACGCGGAGAGTAAAAACTTTCAGTGAGGGACATTGTGATCCCTCGCAAGCGGGAAAGTCCGAAATGCTGGACAACATAATCTCGCTTGTCAACAAAAGGCTACCCGATATCATTTGACAACATCGTTGATCTAAACAACGCTAGAAGGCACAAAGTAGTTGACATGGGTATATCAACCGTGTTTTCAAATGATATACTTCTTTGTTGAGGGATCGTCCAACGGTAGGACATTCGTTTTTGGTGCGAATTATCTGGGTTCGAGTCCTAGTCCCTCAGCCAATTAATGCTGCTATTAGCAGCACTATTTTTAGACCCTTAACTCAGAGGACAGAGTGCTTCGCTTCGAACGAAGAAGTCGTGGGTTCAAATCCCTCAGGGTCTGCCAATGATCGGTCGCAACAGGGTGTGCTGAGTGTTGTGTAATTGAGGACGATCATCCATCCTCTCCCAAAGAAAGTTTCATGTAAGTGTGATGTTAACGGCAGCACATTAGGAATAAATATTTATATGAAAAAGAGAAACCGTAGCAATAACTATGACTGGACTGCTATTCAAACAGAATACGATTCTGGTTTTTCCATACGATTCTTGGCAAAAAAATATGGTATGGCAACTAGGTCATTTACCTTAGCAATGAAACGAGGGGACCTAACGACTCGTGATAGATCATCAGCAATAAAAAAGTAATATGAAGTTAATGGTCCAAGAAAATGGTCTACCGAAGCTAAAGAGCGGCACTCTGAAACAATGAGTCATAAAATGACTAATAGAAAAGATAATACAAGAGAAAATCTTCAACTATTATGTCCTAACTGTCATGCTCAAACACCTACTTGGAGACGAGGATTGACAACAGGTTTCAAGAAAAAAAGATACTCAGATGAAGTCATGATTGATGCAATAAAGTCATCGTATACACTTAATGCTGTTTTAGAAAAATTGGATCTACGATATGGTTCAGTTAAGACCATAGTTGATCTAATTTCAAAACATAATCTTTCCTTCATGAAAAAAGACGAATAAATTTAGGGCGTCTGCTGTAATGGTAGCCAGGCTGGTCTTAGAAACCAGTGATGTAATGTCGTCTCGGTTCGAGTCCGAGGATGCCCACCAAATAAATGCGAGTCCGGCTTGGGGCACTAACAAAATATGGACGGGCACCTGGTGGTGGCAAGGGTCTTATAATCCCTTTGGTCAGCCGATTACTGATTTGCTGAGAGTTCGATCCTCTCCCTGTCTACCAATATAGAAAGAAGAAAGATGTCTAATAAAACTGATCTAAAGGATGATCTGAATAAACATACGCTGTCATATGTCAAACACACAGTTGAAGAGATTAAAAGGTTGCGCCATTGGTTTGCTGGTTTTGAAGCAGCAGGCGGCAAACTTCCTGCATGTGAACAGGGTTTTAGTGTTTTGAATAAATCTCAGATCCTGTTAGATGACTATGCAAGCTTGATGGAAAAATACGGACAGCTTGACGAATAATTATACGCCGGTAGCTCAATTGGTTAGAGCCGACCGCTTGCTGTAATAAGTGGGCCTCTATGATGGAAACATTATAGATGTAAGTGATCAAATTCGGGGAACCCTTTCAAATGGCAATCCCGAGCGAAGCTTAGATAGAAATATCTTTGAACGTGTAGAGACTAGACGGTCACCATCTAAGTCGTAAGATATGATGAAGGTATAGTCCAGACCACAAATCGGTCGTCTTTTATATGACCGAGTAACGAAAGTTATAGTGGTAAGCATAACGGTCTGGTTGGGGGTTCAAGTCCCTCCCGGCGTACCAAATATATGTACGGATACATTATAGTATAAGTACTTATGGGGTTGCTCCCTAATGGGCACGTGATGAGTCACGGTAAGCTCATCATCTTATAAGGACGATAACGATGAAAGAGATTGACAAATACAGTGGGATCGGAATCTATCATAACAGGATAGCAGTCATACAAGAGAACGGTGACAAGTATTTTGTTGATCTGTACCTAGATGAGGTCCTTCATAGATCGGTTGATCTTTCTGACAGGTCCCTGCGGTATGCAGAAGATACTGCGGAAAACTGGACTACAGGGATCATAAAAGAATAAACATTAAAAATAGGAGTAATCATGCCCGTATTGGCCTTAGATATCTCAGGTATACCCCGGACTTGGGTTTCACACGATGACGCAATCACCTATCACGCGAAGAATTTAGTAGCTTGGTCTCTGGGTGATGTAGTTGCTAGATACCGGGGAGGAATTCAAAAGAATGGTACCCAGAGTTATCTTGAAACTCCGAGCATCATCGCTGTAAAAGGCATCGGTTTTGATTTCCGCAAACACAACAGGGTCATATTGACCAACAAGACGCTATTTGCTAGAGACCGTAG
>Ga0164297_10003638_pt1 | contig 14236 bp, 11 predicted proteins | sample GEODES058metaG_FD_113539 | JGI IMG/M metagenome (GOLD analysis project Ga0164297, IMG submission 113539) | Dystrophic lake water microbial communities from Trout Bog Lake, Wisconsin, USA - GEODES058 metaG | ecosystem: Environmental > Aquatic > Freshwater > Lake | place: USA: Trout Bog Lake... | reverse complement strand
GGATACTCTTTAGAGAGTCGATCTACGCACGATTGGGTTGCTGGATCGTTGGGATAGGTTCCGACGAAGATGGAGTAGTTATCGTATTCGACCCGCTTGATGATGTTATCAACCATACTGGCGACGACTTCACCTTCATTCCAAGCTGGGACCATCACCGCAATGCGTTGCTGTTCTTTGGCACGGAGTCGCTCTAATGAAAGTCGAGGCTGATGACGGTAAGTGTACTGTCGCCAAAATCTAAGCCAATAGGCTCCAATATCATAGATGAGGTCCTGCGACCCGCTCAGAAAGTAGACGATGGCCACGAACCAGGTTAAGCACGCGAAGAAATCGCGCAGCATGATCAGGACATCGTAGCCATCTATACTGAATGACACGGGTTAGGCTTTGGGCTCCCTCTTCTTGACGAACTTTCGACCGATGAAGATTGCGATTAAGAGAACCACGACACCTACAATGGTCATCACAATGTTCATGGTGGGTTTATAGCGGCTCAGTTCATTATCTTCCGCAATCAGTCGGTCATTCTGTGAAAGCGTGTTAAAGGTGTAGATCTCTCCATCCTTGGAAAGAACGGCAACCTGTCCTTGCAAAGTGTTAAACCCATTGATACTGGAAAGGTAATCGGCAAATCGTTGTGCGGCGGCAGGTGAGGCGGCCATCACGACGTAGCAAGTACCGCCAGAAGGCTTGGCAATCGCCTGAACAACTACTGCATCAGACAGGACTGATGGGAGGATTGGCACATTCTTTGTAATCCCAGGTGTTCCTGATTTAGATGGGGTCACATAGAGCTTAGAACTGATAGGCTGAAACCTTTCTTCATCGTTGAGGAACCCAAACACGACATCTTCATTTCCAGTGATAGATCCAAGAGTTGCCGTCCAGTTAACCATGCCGCGATTAGTTTGCGAGGCATGTGCGGCAGTCGTCGCCCCCAAGGTTAGAATCTCATCGCTCGGTGATTTTCCGAGATTCATGATTGCCGACTCAGGCAGATAGCCATCCTTCCCTCGTAGGTAAGGGAAGCCTTCCAGGTATGGGTTATTGGGAAGAGAGCCTTCTTTCAGTTGGAATGTCGAGCTTCCTAAGATAGTGGTCCATGCAACGTCGTTGTAGGACTTGGAGCAGTCCACGTTTGGCAGTTCGTTATGGGCGGTGATCTGAATGCGCCATTCGTTGGAATCGATAATCTCGATTGGCAATGGACATACCAATTCGCCATCGTTTGCGTTCTCAGGTTGGAGAGTCACGCTGCCGATTGCCGTATCGTTGACGGTGACAGTCAGAATCGATCGAGCCTTCATCAAAGTTGAGGCATGACGGAACTTAAGGTGAAGCTCACCACCTCTACCCAACGGGATCAGCAGTGGTCGGTGCAGAACCAAAAGTGCACTTTGTGATCCGAGTCCATTTAGGTTTATGGTTGGGTAACCAAGTTCAGAAAACAGTGCAGTACCGATTCGAGTTGTAGCTGGTTGCTTGACAGGTTGAATATTGGCTGCCGATGTAGAGGTCCCACGCATCTGGGCAGAAATCTCCGAGTCTCGAATCGATTTTATAGCCATTGCCAATCGATCGTCCGTCTTGCCCGAAATCCAGAGCCCGGAATTCATGGCTTGGAGCTCAGTGGTAATTTGCGGGTTATTCTGCTCAGATTGGAGTCCCAAATAGATATTCATGCCAGGGACTGGTTTGTGGGTCGCTCGCACCTCAAGTGGCTTGTCTGGTAGTCGTCTCCCCAATCCAGATGCAAGGTTCAAAACACCCGACAGTGTCCGTTCGCTGGCATTTGGATTCGTCACAATCGGAACACTTGTGCAGGTTTGCGATAGCCAGTTCACATAAGGGTATGGGTAGGAATACAGTGGATAGGCTGGATAGCTCGCCAAGTTCAATGTCAGTTTCGTTGACTTAAGGAAGCGAACCCAGTTTCGAAGGTCGTCGTCCTCACGGCAGGGTCCTTCCGTATTGTGGGTCTGAGTGGCAATTAGGAGTTCGTTAAAGCCTTCCTTGAGGTACTGCTGGGGCAAGTTAACAACCCAATGCACTAACTTGGCCTTTGGATCATAGATCGGCCTTGTACTGGCAGGTTGGCCATTGATGAGGATGGAAATGGCTCCGTCAACCGAACTGAGGTTCGAGGCTGATTCGTAATCCAACCCAAGTGTCGCATCGCTGGTTGCTGGAACACCTTTCGGGATCTCAAAGAAGTATCTCAGGCGGGTGTTATCGGCTCGGACAGGCTTATCGGCGGAGAATGGATGAATTCCAACAATCTCAGCTTGAGCACAGGTTGCCATTGTGGCGGCAAACGACAGGAGTAGGAGTTTTTTCAAAGCAGTGTCGCTCCATTGAGGCTGCCATTGGCGAGCTCATGAATTTCGTAAAGGGATGTGTCGCGCATCGTTACGGGGTCGATCACGAGTCCACATTTGGAACAGTAACGTAATCTGGACCAGACTTTCCTGCGTTGGAGGTACGCGCGGTAGCGTTCAAAGTGGGTAGCCAGGAGAAGTTTGTCTTCTTTAGCGGCAAGGACAGATTCGCTCTTCCAGGTTCGGTAGGTAATGACTCCGCCAATAAGGAGAACTGGCACAAGAAAGAACGGGCTTGGGAACTTGCCGGTGAGGGCGAAATACGCCACAGAATTGGTGATGATCCACACCATGCCAAACGAAATCCCGTTTCTTAGCCCAGTTCGATGACGACGAGAGATTTGTCGATCTGGGCGATGGGGTGGTGAAAGCCAAGAGGTTAGGTCAGGGGAGAATTCACTCTTTGGAGAGGTGACCAAATCACGCAACTCAGCCATCGTTGCGACGTTTTGGTTACCGCAACGGGGACAGGCTGGATTCTGCTTCTCCTTGGTTTCTCTTTCTTTCATTAAATATTCAAAAATCAGATACGAATTTGTATATCTATTATTGAGTCTGTAAACCGCAATGTCGAATCACGCAAATCCGTGTCATGGAAACGTGGTAACCGCATAAGACCCATCTCATTGTCAAGATCGGCTGAATTTGGTCCAATCACTAGGGTGCAAATGGAAATTCCAAGAATCCAGCGGATTGGAGATGTGAACAAGACGTAAAAAGGTGATTCCCAAACCAAGTGAAAGGCGTCCGTTATATGGCATAACTATTTTTGGTGACGAGTTAACCGGTTAAACCGTCTCTAACTTGTAGCCGGTTGCGCTTGTGTCCGACACGGAGAGCGGACAAGTCGAAATCAGTTTCTAGGAGGGAATGGACAGTGGTCTTCAGTTCGCAGATATTCGCGTTCTATTTTTTGCCGCTTGCCTTGGTCCTCTATTACAGCCTGTTTAAGGCTACGCAACGCGCCCGCAACCTTTGCCTTGCCTTACTGGGCTATATCTTTTATGGCTGGATCAACCCGAAATTCATCTTCCTGATGTTTGGGACGACTTTTCTTGACTGGCTCTTGAGCTTGGTTATCGCTTACAACTCGTGGGCGTTTTGGCGAGATTGGAAAGCCAGTGTTCTGACGTTGGATCCGGAGGGGCGCACGAAACGGCAGCGTACGGCGCTCTTGGTCTCGATCGTGTCGAATCTTTTGATGCTTGGCTTCTTCAAGTACTTCAACTTCTTTCTCGACAGTTATAACGGAGCGGTTTTGGCCGCTGGAGCATCCCAGCTTCACTGGAACACCTTCTTCCGTGTCGTCCTTCCGTTAGGGATTAGCTTCTACACCTTCCAATCACTGAGCTACATTATTGATGTTTACCGGGGCGACGCGAAGGCGATGCGGAACTTCATCGACTTCTCCTGCTTCGTATCGATGTTCCCTCACCTGGTAGCGGGACCAATCCTGAAGTTCTCATTCCTTGCCGATCAGCTTGAAAGGCGCACCTTGACGATTGAGAAATTCGCGCGCGGCTCTGCCTTTTTCATGCTGGGAATGGCTAAGAAGATCCTCATCGCCAATCCTTGTGGAAAGGTTGCCGATATAACGTTTGGCTCTCACACCTTAAAGCCACTGGATGCTTGGTTTGGGGCGATCAACTATGCCTTCCAGATATTCATCGACTTTAGCGCGTACTCAGACATGGCAATCGGGCTGGGACTCATCTTCGGATTTGTATTTGCTCGGAATTTTGATGCTCCGTATCGCTCCACCAGCATTACCGAGTTCTGGCGACGATGGCACATCTCCCTTAGCACATGGCTTCGTGAGTATCTCTACATTCCGCTTGGTGGGAACCGGAAAGGGAAGATCCGTACCTATGTGAATCTAATGCTGACGATGCTTTTGGGTGGGCTCTGGCATGGTGCATCGTGGAACTTCGTCATCTGGGGTGGCTTACATGGAGGTTCTCTGGCGGCAGAAAAGGCGCTCGGTTCCGATCACGCTTACTTCAGGTTGCCCAAGCTTCTCCGAGGTGGGATCACCTTTCTGATTGTTCTCATCGGGTGGATTTTCTTCCGCGCCAACGATCTTCCCAAGGCGGTTGATTACTTGGGTTCGATGTTTGGTCTGCACGGCGCGAGTCCGAACGCGGGACTGGTTTCGGGTCTGATTTATAAGCCCTACTATTTATTAGCCTTCATCGTGGGTTCGCTTTTGGTTTGGTTCGCCCAAGACACATGGGAGTGGACTCAATCCATGACCAAACGTAAAGCACTCTGCTGCGCCGGGGTGTTCGCCCTGGCGGTGGTCGTTCTCGTCACTCAGGAATACAACCCGTTCATCTACTTCATCTTCTAAACATATGAGTGACGCCCTCCAAAAACCAACCGGAAGACTTCACAAGACCCGTGAAGAGGAAGCAGACCGTTGCCTGAACCACACTGAGTTCAGTAAGGGGGCAGCGGCGTTGGTCAGTGCCTGCTTCCTTTCAGTTGTCTTTGGAGTGCCGTTGCTCCAGCATATCGTGGAGATTCATAAGAATCAGGAGCTCAGGACGGAGTGGAAGCCTGAATCGGGAACGCCTCAGCCTCGGATCCTTCCTCAAGTCTACGATGTCTTCGGACTGCTCCCCAAAGTGGAAGATCTGAGCAAGGCAAAGGGATTTTGGGGTTATTGGTCGCTGATTCCCAGTGGGGAGAGCATTAGCGCATTTGAGTCGAAATTAAAGGAGGAATCCGTCCTGACCAAGTCGCTCCTGTCACCGGCACAAGCGACCATGACCGGTTGGTTGGGAGTTGGAAATGAAAAGGCTTATATCGGAAATAATGGCTGGCTGTTCTATCGGCCAGACGTCGAGTATTTAACGTCTCCAGGATTTCTCGATCCCGCAGAGTTAACGCGTAAGTCCCACGGCATTCACACGATCCAACCCGATCCTGTTGCGGGAATCTTAGATTTTAGTCGTCAGCTCAAGCAACGAGGCATTCGGCTTATCGTGGTTCCGATGTCTACCAAACCCATGTTGGAGGGTGAATTCCTTTCGAAGACTCTGGCGAAGCAAGGGGCGCTCCAGAACCCATCGTTTGACGAATTTGAAAAGCAGTTGTCACAAGCGGGAGTTCAAGTCTTTGATCCCACTCCGATCCTAAGCAAAGCGAAATTGGATTCCGGTCTTCCTCAGTACTTGGTGTCAGATACGCATTGGACACCAAGTGGAATGGAAGCGGTCGCGCACTCGCTGAGTCAAGAGATTAGTCGGACAGGCGATTTACCAACGATTCCTGACCCCAAGTACACGCTATCCGATGTCCCAATCACAAACGTTGGCGACATCGCGGAGATGCTGAAATTGCCAAAGGGGCAGAATCTGTTCCCTGGTCAGATGGTGACGACCCATCAGGTTATGCAGTCGAATGGTTCCGAATGGGAGCCCGATGCGAAGTCCGACGTGCTGTTGTTGGGAGACAGTTTTACGAACATCTATTCTTTGGAAGGGATCATGGGCTGGGGTAAGAGCGCGGGCTTTGCCGAGCACCTTAGTTACAACCTAAAACGACCGTTGGACCGAATCTCGATCAATGCTGGAGGAGCGTACTCATCCCGCCGTGCGTTGGCTCAACAAATGGCTCGAGGAGTCGATCGACTGGATGGCAAGAAGATCGTGATCTACGAATTCTCTATGAGAGACCTCAACGAAGGGGATTGGAAGCTCATTGAGTTTCCAAACGTGGACCACGGTCCCAAGATCACACCGATCAAGAAGCCGACTCTGCCTGTTCCTCCAGTTCAAAAGGCTCCCATTGCACCCATTGGCAAACCGACAAGTAGTCCGGTGAATTCGATGAGCAAACCCGGAGCAACCGTTTCGACCGGATCTCAAACTCCGAAGCAAACGGGCCAAAAGCCGACACAGACGTCGACGGTCCAAACCCATAAGCCACCCACCAAAGCCACGGATCCCAATTTGAATCCAGGCAAGGCGGACGGTTTGGTGATTACAGGTCGAATCGCTGCACGTGCATTAACTCCAAAGCCAGGATCGGTTCCGTATAAGGACTGCCTGATTGCGCTTCAAATCACGGATATCAAGGGCGGAGATGGAACGGTCAATGCACCAAACATCGTCGTGTATGTCTGGGGCATGCGAGACAATCAACTGGTCGATGGGGCTTTTGCTGTCGGTCAGACCATCCGCCTTAAGCTAACTCCATGGGGATCGGTGGAATCGAAGTATGGCGGATTGAACCGCCAGGAACTCGACTCGGATGAATCTCTCTCTTGGCCCTCATTCTGGGGCGAACTCAAACCATGAAACGAACACCTCTGACACTTATCGGTTTGGCTACCTGCCTCATGTCATGTTGGGCGGCGGATGGCGCGTCTGAATTCAAGTCGGCGCTTGCGGCCAAAGTTGATCAAGCGGAGAAGCAATCTGCGACCGTCGTTACGGGTTTAGACGGTTGGCTATTTCTCACGTCCGAATTACGACATTTGAGTGTCGGCCCGTTTTGGGGTGAATCTGCAGCAAAAGTTAGCCGAGCATCGAACCCGGCCGCCGCAGATCCACTGCCCGCGATTCTCGATTTCAAGGCCCAGCTAGACAAGGCGGGGATTCAGCTCGTTATGGTTCCGGTGCCAGCAAAGTCGGCAATTTATCCAGATCTGATCGTGCCAGGAGCATCCAATTCTGGATCGAACCGATTGGATAGCGCCGACGCCGATTTTATCGGCCTGCTCAAAGGAAAGGGAATTTCGGTTGTGGACTTGGCTCCGTCATTCTTAGCTTATCGCGCCTCCCATCCCGACGAATTGCTTTATAGTCGGCAAGACACCCATTGGTCAGGTGCGGGAATTCAGATTGCCTGTATTGAAATATCCAAGTTGCTTAATGATCAGAAATGGATTCAATCGGTAGCCAAATCAACTTATAAGTCGATACCAACGAGCATAAGTGCAAACGGAGATTTGGCAACCATGACAGCTGGACCCAAGCCAGCCGCTGAGACTCTCAAACTCAACAAAGTGACCGATTCCAGTGGTGCTGTCGTCAGTTCTGCGAGGCAAAGTCCCTTGGTGCTACTTGGAGACAGCCATAATCTTATTTATTCAATCGGGGATGATATGTTGGCTACGGGCTGCGGGCTCCCCGAGAACTTGGCAGCTAAGATCGGGTTTGTGCCCGATGTGGTGGCAGTGAGAGGCTCTGGAGCGACTCCTGCAAGGGTGAATCTGGCTCGGCGAGGAGACAGTTTGGCTGGCAAGAAAGCCGTAGTTTGGTGTTTTACCGTTCGCGAGTTTACGGAAGGTCAAGGCTGGCGCCGTGTACCGGTCATTCGACAAGGAAATTGATTTGGGTTTGAGATTCAGGATGAATTTGAAAGAGATATTGAGAGGTTCTTTTTGCGCTTTGGCCTTGGCGGCCGTAGCATTGGTTTCGGCATCGGCAACACCGAAACAGGGTCCAGATAGCATCGGCATATTCGATCTGAAGGCAATTCGTTCCGTACCTCTTGATGTCGAAGTTTTGTCTAAGACGAAGCAAGGTGACGTGAACATTGAAGAGATTCGATTTACGTCATTGCCTGGCGTTCGGATTTACGCGATTCTCACCTATAAAGACAACGCCAAAGCTGCTCCCGGCTACTTTGTTGTCGAACGATTCCGAGTCAAACCATTAGTGGCCGAGGCTGCAAACGGCTTCTTTGGCATTGCCGTGGCACCGCCGACTGGCAATACCGATCCTGCCAAGAAGGATTCTGTGGGTGGACCCAAGTATCACCAGCCGTTCAGTATCAACGAGCAGTTCACCGAAGACAAGAATCAGAGCTACATCTACCATTACACGGTAGCGCTACTTCGAATGGTTGATTACCTTTCAACGCGCCCAGAAGTTAATCTGTCGAATACTGTCATCACGGGATATTCGTGGGCTGGCACAATGGTGGGTCTTCTCCATGCCTTGGACGATCGGCTCTGCGCCTATTTCATCTTTCACGGGATTGGATATCACACTGATCCAGATGGGACAAGTGGTGGTCAGCCAACTCTTCTCAGCCGCCATCTTTATGAAATGTATTGTCCAGCCGCGTACGCTCAGTACGGCACGAAGCCGATCTACGTCGGCACTGCCTTGGATGACTACTACACCAAGTTGGACGCGATCATGGAGATGTATAGCCAGCTCAAATGTGAAAAGAGGTTTGCCTTGGTGCCGAACCGACATCACGAAGAAACCTCTCGTAAGGAACTCCAGAAATACACCAGTTGGCAAGCTCACTGGCAATTTGGCAGTGAGGTCCCCGCGACCATTGGAGAGGGAGCAATCAAGGTCGATGATGGAAAGCTAACTTACGTCTGTTCCGTCTCTTCGTCAGTGCCCTTGCTCCATGCTGATGCTTTGGTCACTTATGGCAAGCCGGGTGACTGGATGGGGCGTACTTGGCACCGGTTCCCATTAGTGAAGCAAGGCGACAACTATGTTGCCAACATCCCGATTTACAATCCAGCGGTGCCTCTCTATGTGGCGGGCCAGATTGACACGGATAAATTTGGAACTGTAGCTAACGGTCCTCAGTATGTGGAACCTTCGGTTTTAGGGATTGCTACTTCCAACGCATCTTATCCAACCATCTTGTTCGATCCTTCACAGAAAGATGACCTTTACATTCGGACCGGTGAAATCCAATGGAGTGAAGACGGGCCTGATGGAAGAGGCTCGGCAATTGTCTCACCTGGTCACGAAGGAACCATTACGTTCCAAAACATCGATGGTGCGCTTTGGAGCGGAAAAAAAGTGTTTGATATTTGGTTGAAAGGGGATGGTCAACCGGGACCTATTCGAGCCTATTTTGCTTCACATCCAAACTACTATGTGGAGATCGGCAAAGAGAATACGACGGAGATTGACTTGGTTCCGACTGGGGCAACTTTTGCCGATGGGTGGAAAGAGTATGCAGTGCCGCTAGCCAAGATCAAGAACGTTTCTCAGGTTTGCACAATGTTCCTTGATCCCAACAAACGTGCCCTCCAAATTGGTTCGATATTGGTGAAATGATGCTCTGTACTCTGTCCGCATTGATGGTTTTGAGGTTGAGTTACCAATCGTCCGCAAGTTCTGACCCAAAGTGGCCAATATTGCCGGACCCACAGTTTGTTGTGAACGGTATCAATCAGGATGGAGGAACAGCACAACGGGTTGTCATTGGTCTAAAGGCACTTGCCGAACCCGAAACGAAGGTGCAATCGACCTCCATTATTCCTACCACAACCAAGATTCTTCCGGAACCGAGCGTTCCTTGGAAGAGCCTTGAGATCCTCTTTACAGGGAGTGCAGATGGAACATTGGCAACCTTCGGAGGTGTGACAGTTCTGGTCAAAAATGGTCACTTGGGATATAAGAAGGATTCTGGATTCTTGGATGTTGGCCCGTTGCGCTCTGACGGATTGAATGACGTTCAGTGGGTCAAACATTTGGATTCTTACTTGGTCTCCATCAACGGTGAAAAGCAGAATCAGACGGTAACTCCTGATAGCTCGACTTTGCCCATTCAGATCGGACCAGATGGATGGAAAGCGGGCATTGTCGGCGTATGTGGATATAGCCGAACCTTAACGGATGATGAAGTGGTCGCAAACCAGAAGGCAGGATTTGCGTTCGCCAAATCACTCAATGCCGATACCAAAACGGTGACGGTTCACGCTGAATTGGGAGCCTTTACGGTTGTTCCTGAACTGGATCGTATTGCCCCCTATCGAAGCGCGTTGGTTGCAGAGGAATACACGATCTTAACCATCACCAACGGTCGAATGAGTGCCCTAAAACCTGGCATGAAGGTAAGGGTGTTCCGTTGGGGTCTTTTGGCGGGAAAGAAAACGGACGTTGCCAATCTGAAGTCAGGCGATAAAGCAGACTTTGTCATTCAACCGCTTGGTGCAGACCCCAAGTATGAAAAGGAATTCCAAGTTGACACTCTCGACGGCGACATCTCGGCACTTTACTTTGTCGATGTCACACCTAAGGGATGATCAAACTCATTGGATTGGCGAGATTACCAATCGATTCTGATCGTCTAGAAACGCGACTCGAGTCTTGTCTTCATTGATCGCAAAGGCACCAGCAAGTGCCATCCCAAGCGTTTTGACTTTGCCTTTAGACCAAGTCTTCAGAGTCTGGCATTCTGAGCTTGGATTAAGTGTCGTGAACACATAATTCCCAGGTCCCAAAGGAAAGAGGCTGTCAACATCTTTTCCAAGAGATCTTTTCAAGGTTAAGGACTTCAATGTTGAAGGATCAATTTCTTCCATGCCAGATTCGTTGATCGACTCGAATCTTCGCGTGTTTGAATTGTAATTTGATGCCAAGGTGCGCTCAGGGGACCTTGATTGTGAAACCAATTGCATTCCGTGGAGGTTCACGACGTCAATATCCAGATTGGTGTTTGATATGAGTCCATACTTCCCATCCTCCGACACTGCAAGTGATGAAACATGAATGGGTTTTCCGACCATGGTGTAGCGCACATCGGAGTCTCTTAACGAAAAAGTAGCACCACTCGAAAGGCTGGCGAAGAGTGAATTGGTCGATTCACAAATGCACGCACGAGTGATATTGCCTTCCAGTCCGTGAATGAACTGCAAAGTGTCTCCTGTTCTCGCATCAAATTCCAGCAAATCTCCGTTGCTGTTTTGCACCCAACCGACTGTTTTTCCGAGTGCAACAAAATTGGACTTCACTGTCGCTTGGTTGATCGCACGAATGTCAGTCGCAATGTTCGGCCCGACTACGATGGAGTAGATTTTGTTGCCGGATACGATACGGACAGTGTCATCCTCCATAGTAAGAGCGATATCCAACTTCTTATCAATCCCTTTAAGTTCCGGCATGGCTAGAATCTGAATGGGAGGGTGCGTAAGGAGGGAAATGATCATTTCAGTGGTTTCCTAATCGTTGGAGGTCAGTGGATGGTGAACGCTTCTAAATCTTAAAGTCGAACAAGTCCTTGCGCGAGAATGAAACTCTGATTCTTCAGATCGCGTAATTAACCCATCAGACTGTGGTAATTCGCTGAAAAGTTCGTGCCGAACAAGTCAGAATCCACGGTGGGACGTTCGTTGCCACCGAGTTAGCAAATATGAGCATCATCGAAGTCAGGAAACTTAGCAAGGATTACGTTATGGGCGACCAGGTGGTCCATGCTCTCAGGGCTATTGATGTAAGCATCAACCCAGGAGAATTCGTTGCGATCATGGGTCCGTCCGGCTCGGGAAAATCGACGTTTATGAATCTGATCGGGTGTTTGGATAGACCATCCAGCGGAGACTATTTCCTGAATGGGGAAGCTGTTGCCAAGATGGGTGACAATGAGCTTGCGGATGTCCGTAACAAGTACTTGGGGTTCATCTTCCAGAACTTCAATCTGTTGCCCCGAACCAGTGCAATCAAAAATGTAGAGCTGCCCCTCATGTATGCCGGTGCCAAGAATCGTACGGAACGAGCCAAGAAAGCTTTGGACTTGGTGGGATTGGGGCAACGGATGGATCACAAGCCGAGTGAGTTATCGGGTGGTCAACAACAACGTGTCGCCATTGCCAGGGCAATTGTGAATGATCCTGTTCTTCTGCTCGCTGACGAGCCGACAGGAAATTTGGACAGCCGGACGAGTGAAGAGATCATGGCTGTATTCCAGCATCTCAACAGTGAGGGGAAGACGATTGTGATCGTCACTCACGAAGAAGATATTGCTCAGCACTGCAAGCGGATTATTCGATTTAAAGACGGACGAATATTGAGGGACGAATTGGTAGAGAACCAGCTTGATGCTCGAGCCGTGCTCGATAAGCTTCCGAATCCGGATGCGCCTCCCGTCGCCGCTGCCTGATTTTGGGGAACCTCTTTGGAATACTTTCCGAAGCCCTTTTCCCCCGCCTTTCCCCATTTTTGACTCACAGCGAGATCAAAAGTAGGGGAAGGGGCCAGAGTTGATCTGCTCTACAAGCTGGAACTCAGTCGGGATAACCGATGCTCAAGATGCTTCTTGACGTCGGACCACTCCTGCTTGAGGATGCTGTACATCACTGTATCGCGGACCGAGCCATCTCTACGCACCAGATGATGCCGAATGACTCCGTCCTTCTTCGCCCCAAGGGCTTCAATTGCACGTTGGGATCGAAAATTGAAGTTATCCGTTCTAAGACCCACAACTTTGCATCCAATTGTATCGAACCCGTGGGATAGCAAAAGGTGCTTACAAGCCGTATTCAAGTGGGATCGTTGAACCGATGCGGAGTACCAGGTATAGCCAATTTCAACTCGATCTGCTGCCGCAACGACGTCATGATATCGGGTTGAACCTACGATTTGTCCGCTAGATTTATTCCGCACAACCCATGGCAACATCGTCCCGGCTTCTTGGCCAAATAGAGCCGTTCGGATATATTCCGCCATGGACTCTGGTGAAGGCACAACGGTGAACCAAAGATTCCAAAGCTCTCCATCGGATGCGGCGCGAATCAGATCAGACTCGTGTTCGGCTGAAAGCGGCTCCAGTTGCACAAAGTCGTTTTCCAAGAGCACCGGTTCAAGATGAATCATTCAGGAATTCTACTTGGTGTAACCATTAAGCCTTGTTGAGTGTTGAATCCGGTATCCACTCGATGCTACGCAGAAATGGAGTTCCAAATGGCTGAGCCATCTGTCCAATCGACTGGGCGGTCTTTGGTCCCACCACATCAACAGCCGCAAGTTTATTGAAGAGGGCCATGAAGTCAGCCGAATGTTCGATCCCCAGCTTCTCCGGTTGAAGAATCCAGTTGCCCGGAGGAGCCAATCCTGCCTGCTGCCAAACACGTACCAAGCAAACAACCAATGCTGGCGCCGCCGATTCCAAAAGCGCCACATCGGCGATGATCGGAAAGAACTTCAAAGTCAGGAGGCGACCCAAGTCAACCGAAGCCTTTGCTTTTCTACCGAAGCAAATCGTCGTCATGAAATAGGTAGAAGCTGCTCCACGAGTGGCTCGAATCTGCTGGATGTTTCGGAATTCGGTTTCTAACATTCGGAGTCGCTGAACTCCGTCCCAGAACCCTTCGCCAGTTATGTTCTTCAGCACGTCGTTATGAAGAATGAGTCCAAGGGATGGTTCAATCAGGGCGCGAGACACATCGCCGATTGTCAGGTCATCAATCGTGCGTGGCAAATTTTGCGGTGTCGTGACCGGACCAGTCTGGTCAAAGGTAAATCGATATGCGCTGAATTTCCTGTCTGGCTCTCCTGCCATGGCTGCAGTATAGGCTTATTGAATACAAAGTGCAATGAGCCAATCTTGATGGTTGTGGCGCCCTTTTCTAACGATCACCGACATCAGATCTGCGGTGCGTTTGGAATCGATGTTATAGTCCGAGGAGCGTGTCGGAGTCCCTTGAGGCCACAATTTTTGACGTTCCGGCAGTTGACAAAACCGACGTCTCATTCCTAATCCACTGCCTTCGTTAAGAGTATTTGAGATTGTCTACTCATGGACGGATTTGCCTAGCGTCCTCATCATTGAGCCGGCGAAACCACATGTGGAGATTTTGTAAGAAATGGCAATCAGTGGTCGGTCATATGGATCGTTGATGTCGGATACGGTGCTGGCTTCCTTGGGGGTTGAGCTAAGTGCTGTTTTGGCATCTACAGATTGCGACTTGAGTCGGTTAGCTGGCCTGAAACGGCTTAACCCACTCTTGATCTAATGCTTTGATCCAACTGAGATGGTGATTTTTCCATCCTGCTGAATGTCAATCGCCAAGTGTTCGGGAAGCTTCTCGCTCTCCCATAGATAAGGTCGCATCCTCTCGTAACCGATCGCTTTCATGCGAATGACGG
>Ga0164297_10003637_pt1 | contig 14237 bp, 10 predicted proteins | sample GEODES058metaG_FD_113539 | JGI IMG/M metagenome (GOLD analysis project Ga0164297, IMG submission 113539) | Dystrophic lake water microbial communities from Trout Bog Lake, Wisconsin, USA - GEODES058 metaG | ecosystem: Environmental > Aquatic > Freshwater > Lake | place: USA: Trout Bog Lake... | reverse complement strand
TCCGATGTGGAGGCCGAGCCGCGCCGTTGACCTGCGAAAATAGTAATGTCCAGCGAGCGGTCTCGGGTTTGCTCAACCGTTTCGACGTTGCCTTTTCGCACACTAACCGCAAGGCCTTGCGCCTCCGAAACCTCGGCAGCGGCATCAGAAGCGCCTAGCGACTTAGCGTGTTTGAGTGCGCTGGTGACCAAATCCTCAAAAATTGGACGGTTTTCAGCGATTGGGAGTGCAGAAATCTTGGTAGCCATGGTGATCCATTCAAATGAGGCTTTATCATAGCTGTTATGAACCATGATTTATCTCACCTCGATGATTCGTCTGACGACGACGGCTATGACCGCCCAAGCAAATCCCAAATAAAGAGGGAAATGCTCGCGCTCGTTGACCTTGGCAAAGAACTAGTCGATCTGTCGCCAGAACGCCTGAAACAATTGCCTTTGGCCGAACGCTTATACGAAGCAATTCGTCAAGCACAAAAAACAACCAGCAGAGAAGGCTTGCGCCGGCAAATACATTTTGTCGGCAAACTGATGCGCGATGCGCCCGCTGAGGAAATCAGAGCCCAACTTGAAACCTGGAAGAATGGCTCTCGTGAACAAACACAAGCCATGCACAGGCTGGAGTCCTTGCGCGACAGACTACTAAAAGACGACCAAGCACTGACTGACCTGCTAGCCAAGTTCCCGGGGGCAGACGCGCAGCGACTGCGCACTCTTATCAGAGAGGGACGCAAAGAGGCGAGCGCCAACACTCAATTACGCCCAGGGCAAGAGCCACAACGCAAACACTACAGGGCTTTGTTTCAAGCCTTAAAAGCTATTCATGATCAGGACGTCGAACCGTGAACTCAAACAATCTGCTCGAATGCATTGAAACCGAAACAGGGTCAAACCCAACGGCTAGCGTCATATGGTTACATGGACTTGGTGCCGATGGCAGAGATTTTTATCCAATCGTTCCCGAGCTCGACTTGCCAGAGACCATGCCAACACGCTTTGTTTTCCCCAATGCGGTGGTGCGCCCGGTCACAATCAATGGCGGCATGTCCATGCGTGCCTGGTACGACATCTATGTCCCCAATTTGATCTTGCGTGAAGACGAAGCGGGAATACGTCAATCAGAAACTGAAATCAACAAGCTCATAGATCGAGAAATTCAACGTGGGGTTCCGAGTACCAAAATCGTACTCGCTGGCTTTTCTCAGGGCTGTGCAATGACACTCCACACTGGCATCAGAACGCATCGCAAGCTAGCTGGTTTGATGGGCTTATCTGGCTATCTACCCCTGCTTGGGATGTCGGACAAAGACCGCAGCAATATCAACGACCGAACCCCGATTTTTCTGGCGCATGGTCTTTACGATCCAGTCGTCACACTGGATCGGGCAGAAATTTCACGCCAAAAACTCCAGCAAATGGGTTATCGGTTGCAATGGCACACGTACCCAATGCTGCACTCCGTTTGTCCGCAAGAGATCAACGATATTTCACGCTTTCTGCAATCAGTTCTCAGCTAGCCGGCTCAAAGAGGTTTCAACCCCAGCCATACGCGACGCATACCGGGATCATCGGAATCTGGGTCGTTGGTAAAACCGAGTTTAGTCATCAGCGCAAGCATGGGACGATTGTCTGACAGCACCACCCCTTCGATATATTCCAGCCCTTGCTCCCGCGCCGCCAAAATAAGTTTGCGCATCAGTCGCGCTCCTAAACCAAGCCGCTGCCAATCGTCTCCCATCACCAGGGCGTACTCCGCACCTCTTCCGTCCGGATTTCGCAAGTAATGGGCGAGTCCAATAATTATTTCCATATCGCGTCCACGGTTAGCAGGATTAGGCATACGGGTGGTCACCACCAAGGCCAACTCTCGGTGATAATCAATTTGCGTGTAGCGGGCCATCATTCTTGGCGTGAGCTCTCGCATCATGGATACAAACCGCATGTAGCGCGATCGCTCTGATAAGCCTCGAACAAAATCTTGCAGTGCCTGGGCATCTTCGGGACGAATAGGACGCAATATCCCCTCGCGCTCATCACCAAACTCCAGATACTCCAGCCAACGATAGGGATAAGGGTGAATCGCCATATGCGGATAACCGCTAGTCTGCGGACTAGCCCGTTGAGGTAAGGCGCGCAATACAATGGTCGCATCCTCGACGTATGGCCCCTGATCATCGACATAAAGCGGATCAAACACAATTTGCTCAAGATCAGGCAACTCGGCGACCATCACCGACACTTGCTCAAGTACGGCCAATAAAGCCTCATGTGAAACATGGGAGATAAGACTTGCGAGGGATTGACGCCATACCTGACTGCGTTCAAGCAGCTGTCGAGCAAGGTAACGATTCAGGGGCGCGAGATCCATACCGCCATCAGCTCCGGAAATTTTCGCTATTGCTCCGCCTGCACCGAAACTGACAATGGGTCCGAAATGTAAATCAGGTTTGACTTGTAAGCGCAGCGGTATTTGTTGCCTGAGCACTGCGTCGTTAACGAGCATACTCAGACGGATGGGGACATGAAACGCCTTGAACAATGCCTGCACCTCATAAGTGAGTAGCCTAGTTCTGCCCTCACTTCTGACCGATTTGATCACGCTTAGCGCAAGCGTAAGATCTGGCGTGCGACCATCCGGGTGAGGTGATTGCATTTGCAGCAAGAGTTGCTGGTTGTAGTGATAGCTTGCCAAAACCCCAAAAGCATCGGCCGCCGATTCAGGAGTTCGAAATGCAGGCGTACCCGCATCATCAAGGCGTCGCCGTAATGGCCGCATCTCGGCGTCACCCAGCAAACAGGTAATCACAGGCTTGCGAGCTTTCGGAGCAATTTGAGTCAATTCATCAACAACCCAATCCAGATCGGCTCGTGCGTCGGGCGCGAGCAAAACCAACACGCCATCGACGTCCTGGTCAGTCAATAGTGTTTGTAACAAGTCACGCGTCAAAACTGGCGTCAAAGGCTTGTGGGTTACCACTGGATTAAAGACAGACATACCTGGCTCAAGCAGCTTGCCAAGCGCCATTCGGGTGTGAACAGAGAAATCCGCTTTGATGAACGGGCCGTCCCCTCTCGTCAAATCCATCGCTAGTTGCGGAGGGCCGTTACCATTGGCCATGACGGCGAGTCGACGGCCGGTTGGGCGACGAATGTGCACCAAAACCTTTAAAGCGGAAAATAGTTGCACAAAGTACCGCACTCGCACTGCCCCGGCGCGACGCAAAGCAGCATCAAACGCTGCATCTTCATCGATAGAACCTTGCGCACGCCCAGTCTTTAGGATTACCACGGGCTTAACACTTGCCGCCGCCCGCAGAGCACTCATAAACTCCCGCCCAAACCCGACCTCTTCAAGATACAACGCAATGCTGTCGGTTCTCGCATCAGTTGCAAGAAATTCGAGGATCTCGGGCAATCGGGTGACACTCTCGTCGCCCAAAGCGATGGCGGTAGAAAAGCCTATATGAGCATCGTCGGCCCAATCGAGCACACTTGCCATAATTGCACGTGACTGAGCCACGAGCGCCACGCGCCCCTCACGCGCGAGCGACGGATGCTGACTCAGATTCAAGCCAAGATGTGGTCGCTGCAAACCAAACGAATTTGGTCCGAGCAATAGACAGTTATGTTGAGCAGCCCAACGACGGCAAATACTCTTGGTTTGCTCTGGACGGCTGTCTGTCGAATCACTGGGTAACAAGATGGCGACCCTCGGGCGCCAGGGCGCGGCCGCTGTCAACACCTCTTCCAGTAAGGCCGGACTGATACACACTAGCAACAAATCGAGGCGATCTCCTTGAGCAACACCATTCAATGATTGCGGAATCAACACACGACTACCAGCTAGCACAGGGACAACCGTCAATCCGCCTTGCCTGGGTAAGGGCAAAAACTGTGCCACTGGCAGCGGCTGATCACTCACCACCAACAGTGTGTGAGGCTCAAACAGCGGACCAAATACGTGACGTTGCATGCGAACAAGCTCTCTAAACTAAAATGCCAATATTCCAACCATACACTTTTCGTGCTGCAAATGACTGACTTATCGCAAGTTCGTACGCGTTTTGCCCCTTCACCAACAGGTTTTTTACACTTGGGTGGAGCCCGTACAGCACTATTTTCCTGGGCGTTCGCACGCCATTACGGTGGCACGTTTATTTTGCGCATCGAGGACACAGATTTAGAACGCTCCACGCCTGAGGCGGTGCAAGCTATTTTAGACGGCATGTCCTGGCTCGGTCTGGATGCCGACGAAGGCCCGTTCTATCAAATGCAGCACATGGATCGCTATCGTGAAGTGGTCGCCAGCATGTTGGCCAACGGCACCGCTTATCACTGCTACAGCTCGCCTGAGGAGGTAGAGGCGATGCGCGAGCTTGCACGAGCCAAAGGAGAAAAACCCCGCTATGACGGCACGTGGAGGCCAGAGCCTGGAAAAACTTTACCCCCCGTACCAGTTGGGCGTAAACCAGTCGTTCGCTTCAAAAACCCACAGAGCGGCGCAACCGCCTGGATCGACCTCGTCAAAGGGCCAATCAGCTTTGACAATACCGAGCTTGATGATTTAGTGATTGCCCGACCTGATGGCACGCCAACCTACAATTTCTGTGTCGTAGTAGATGACTGGGATATGAAAATCACTCACGTCCTTCGAGGAGACGATCACGTAAACAACACGCCCAGACAGATCAATATCTTGCGCGCGCTAGGTGCCACTGTGCCGCACTACGGCCACGTGCCCATGATTCTCGGGCCTGATGGTGAAAAACTATCAAAACGTCATGGTGCGGTGAGCGTGATGGAATACGATCGTGATGGATACTTACCAGAGGCCATGATTAACTATCTGGCCAGACTAGGCTGGAGCCACGGCGATGACGAGCTTTTCTCCCGCCAACAATTGGTGGATTGGTTCGACCCCCAACACCTTTCTAAATCTGCGGCCCAGTGGGATCCAAAAAAATTAAACTGGGTCAACGCTCATTACATCAAGCAAAGCGACGATAACGCGCTTGCCGAAGGCATCGAACAAAGAATACGCACACGCGGTGGCGACCCCCGATCGACCAACCTTGTGCAAGTGGTCAAGCTATTGAAAGATCGCGCGGAAACACTTGAGCAGCTCGCTGACGCGGCGATGTTGTTTTGTGGCCCTTACACCCGGGCGAGTGATGAGCTAGTTACACAGCATTTAACCGATACCGCTCGAGCCGCACTGAAAGATTTCATCGCTCAAACTGAGCAAATTGAATGGACTAAAGAAGCAATCGCAGCCGTAATCAAAGGTCTGTTGGCTACCCACGGATTAAAAATGCCACAACTAGCCATTCCACTTCGGGTTGCGGTTGCTGGCACCACACAGACTCCAGCGATCGACGCTGTGCTCGAGATCCTTGGTCGCAATACGGTAATAGAACGTCTGCAGGCAATTTAATTCAGCACAAACCCTGGCGGCATTTTTTTCGCCGTCAGCGGCTTTGAGCCTGATCGTGATTCGCGATAAACAAGTTTCTGCCCATCGACTGAGTCGACCTGATAAGTTGTGGTGTAGATCGCGTCATCAAAATCAACCAACTCGCCATTTGAACGCGTAACTTGAGTGCGCAATATCGATTTGTCGAAACTCCAGCAACCGGTTTCTCGCAACTCAGATCGTATATTTTTGCCCTGTTTGACTCGCGTCTGCTGTTTGAGTTTGCCATCGACCGTCAGAGTAAAGAGCGTTTGCACCTCGCCCACGACGCCTGTCAATCGACGCACAACATACCAGTGACCGACCAAAGGACTACCTGATGTAGCCGCAACGCAAGCCGGCTCAGTGGGCGGGGGCGGTGCGATTGGGGCAGCGGGCTTGACGGGCTCCTGCGCGCAACCCGCAAGAATCAAAACTAAAAATAGCGCAATCCCTCTTAATGCATTCATATGGCAGCCGGACAAAAAATTTTCTGTATAAAAGCTCAGATTCGCTCAGAACAGAATCTATCTGTTCAGACCAGCAAGAGCAATCTTTGGCAGATATAAGTCATGACATATTTATTAGGATGTGTTTTTTCGCCACAACAGCAACTGTTTTTCTGCCAATTACCCATCAAATAAGGCGCAAAAACAAAGGCTCAAATAGCTGTTTTTCTCGGCAAGCCTCGCAATCTCTCGTTAAGACCCGAAAAGTACAGAAATTTCGCGGCAAACGGCCTTTTCAGGGTAAACGATAGGCTATTCAAACGTACTTTTTTTGTTGCCCCTGCGGAACCCAACCACTAGAATTGGTACCAAGGCACGTAAAAAACACTAGATATAGTAGAAATAGTCATAGCGATCAGCAGGAGCCCGTATGCAGACATCCACCACCACCGCCACTCGATCAGAAGCAATTCCAACGTTTGTTGGGCAAGCACAGTCCGCCCCTGAGGCAGCGTATTCGCAGTACCACATCATCCGTCGTAATGGCGCCGTGGTGAACTTCGAACCCAGCAAAATCGGCATTGCTCTGACCAAGGCTTTTCTGGCTGTCAACGGTGGGCAAGGCGCGGCTTCGGCACGGGTAAGGGAGTTGGTAGACAACTTGACTCGGCAGGTTGTAGCGGCCTTGGTTCGCGGCCGTCCCAACGGCGGCACTTTTCACATTGAAGATATTCAAGATGCTGTTGAATTAGCGCTTATGCGCTCCGGCGAACACGATGTCGCCCGCGCTTATGTGCTTTATCGTGAGCGGCGCGCTCAAGAACGCGCTCGTAACAATGTCGACCAAGCCCCGGCTCAGGCTCCGTCACTCAACGTTACCGACAATGGCGTTACCAAACCGCTCGATTTGGCGAAACTGAAAGCAACGATTGAATCGGCAGGCTTTGGTTTAGGTGACTTTGTTGATACCGAAGCAATTTTGCGCGAAACGCTCAAAAATCTCTATGACGGGGTTCCTGTTGAAGAGGTATACAAATCAGCCATCTTGGCGGCACGCGCTCTGGTAGAAAAAGACCCTGCCTACAGCAACGTCACCGCGCGACTCTTGCTCCACACGATTCGCAAGGAAGTCCTCAGTGCAGAAATTTCGCAAGAGGATATGGCGACAGAGTACGCGAACTACTTCCCTAAATTCATTAAAAAAGGTGTTGAAGCCGGCCTACTCAATACCGAACTGTCTCGCTTTGACTTGCCTCGCCTTGCCAAAGCGCTCGATTCAAGCCGCGACATGCAGTTCGACTATTTAGGGCTGCAAACACTTTACGACCGTTACTTCTTGCACATTCGTGGCCAGCGTATTGAATTACCCCAGGTATTCTTTATGCGCGTCGCAATGGGTTTGGCACTCAATGAAATAGACCGCGAAGCACGCGCAATAGAGTTCTACCAAATATTGTCTTCGTTTGACTTTATGAGTTCGACGCCCACATTGTTCAATGCAGGCACCTTGCACTCGCAGTTGTCATCCTGCTACCTCACGACAGTTTCAGACGATTTAGATGGTATTTACGAAGCAATCAAAGAAAACGCACTGCTTGCAAAATATGCTGGTGGGTTAGGTAACGACTGGACGCCTGTACGTGCAATGCGCAGCCACATCAAAGGGACCAACGGCGAAAGCCAAGGTGTCGTTCCCTTCCTGAAAGTGGTTAACGACACTGCCGTTGCAGTCAATCAGGGGGGCAAGCGCAAAGGAGCAGTCTGCTGCTACCTGGAAACATGGCACTTGGATGTAGAAGAATTTTTCGAACTTCGCAAAAACACTGGCGACGAACGCCGCCGCACGCATGACATGAACACCGCGAACTGGATTCCAGATCTGTTCATGAAACGCGTTATCGAAGGTGGTGATTGGACGCTTTTCTCACCATCGGACTGCCCTGACTTGCATGAAAAAGTGGGCGAGGCCTTTGAACGCGCATACACCGGTTACGAAGAGAAAGCAGCCAGAGGCGAGCTGACGCTGTTCAAAAAAATACCCGCCATCAATTTATGGCGCAAGATGCTCTCGATGCTATTTGAAACCGGCCACCCATGGATCACGTTCAAAGACCCATGCAACATTCGCTCACCGCAGCAGCATGTTGGCGTGGTTCACAGCTCCAATCTCTGCACTGAAATTACGCTTAACACCAATGACTCAGAAATTGCAGTATGCAACCTGGGCTCAGTGAATCTGTTGCGTCACCTAAAGACGAATAACGACGGCTCACAGAGTCTTGATCATGAAAAGCTGCAACGTACGATTAACGTCGCAATGCGCATGCTAGATAACGTCATCGACATTAACTACTACGCAGTGGCCAAGGCTCGTAACTCCAACATCCGCCATCGTCCTGTTGGCATGGGCATCATGGGTTTTCAGGATTGTTTGCATGTGATGCGCGTACCTTATGCGTCGCAGCAAGCGGTCGAATTCGCAGACCAATCAATGGAAGCGGTTTGCTATTACGCATACAGCGCATCAAGTGATCTCGCCGCTGAGCGCGGTCGCTATGCAAGCTTTGACGGCTCGCTCTGGTCTCAAGGCATCTTGCCTAAAGACTCGATTGCATTGTTACGTCAACAACGCGGTGGCTACGTTGATGTCGATGAATCGAGCACGATGGATTGGGATTCGTTGCGTGAACGCATCAAACGTCAAGGCATGCGCAACTCAAATTGCATCGCAATTGCACCAACAGCGACAATTTCGAATATCATTGGCGTGTCTGCGTGCATCGAACCAACTTATCAAAACTTGTACGTTAAATCGAACCTCTCTGGCGAGTTCACCGTTGTGAACGAACATCTAGTTCGCGACCTCAAGAAACTCGGATTATGGGACGAAGTCATGGTCGCTGACCTGAAGTACTTCGACGGTAGCCTGTCCCGTATCGATCGTGTTCCTCCAGAATTACGTGCGCTCTACGCAACTGCGTTTGAAGTAGAGCCAACATGGTTGGTTGAATGTGCAGCGCGACGCCAAAAATGGATCGATCAAGCGCAGTCACTCAATATTTACATGGCTGGTGCGTCAGGTAAAAAACTTGACGACACATACAAACTGGCTTGGTTGCGCGGCTTAAAAACCACCTATTACCTGCGCACGCTCGGCGCCACAAGTGCAGAAAAATCAACTGGACGTGGTGGCGAACTTAACGCAGTGAATTCTTCGGGTGCTGGATCAACCTCCGGTACCTTTGCCAGTGCCTCGGCGGCACCTAACTTGCCCGAGCCCGAAATTCTCGGTGCTGTTTGCACGATGAAACCTGGTGATCCTGGTTTCGAAGAGTGCGAAGCCTGCCAATAACTGACAAGAGACTAAAGACATGCTTGACTGGAACGACGACACAACTTCATTACAAAGCGCACCACCTCCACCTCAAATGGGCGGTTTGGGTTTAGCAAGTGCTGCTGCGGCAGCATTACGCCAGGCAACGGGCGTATTTGGTGACTCTGCCTTGCCAACCCCCGGCCTGAAAGAGCCATCAACGGCTGGCACGCAAGCTGCACAACATCGAGTAAATGTCGCTGACAAGCGCATCATTAACGGTCAAACCGACGTCAATCAACTCGTACCGTTTAAATATAAGTGGGCGTGGGAAAAATACATCGCCACTTGCGCAAATCATTGGATGCCTCAAGAGATCAATATGTCTCGCGACATTGCACTCTGGAAGAACCCAACGGGCTTGAGTGACGACGAGCGACGCATCATCAAACGCAATCTAGGATTCTTCGTTACGGCAGATTCGTTGGCTGCAAACAACATTGTGTTAGGAACTTACAGACACATTACAGCTCCTGAATGCAGACAGTTTTTACTGCGTCAAGCGTTTGAAGAAGCTATCCATACACACGCTTATCAATACATTGTTGAAAGCTTGGATCTGGACGAATCGGAGATCTTTAACGCTTACAACGAAGTTCCTTCGATCCGTGCGAAAGACGAATTTCTCATTCCATTTATTGACGCAATTGCCGATCCGAACTTCAAAACTGGCACGCTTGAAAACGACCAAAAACTACTCAAGTCACTGATCGTGTTTGCATGCCTGATGGAAGGCCTTTTCTTCTATGTAGGCTTCACTCAAATTCTTGCTCTTGGCCGTCAAAATAAAATGACTGGCGCAGCCGAGCAATACATGTATATTTTGCGCGACGAATCGATGCACTGTAATTTTGGCATTGATCTGATCAACACGATCAAATTGGAAAATCCGCAACTGTGGACGCCAGCGTTCCGGGAGGAAATTCGTGCGCTATTTAGCAAAGCGGTCGAGCTTGAATATGCATATGCAGAAGACACCATGCCACGCGGTGTACTCGGTCTAAATGCCCCAATGTTCAAATCTTATTTACGATTTATTGCAAATCGTCGTTGCCAACAAATCGGAATTGAGCCATTATTCGCTCAGGAAGAAAATCCTTTCCCTTGGATGGCCGAAATGATCGACCTGAAAAAGGAACGTAACTTTTTTGAAACTCGCGTGATTGAGTATCAAACAGGTGGTGCCCTAAGTTGGGAGTAAAACCATCTTTTTGTTCTTGACCATGCTCAGTACATGCCGGCGGGCCTGACAACCCCCGGTGCCATTTGAATTGGTTCTCGCCCAAGTTGCGGGAGGCAGTTCAAATGGCTGTGCCGTATTCATTAGCGCAAACGTTGTTACTGTGGCCGTATGTCAGTAGTTTGTGCCGATGAATAACTCGGGCGACACGAAATCCCATGGTGGGATGTAGTCAAGCACGGGTTTTTAGTTTGGGACCCTGAACTTAAGGAGTATTACCATGGCAACAGCCAAAAAAGCAGCAAAGAAAGCCCCTGCCAAGAAAGTCGCAGCAAAAAAGCCTGCAGCTAAAAAGGCAGTTAAGAAAGTAGCAGCTAAGAAGCCAGCTGTTAAGAAAGTAGCAGCTAAAAAAGCTCCTGCAAAAAAAGCAGCAGCTAAGAAAGTTGCGAAAAAAGCAGTAAAGAAAGTTGCAGCTAAGAAAGCTCCTGCAAAAAAAGCAGCAGCTAAGAAAGTCGTGAAAAAAGCAGCGGCCCAAAAGCCAGCAGCTAAAAAAGCGGCTCCTGCAAAAAAAAAAGTAGTTAAAAAGCCAGCAGCTAAAAAACCAGCTGCTGCCGCCCCCTCGACAGCTGCAGCTCCGGGCGCTAAAACCGCTTTGAATCCTGCTGCTTCTTGGCCCTTTCCTACGGGCGGCCGTCCATAAGTTCATCTATGGACGTAGGATTGAACCGTCTGGCTCCAAAAGGCCAGGCGGTTTTTTATTGTCTCTACACAAGTTCAACATCCCTGCATGAGACAATGCTGTCATGCATTGACTAAGTTGCGAGGTACGCTGCCATGATTACCGAAATTCTGGGATTCGTCTTAAAGATCACCTCCTCACTATTAGGCGCTGCGCTGCTTGGACGAGCCTGGATGTACACGGTAAGACTGCACCCATTTAATCCGGCATCCAAGGCTATTGCTCAATTCACCGATTGGTTGGTATTGCCGCTTGGCAAGATACTGCCAAAGGCAAAACATGTTGAGTGGAGTTGCCTAATGGGTGCCTACTTGATCGCACTGGCTTTTCTGGTGTTGACATGGCTCGTAGGCACGGGTTCATTACTCCCTCCTGCCCTTTTTGTCAGGCTACTGATCACGGCTATTGTTGTACTGGGTACATGGGCGCTCGACATCATAATTTGGCTGACTTTGATACAAGCCATCTTGTCCTGGCTCAATCCACTCGCCCCAATCATGCCGGTTCTACGCACACTGAGCGAGCCGCTACTTGCACCTATACGCCGCATCATGCCGAACTTTGGTGGACTTGATTTGTCTAGTCTGGTACTGCTAATAATGGCGCAGATCGCGATGATGGTGCTTAACAGGATTAGTTTTTCCTTGTTTGGCGTGTAAGAGATCCAATCATGTTCAGGTACATAAAGTTACGTTATGTCGTAGGCACGCTCATAGCTGGCGTAATACTGGCAAGCGCATCGAGCCATGCGCAAAGCAATGCTATTACCTCCGTGCTGCTCAAGCAAACTCCATCGGCATCTAAACCTAGCAGCACAAACGCCAATTTGGATTCAGGCACGCCTGCAGAACAACTAGAAAAAATTGCCAAGCAGCAAAATGAAACGCAGAAACAGCTCGATGCCGCAAATACGGAACTGACAAAAGTTAAAAATGCGCTGGCGGACCTCGACGTAAAGGCTAGCGACGCTCAGCGAATGGCAGCAAGGCAGGCGATCAGCGCCAAGCAAGCAAAGGTCGATTACTTGAGCCAAATTAATGACACACTCATTGATCTGAGTCGTCAAACTCTCAAAGCCACGGCCGCCGAAGAAGACAAACTCAAATGGGCTCCACCGCTAGGCACTGCACCTTGGCCGTTAGCAGTTGGCGACGAGACTATGGTGGTGATATTGCAATTAAGTGCTCAATTGCACAAGCAAGAGAGGCGCTTGGATATTATCGATCATGATTTGACTGACCAAAAGAAACAACGCAGCCAGTTAGAAATCGATCTGCGACAACTGAATGGTAAGGTCACATCTTCGCTACCTACAAACTCAGCCTCAGACGCCGGCGTAAGAGCGCAAATTGAAGCGGCCAGGGATAAGCTCGAACTGTGCGATTTGGAACTAATGCGTACAGACCTCGACAGGCTTGTAATCGCTGCTCAAAGGCGCCTTACCAGCGCTCAGCTCGATGTTGCAAAACTCAACTGGAATTACTACAACAACCGTTTCTCGTTTTCTCAAGATGATTTAAATACCATCATCGCAAGTATTGATAAAAAAATCGTCGCTTTACGGAAAAAAGAAGACGATGCGAGCAATAGACTTAATCAAACCGTAGCACAAGCTGCTGCGGCAAAAGCACGGCTAGATTCAATTGAAGCGACACCGAACGCCGCAGCCACAGATATCAGCATCGCGAAAAGGGCGTGGTTGACGCTAGATGGTACGGCTAGCGGCGTACGTGTCGAGAGAGAAAAATACCGCGCATTAATTGACATTGAAAACCTCAAGAAAGAAATTTGGACGTTACGACAACAAATTCACTCAAAAACAGGTGCTGCGAATAATCTCAATGCCCTACAGGAACAGCAACAGAATGTCCGTAAAAAGCTAGATCAAGGAGTCCAGTACCTAAACGAACTCATTGAAGATAAGGCGCAAATCCTTGCTTCGTTGAAAGAGCAAGGAAGCTATGCGACGACTCCAGGCGAGAAAGTATTTTTCGACGGTTTAGTCAAACAAACAAACGACCAAATGGAGGATCTACGCTCCATTTACGTAGAAACAGATAGGCTCAATCAACTGCTCTCCATATCAGCAGCAGAGATACAGAAGGTGGCTGACAATCTAAGCATCTGGGAAAAAGCAAAAAAAATCGGACAGATTGCCAACAACGCCCTTAAATCTATTTGGAACTACGAGCTCCTCGCTGTAGACGATACAGTGATAGTTGACGGTCGTGAGATAAAGACAACCCGCAGCGTTACGGTTGGTAAAAGCCTAGGGGCCATTGCAATACTATTCATTGGCTTTACGCTCATCACCAAGCTGATCCGACGAACCTTGGCCTTAGCTGTCAGTAAAGGAGGATTAAATGCAAGCCGCTCTGTAATCGTCGGCCGCTGGCTCACGCTTGCTGCCGGCATCACACTGATTATCTGGGCTTTTAATTTAGTCGAAATCCCTTTGAGCGCTTTTGCGTTTTTTGGTGGTGCACTGGCAATTGGCGTTGGTTTTGGTACGCAGAACTTGCTCAAGAATCTCATCAGCGGTGTCATGCTTTTAATTGAAAAACCTGTCAGGATTGGAGACGTTGTCGAAGTCGACAACATCACTGGCACAGTGACCTCTATCGGTATCAGATTTTCAACTATTCATAGCGCACATGGAACCGATACTTTGATTCCCAACAGCGTACTCGTTGAGCAAAAACTGGTGAATTGGACCTATTCGACACCAGACGTTAGGCGCGAAATCAAGGTAACTGTCGCCTACGGCTCCGATGTCAAGAAAGTAAGCGAACTCATTCTAAAAGCGTGCGATCAAAATGCTCAAGTGCTCAAGACGCCCGCGCCACTCGTCACGCTAGAAGACTTTGGTGAAAGCGGCCTGCTTTTTAATTTACAAGTTTGGCTGACGATACAGCAAGGTACCAGTGTGGCTCGCATACTAAGCGACGTCAGACTTGCCATGCTGAACGCTTTTAACGAAGCGGGAATTGACCTCCCCTTCCCGCAACGCGTAGTAAGAGTAATGAAGGACGAATAAATCAGTGC
>Ga0164297_10003636_pt1 | contig 14243 bp, 27 predicted proteins | sample GEODES058metaG_FD_113539 | JGI IMG/M metagenome (GOLD analysis project Ga0164297, IMG submission 113539) | Dystrophic lake water microbial communities from Trout Bog Lake, Wisconsin, USA - GEODES058 metaG | ecosystem: Environmental > Aquatic > Freshwater > Lake | place: USA: Trout Bog Lake... | reverse complement strand
GAGATTCCTTGATCTAGACTTAGTGCCATTTCAAATCTATGATACTCGCCATTGCTGAGTGTAGCTGGACTTCTGAACCAAGTGGGTATGCTTCTAAGTCCACAAGCCAACAGCAATTCTTCTCCTTTTTCCGGAGTAGTAAAGTTTTCTATCACTGTGGTGTTGATAGACAACAAGGGTTGTTTAACCTGTCCAAGACTACGTAGGATTGTGCTCTTGCCACTGCCACTAGTGCCCACAATCAACACAATGCCATCTGTAGGAAGTTCAGGTATTTCTACCTGAGCCTCCCGATAGTCTTTGATGTCGTACTTGGTACGAATTGTTTCTAAATAGTCTGCCATTTTACACTTCTAGTTCAAATAGACTATCGAAATGAGAGTCATCAACAAAACTAAATTCCTTAGCATGTGATTCAGTTTTGATATTGCCAATTGGCATATTGCCTGAGTTCTGACATATATACTCTTCGATTAAATGATTTTCTACCTTTTCAAGATATCTTTTAAATCTAGATTTTGAAGGAAATTTAAAATTAGTAAAGTCCCAAACCTTAAAAGCAATATCATCTTTGTGTACTATACGTTTCGTGGCATTGGTGTAATCTTTTATAATAAATTTCATGTCTTCGCCATTGGGACCAGTCAACATATTTTTACCCCACCCCGGAATATTGCCAGCTTGTCTGTATATTCTAGATCCCCATGTGTTATTTCGTTCCCATTCATTATCTGCACCTTGCCCGTATTTTATAATATCAGTGATTGGATTATTGGTACCGTAGTACAAATGTTGCACTTCGTATATCATACGAGTCATTTTCAGTTTTTTGATTTCGTGACTCAGCTCAATTGGAGCATTATAATTTTTAAGATAAAAAATATATTGAGGGAGTTGTAGTAATACTTGTCTTATATCCATCATTTAATTCCAAAATAGTTGTAATGATCTGCCAAAGTCCAGGTATCTAAGTTTACTGGATCGCCTTTATGTGTCTCTATTTTAACTTTAAGATCTTTATAACGCAACCAAAAATAGGCAATATCTGGAGTAGTTTTGCTCAATTTGGTTGAATTAAGTTTCTTGTGTTTGGTTTTACGCAATAAACAAGTTGGGATATTCATTGCCTGTTCGATAGTAATACGACCATGTATCAACAAATCTCTAGCAAGTGATGCAGGCACAACATGTTCAAAATCGCATTGTTTTTTGGTAGCACCCACTTCTCGATAGTGTGCTCCAATATTCTCTTTGATACAGTAACCGTGATACCTACGCAACATCCAATCTATTAGATCACGCAATAGTCTAGCAGTCATGTTGGCTTTGTCTAATCGTCTGTACGTAAACAACGCAATTTTTATCACACGAATTGTAAAAATTCGTGTCTGCTCGTAACTCTCGCCATTACGTATTACATTTTTTTGGTTTGTTTGTACAAACCCTTTGGTGGTTTCATTTACATTCATTAGAATAAATCTCCATTGGCAGGAACATAATTATTGTAACTATTTTTAGGAAACTTAAAGCCTGCTCCTTTTTGAGCCGCCCAAGTCTGACGCAATTGATGCCACAAGAATGTAGTTCCAATTGGCACATTCTTTGTGTTGCTTGGGGCGTCGGGCCACAAGTGCTTGGGCAAACCTTTGTGTGCGGCATTGTATGCATTTAATCTTGCTTGGTACACTTGAGCCCAATAAGGACCTGCGGCATCAAAATTGGCACCAAATAAAGTAATAAGGTGTAGTGCAAGATCCTCTATCTCTGCATCGCTGTAAACAATTTGATCTCGTTCACACATGTTTAAGAACTCTATAATTAACGGAAGTTCTTTGGTGTCAATTGGGCGTTGTAAACTAGCAGTGATAAATTGTGCATACACACAAAATTGTCTAACTACCTCTATGCTAGCATCACGTATTTCCTCCATACGTGTAATAGCCCCTGGCAGATGTGCGTTTCCTAGTTTTTCACTGGTCAAAAACAATCCAGCGGCTTCTATTAGTTTTTGCTTTTCTGCAATATCGACCCACTCAGGATCTGTAACACCGTCTACAAATACACCATAAATCATTTGCATCATGATGTCAATTAAATCCAGTGGCTTCTTACCGGCATTCTTACCTGTGGAAGTATTATTACTAATAAACACCCCACGTATCTCACCTCGATTAGTAATGTCGTAGATGTTAGCAGGAACCTTCTCTGTTGAAGGATCTACTCCTAATGCATAAACGCAAATCAAGTATTCGGCAATAGCCGTATGTTGACTATCCCAGGCCGCCCACGTGCCATCTTTGGTTTTAAATACTTGAATAGGCATTGCCTGGTATGCACGGAAGTTGGCAATGATCTTTAAGATCCAGTTTAAATCTGGTTCTCGTTGCATAGTGGTATCAATGACAATGTCACTAAGTGAAATGTCAGTGGCAGTGCACAACCGAAATATTTTTCGATTAGCAAAGGTCACGAGATTAGGATGGTTCTTTTTAAACGTCTTAATGGCCGCGGCCAAATTGTTATTCCAATTTATTTGCGACTGTGGGTTCAGTGCCGAAACTGCATTGTTAATGCGATTGGCTAGGAATACAAAGTTAGAAGAGTTTAAATGATAGCGAGCATTAAAAGTTGTCGCATAAGACGGTATCGATGATTGAACGGCAGTAGCCATGGTGTTCTCCCTATAAGAAACTACTACAGCTAATTGACCCCATGTCAATTAATCTGTTTTTGAGTTTGCTTTTTGTTGATTAGAGTTTTAACCAACAGTATCTATTGTATAGAAAATATCATTTAATGTCAACCGTTATTTTACCAAAAATTTGTAATACTATAGTATTACCGAATTCTCACTGCTACTTTTTGGTGTCTACTCACATAACCCAAGTATTCATATTTTACATTGTACTTGGCGACAAATTCCTGCCAGGCACGGAATTCATCTTGTTGCCAACCGGGATAGTTCATGTACTCGTCAAACACAATCACAGTACCCGGTCTAATTCGGTCTCGGCAAGTTTCTAAAATATATTTGGCACTAGAATACAGGTCGCTATCAACGTGTAACAATGCAATTTGTGTAAGTGGATGTTCTTGCAAGAACTTGGGCACAGTGGCCTCAAACCAACCCACATGCAATTCACAATTCTTTCTCACACGCGGCAAACTGTGTCTGCTGAAAAATCCCTTGGGCATTCGACTGGTCCAGTTTTCAGGCAAGCCAAGAAAACTGTCAAAGCCGTGTATGGTTGCAGTCGGAAACATTCGTGCCCAGTGATTTAGTGTACGCCCAGTAGCAACACCAAACTCCATGTACAGGCCGTTGTATTTTAGTTCACCATGTAACCATGTGCCCACTGCTTCGTGAAAGTCATAATCGTTTGCATAGTTGGCAACTGTACGCATGTTTTCTTGTATATAACGTGCTGACTCTTCACTGGCCAATCTAATGGCAGTGAACTCAGTATCAATAACATCAGTATATAGACCCAGCAATTGTTTTTGTTGTCTGGTGGGTTGCGGATATCTCCACCATTCTTCTATTCTATCTTTGACTCTATATAAAAACTGTTTCATTGATGATCCTCTAAATTTTGTAAGTAGGTGTTTAAGTCGCCTGCATGTAATTGTAACATGATGGCAGTGGTTTCGTCAAGAACATATATATTGGCAAGTCGCCGAATCACATAAGGAGAGTCGACTAATCTTTCCATTTGCAATAGTTGTTTGGGCATTATTCGGTCTTTGAGTTCCACATAGTGCCATTTTAACTGGGGTGTATATTTGCTTACAAAGGTGTACCCGTCCATGGTCATTCGTAAACTGTTATGGTTGATGGGATTGAACCACCAACGACTTACATTACCATAAGGCACAGTCATACCGCTGGCCTCACAGATTTTGTTGTGCCATTGCTCTTGATTAAACTTTGTAGACTGTGTCACCTTGTTTTAATAACACCACTGAAAACTTGTCGGTTTTAAATAGTGTGTTCAATTTCTTGCAAAGATTGATGGCATGCCCGCTGTTGGAAAATGATACCTTGCGGTACTTGGGGCCAGGATAGTGCACAAGGGTGTTAAATGTCTTGAGATTAATGGGTTGATTGTCGTAGAACACTGCCCAAATACCTTCGCTGGCCAACACTTGATCACTTTTGTAGGTGGTTTTGTTTACGTAATCTAACAGTACTTGCGGCTTGGGTCTCGACATTTCAGTTTTCCTTGAACTACAGTTTATTTATCAATAAACTACGTAGTTATTTAAAGCCCCCACCATCCATCCTGACTGCGGACACAGGCTCATCTGGCTTGGCCAATTCAGCAGTTAGCGCCAACAAATTGTAGATTTCGGTGTGTAAATTACGTGCTTCGTCGGCAGTTAGTGTTAGTACACGCAATCCACCTTGATTCATGGCACGTACACGATCATTGAACAGGCGTAAATGAAATGGTAAAGTATCACTCATTGGCTTCATTCATGGCATCTAGTGCACGTTCCTGTGTCTTGAATGGTCCTTGATATTCATAACGATTCAAGGTTATCAGTTTGGGGCAGTACTCTTTGACCCAGGTATGAGTGTACTTGACTATGTAATAGCCGGCACAGAAAAAACTCTTGCTCTTGGCAGTCTTGGTGTATATGGGCAAATAGCGTTGTACATCCAGCACTTGATTGTGTGGTCGACCCACTGTGGGAAATCCATACACATCGTGTGCAACTGCGGTGGCTTTTTTCTTGTCCGGAGCCGCAAAGGTAATATTGTACTTTTGGCTCAAGATCTTGATACTGGGAAACATCTCACGTTGGTCGTCGTGTATATAAACAACTCCGCCTTCGTCCACCGTCATGATGTTGCCTACTTTGTTTCCGGGATCGCTTTCCACGATCCATATCTTGTTTTTAACTACTGGTTTAGCAATCAGTTCATTCATATTAGTCCTTTATTGGATATGGCGCTTCCAAGAAGCGTACATAACTTTCTGCTTGTTCACTCATTTTAACCAAATCATATTTGCCACAAAACTTCAAGAAGTGTGCACCTATCATGGGACGACTTAGTGATGTACTGCCATTGGCAATTGTTTCTGCAATTTTTACCTTGACCGCATCGGGTTGTGCAGTCAAATCAACTAAAGTAACATTACGATAGTAATCGTCTAGTACCTTGTGTTCTTGGCCGTTATGGTCAACCCAACGTTGTAACATGAGATTGTTCCAAGCAAATCCTTTAGAATCTTTGTCTGCAAAGGCTTCTTTGAGTCCAACTTTATTTTTAGTGCCATTGGTCCTGACACCCGGGTACGCCGAAAAAACATTGTCACTGGCATCTCCGCGCATACACTTCTCGAATAAAATCCACTTAGGGTCCGGAATCGTTTTTGCTTCCTTAGTTTTTTTATCGATGACTGCTTTACCTTTTTTGTCGAAAATACCTTTGATAGTGTGGAGCTCATCTGCTATTCCGTTGTATTGATTCACATTCTCGGCCAACAACTGATGGAAGTCGGTATCTGAACTCACAATGGTGTGGTGATCATCAGGGTGACTTTGGATCCATCCTGCCACCAAGTCATCTGCTTCCAAGTGCTCGTGCCGGAGAACAGTACAATTTGTCTTTTCGCTGAGAAAGGTTTTGAGAGCGTCAAAAGTTTCCCAGAATAGTTTGTCTTCTTCGGCTTCACTTTCTGTGAGAGCGGCTCTTGCGACTGCGCGATTCTTTTTGTACGGCTCATAAAAATCCTTGCGCCAACTGCGTCCTTCCAAGCAGAACACCACATGGTCAGCTTTTTGATCGCGCCAGCATTTACTGACACTACCAAGGGTTACGTGAATAGCAAATCCCAGTTTATCCCAAGTATCGGCTTGGCGATGCGCTGAATGTCTTGCTCGGAAAAATGTGTTAGCGGTATCAATAATTAAGTATCTCATACCGTAATAATAGCATATTACTATTTATGTGTCAACCGTTTATTCGATCAAGTTAACCAGAACTTCTAGTCGCTCTAGCGATTCAGCTATAGTGGGATTGTTGCGTAGATCATACACACGATCTAGTAGAGATTTTACTGGATCTAGCACAAATAAATGAGTGATGTCAAACACAACCTGAACACCGTTCCCGGATAAAATTGTAAAGCCACCGTTATGATCTTGGATCGAAATATAGTCTCCAACGTCTGGAGCCGTTTGAAACATCAACTTGGTTCCCACTAGACGGTAGTCTGCGGGACTCAGTCTAACTCCGTTTATGTAAACATCTATCATTCTTGATATGCGGGATTGGGAAATTCCAATTCAAATACATGGTAAGTGCCGGTATTTTCTTTGTCTCTGAGCATTTCCATTGTGCGATTTTGTTCGGCTTCGTCTAGCGTTTTAAATATACCGCTACCGATAGTGCCAGTGCCAATGCCAGCCGGAGAGATATAAAGACCATTACCGATTGACAGTTTGGTCAATTGATAAAACTTTAGAGTGCGTGGTGGTTTTAAACCTTCCATTAGTTCCATCCTATTATACACATGGTTTTAAACATTTCCCAATCTTCTTCTAATTCAAAATAGAATCTACCATTGGTTTCCATCCATTGACCCTTGGTTGCTTCGCCCAAATATCCACGTATTTGTTCGTTTTGCCGTTTCCAAGCGTCCCAGTCGGGTTCTTGATATCCGCCAAGTAATGCAATATGAGACACCATTTTACCCATGGGTTTGTCGGGCAGGATCCAGTACGGAAACTGCGATTCAGTACTGTTACTGGTACCTGATTTCATTAACTGACTTCGGTACGCCCACCACCAATGTCGCGCTTGTCAATCACTCTAGGGCGTTGATCTAAGGGTTGATTGGCTTCCCACTGCTCGTAGTTTTCAGCAATCACATTCCTACACACATCACCAAACCATTGATCCACCATGTCTGCATCAGTCTTGCCTTTGTATCCGGCACGTACCAAATTAGTAATAAACTTTTCATTCCAATCCAATTCAAATGCACCATTGCCGATATTGTCAGGATCCAGTTCCACGTTAACGACGCTGACCCAGGGCTCGCCTTTGGCATCAGCAATTTGACGTGGGGTCATTCCGGTGAAATCTATTTTCTTTGTGGTCTTTCGAGCAGGTGCTTTTTTGACTGCAGATTTCACTTCTGCATCTGTTTTGGGTTTTCTAGTTGCCATGTTTTTCCTTTATTTCCATCCATGTATGGTCTCCCATGTATTTAACTTGCGCTATATAGTCGTAATTAATTGGCTTGCCACTATTCCATCTATCGGGTGCGGTCATGGTCAGTATGGTTTTTTGTTTATCGTTTAGGAACACTATCCAATAACATTTTCCCATGACTGGAGCAAATTGATATTCGGCTTGATAAACCAGGTCAGTTATATCCAATCTACGTTTTAGATCATCGGCTTGGCGTTGCAATACACTAACCATTTCCATAATTCTATCATATTCTTGCTGGGCATACATCCTGGCATGATTGATCATGAGGTCTTTTTGTCGTTCAACTGGAACCAGATCAAATTTAGGACCACCAGCTTCGGTAGCATAGGTACTGACATTTCTATTAAAGAAAGCAACTAGTACATTGCCGGTAGTGGTATCGTAACTGGTACGACCTTTGGCACTATTTAATCGGTTTTCGTCAGTAGCCATAATAGATGCTCCTTGCTACCGTGCCAATGATGTTCGTATATGGGATCTCCAGGACCAGTATACACCGCGGTACCTTGATAGGCACGTTCAAGCCATATGCGTTGATTTGATATTTTGCACACATGCGGCAACCAAGCAAAGGTTTGTTGCCAGGTTGCTTTCCAGTAAAAGTAATCTAGATCACTTAATATATCTAGTGGCAATCAAGTACCCCATTCATTCTTGAATAACGGAACCTGCAATCGATCACTGTATCTCCAACCCTTGTTCATGGCCAGCTCGGCCACACGACGATTGTTCAAACTGTACACGCTTTCGACACCGCCCACTGGCATTAGATATACTGGGCCATCAAATCCCGCCTTACGATATGCACCAACTGCACATTCAGCATCAGCTACATCTTGTTCAGTGGCCACTACAAACTTGAGATACACATATCCCAGCTCTGCATAACTGGCAACAATCTCGGGTTTAATAGCATCTTCCCATGTCTCACCACTGGCAGGTAATTTGGGACTTACACTAAAGGTAAGCTCACGTCCAGCTGGCATGTAAGGATCCATGTACCAATCGTTATAGATAAAATCACCAAAATCATCTGCAATCTCTTGTGTACCATTTGTTTCAAATGTGAGCTCTTTGAGAGCCTGCATCTTGGGATGACTCAATAGGTCTCGGTAACTACGTTGCCAACCCAGTAATGGTTCGCCGCCAGTGATCACGAGATGTTCGTCTTTCCACTCTTTGTAAGGTAACGTATCCACAATAGCATTGGCAATCGTATCAACATCGAGCACAGGGCTAAGATGCTTAAAACGAGGATCCCAACTAGCATAACTATCACATCCAGTAGATACCAAAGGCAAGTCATTATAGCTTGTATAGTTTTCTGGAACAATTTTAATATATTCATCAGTCTTTTCTCCTCGGGGCATACCAAAGCCCTCACACTTGAAGTTGCAACCAAAGGTACGCAAGAATACACTGGGTACTCCCATGTAGCGTCCTTCGCCCTGTATACTATAAAATAGCTCGGCTACTTTAATTTTACTCATTGACTGTTTCCTTAAAGATATTGGACCATGTGTGCAACTTTTGTATTTTGTTTATTGCAGCTGCATCTATGTCTTCTTGATTGACTATATCCAGATCCACGCACAGTTGTATCATGGCCTGTAAATCACCCAGCTCTTCGGCCAGGTGTTCTCTGTCGGTTTTAGGCTTACCGGGCTTGAGCTGGTCCATGCCAAATCTAAAACACTTGGATATTGCTTGGGTTACTTCACTACACTCTTCTGATGTGATCAGTAATACTTCTCGTTCTTTATCGTTCATGATGATTCCTATGATTTCAATCCATTATTAAATTTTGCACATCTTCCCTCAACAATGGTTATTGAAGGATCTCGTCGAAACTTTTCTTCGGCCTTGGCTACATCTGATCGACATTCAGCTTGATTTGTGTATGGCGTTTCAACTGACATTGCACCACATTGTGTTCCTTGGCAAAAGAACACAATGGCTAGATACATGATGTTAATATCCATCAAGCAAACAAGTCCTCGCCGTCGGCTCTATGTCCTTCTCGATAGGCCATGTTGCTTTGCGTTTCTCGCACTTCGACTCTAAAGCACCACAAACGCTCGGCTTCGCCTGGCCCCCACATGTCGGGAATGTAAACACCGTTCACATACTTGTAAAGCATGTCGGCCAGTCCCTCGCAACCCAATCTAGGAAGAACAGTTAACTTTGCTAATCCTTTGCTCTCTAGCAGTCGATATATTTCCATTTCTGGCTCATCTTCTGCCACTAGCAATGTATGATCAAATTGACTTTCTAATACCCGTTTCAATTCTTTCAAACCACCGTAGTCAGCGGCCCAGTTACGTACATCCAAGTCATTAGTACCAAAGTAGAACTTCATTGAGAACGAGTAACCATGAATCAAGTTGCAGTGACTATCGGCACGCCACTGTCGGTAAGCGCACGGAAATGCGTCGTGATACTCTTTGGTACTGGTGTATCGGTAAGTTACTGGTTTGTATTCTCGTTTGAATACTGCGTTAAAGTCGTCTGACATGCTGTTTCTCCTATGTTAAATTTTAGCATAGGCTGGCAGAGTTTGTAAAGCGGGATGAAGCCAAGACCGCTATAGATTATTTAACTAACTCAAATTCCTGTTGCATATTATGTGCCTGTACATGATCCATAAATTTAAGTAGGAACATACTGGCAGTACTAGCATCATCGCCATTGAAGTTTATTTTAACATAACCAGTACCGTCTTGTCTATGGTAACTGGGTTTAGATCGTCCATATTGCACTTGTTTTACGACCTTTAAGCTATAAGATCTACCAGTAAAGGTTTCAGCCTTTTCGGTCACAGAGCCGCCAATCATGCTAAACCATTCACACATTTCATCTGTGATAGCGTCTACATCTATCCAAATATGGTAGGATACTCGGCATCCTGGCGGTAATGCTATCATTTCTTTAATCTATACATCGTGATAATTTTGCCTAACTCGCGATCAAAGTCTTCTGCACTGTCGGGAATAATATACAGTTCTTCATCGTTGTTGCCACTTAGAGTAACATATTGACTTGACTCTTTTTTGACAGTTATGATTGTGCCACCATTGGCTGCAGTGATTTTGAATGTAATTCCCGGAAGGTTAGAATTGTTACCGGATATTTGTACAGTTTGCAATTGACCATATGGTGATTGGTATGCAGTTGTTGACACTTGGTTTTCGTCCTCTATTGTTATTCGACCCTTGGTGAGCCAATTAAAAAATCTCAATCTCCAACTATGAGTTTTTGTTTCTAGCATCAATTGTGCTCGTGCATATTGTTCTAATTCTCGTTTGAGATTGCCACCGTTTATCTTTTGATTGATCATGACCTGAGCATTTCCAAGGCCACAATTTGGCCAATCTGGGCAGCAATGTCTTGGTCATCGTGTATGACATTTAAGATTTCAGTTGTCTCATCCTTTTTAGGATCATAGCGTCTTGTAATTAACACAACACCACCACGTCCCACGCTGACATCAAATCTAAATGTTCTCGGAATGTCGGTCACCCCGTCGCCCGAAACATGAACTGTACCTGCACGATGACCTTTGCGTCTAGTAGGGTTACCACTGGCAAGTGTAGTGGCATACGCTTCTTCTTCACATTTGACGTTGTTGTAATCTTGACCCCAGCGTACTATTTTGTTACATAACCATTTAATCATATTGTCTCCTCTTCCCATGTGCCATTGGCGTTGTTGTATGTTTTGTCGGTGAGCAAATGATCAACTCCGTGATCACGCCATCCTTGTTCGGGTACTTTTATATTTTTTGTTATCGCCAGTTGACTAAAGATTGCCACCATGTCTTCTACAGTTTTGACTCGATCCCAGTCAATGTATTTTATGCGGGCAACTGGTTTGGGTTTCTTTTTAAAAAAATCAAGAATCATGTTGTTTCCTTGTTCGTTAGTGCCAAAACAATTTCCAGTCGTTCTAGACTTTCATTAACAGTAGCTAGTGCGTCAGCAACGGCGGGACTTTCTTGAGCCAGTTCCTTGAGTCGCCGTTCTGTGGCCATTTTTTCATATACCCATTGGATAGCCATTTCAGCTTCGTCAGTTAACTTAATTTCGGGATAGTCGGATGTTAGTAGTTGCCAATAGGCACCAGTCCAAACTTCAAAATTACCGCTATTGGATCTCAAGGATCCCTTTGCTGGACTTGGCACAGGGTTATCTGCGTACACATAGGCGTCACTGGTATAGGAACCAACAGATACGTATCTGCTTCCGGTCAAGCCTTTAATCATCTTGGGGCAAACTCCTGTTGCATCTTGATGTTGTCGAAGAATTCTTTTTTAACACCAGCGTCGTCTTTGAACGCACCTTTTATCACAGTTGTTTTCATTTCTTTATCTCCATATAAGGCGCAATATCGTTGTCAAATATCTGTGACATTCGTTTATACAAGTATTCGCGTTCTTGTTTAGTCATACCAGAAGGGAATGGAAATGGTCCATTCTCGCCAGTATTTCGGTCTAACCCATAATCATGTCTATAAGTCATACACATACTATGAATAATATCTTCACGAGTTTTCATTTGTCACAACATCCAGTTTATTGATAAATAATAACATATTACAAAAGGTTTCGCGATGTTTTTGAACAACAAATATACCGCACTTTACTACAAGATTATTGCTTCTGCTCGGGAACGCAATTATACCAAAACTCTAAATGATGGGTACCAAACTCATCATATTATTCCACGATGTTTTGGCGGAACTAATGACATTACCAATCTTGTAGTTCTTACTTACAAAGAGCATCGAGTGTGCCATCGCTTATTGATCAATATGACTGCTAACAATGCCAAATACAAAATGATGTATGCTTATAAACTATTCAACAAGCACTATGATACATCCGGTGCTCCAACTCCTCAAATCTATTCTACCCCCGAGTCTTATATCAAAATGGTCAAGACACGCAAACGCCAGGGCACATATAAAACCGGAAAGGAGAATATTTTCTCTACTCCAGAAATTGTTGAACAAGTCCGCCAGCGTATGATTGATAACAATCCTATGAAAGCACTTGAACAAAGACAGCGTATGAGCCTAAACAATAATAATCCTAATGTCCGTCCTATAGTAGTTGAGGGAATAACCTTTCCTACCATAGGTGCCGCATCACGACATTTTAATACTACACCATATCTACTCAAGAAACGATATGATTATCGCTTGTTAGATTCTTGAAGACTTAGTGTATCAAAAAATTCTTTCTTAGTGCCGGCATCTTGATTAAAGGCACCTCTTAACACCGTAGTAGTTGTTGAACTATCGTGTGCCATTATGCCCCTGTTCTCACAACACCCGTGTGTCATTCTTAGATACACGCCAACATTCTCTGAATCAGTAGCCTTCATTATTTCCCTAGCAATATCGTTGCACAACTCTTCTTGGAGAGTGCCGCGACGAGCACACCACTGAGCAATACGAGTGTACTTGCTAAGACCAATAAGTTTTTGTGCGGCGATGATGCCAATGTAAGCGACACCAGTAACGGGCTGATGATGATGACTGCACATAGAGCGCAACTCACTTCGTACCACCAGCATACCTTCGTATCGGTCTTCGGCGTCATTTGGGAAAGCGGTTGCATTGGGTGCTGCGTCATATCTTCCTGCCATTATTTCGTTAAAGTACATTTTGGCCAGGCGTCTAGCAGTGCCTTGACTATTGGGATCTGTTTCACGATCAATTATCAAAGTGTCTAGAACACGCTCAAATGCAGATGTGGCTTCTTGTATTAGAACTTCTTTATCGCCAGGGCGTAAATATTCGCTGATGTTATCGCCTGCCCAAAAGCGTTTGCCGTTACGACGCATTTTAAAACGCAAGTGATCTGATAAGTATGATTCTTCATATCCGCCGTCACCGGCCATTGCGTCTAATCCTGTTTGTTTATCTGTCAATTTATTTCTCCGAGTTTACGACGAGGATGTCGTTTGTGTATTATAAAGATTATTTAGGCCGTTGTCAAACTTTTGTATACCATTTGTACGCACTATCCACAATAGTGGCCAAATCGCTATACATGGGTTCCCAGCCCAGTTGTTGACGAGCTTTTGTGGCCAAAGCCACCAAGTAAGATGGATCACCATTTCGTTGGAGATCGTATGTGACTGCAGGCAATCCATAGTGATCATTTACATAATTGGCAATTTCTAGCACACTGGTACCCTGTCCGGTGCTGAGATTGTACACATGTGCACCCATCTGTGGATAGTCATCCAACATGTAACTGGCACCTAGCACATGGGCCTGTGCAATGTCCCAAACATGTACATAGTCACGTACAGCAGTATGGTCGGGTGTGGGATAGCTGGTACCGTAGACGCTAAATGATTTGCCTTGTATGCTGGCTTCTAATGCACGTGCAATAACATGTGTGGCACCGGGCTCTTGTCCAAGATCGTGTGAGTATGGTTCGGCTCCGGCAGCATTAAAGTATCTAAAGCAGATACTTTGGACAGCATACGCACCCCAATAGTCACGCAAGATAGTTTCGGTCATGGCCTTGGTATTGCCATAAGGACTAATTGGTGTGCCCCGATATTCTTCTGTGAGCGGTATATGATTATCGGGCGGACGTCCATATACACTGGCACTACTTGAAAACATAATGGCCGGAGCAGGTCCGGAACCTTTTGCATTAATATTGCGAACAATATTCAACAAGCGTATGGTCTTGGCAATATTGTTATCATAATATTCACCAGGGTCGTCCATGCTTGGTCCCACTAGACTGGTTCCTGCACAATGCACAATGATGTCAGGTTGTTGCATGACCAAGAATGACAATGCTTCATCACTGGCAAAGTCAGCAATTAACCATCCATCTATGTCTCGAAGTGTGTGATCACGACGCACACGATCTATGATGTACACAGTATCGCCACGTCTTTTGAAAGCACGTGCAACATGGCTGCCAATGTAGCCACATCCACCAGTTACTACTACTGTTCTATTCGGCATCAGGGTCATCCAGTTC
>Ga0164297_10003633_pt1 | contig 14246 bp, 15 predicted proteins | sample GEODES058metaG_FD_113539 | JGI IMG/M metagenome (GOLD analysis project Ga0164297, IMG submission 113539) | Dystrophic lake water microbial communities from Trout Bog Lake, Wisconsin, USA - GEODES058 metaG | ecosystem: Environmental > Aquatic > Freshwater > Lake | place: USA: Trout Bog Lake... | reverse complement strand
CGAAGCAGCGACCGAATGGGCGGGTGTGACCACCGAAGCCAGCGCGGCGGAGTGGCTAAGCGACCAATTGGTCTTCAGTTTGGCGCGCGGCGATTTGTCGGTGGTGGCGGCTTCAGCGAAGGCCCTGGCCACAGACGATGTTCATCGCCTCAGGGCACTGAACGATTGGGTTTTACAAACACGTGAAACCGCTGAATTTCGTTTACAAAGTTTGCAAATGGGTCGCTCGCTGATGGATTGGTTGCGTAACCTGGCCCCTGAAGCCGCCAGGTCCCTCGATCTGCCCAGCGATTGGATGGCCACTTACCCCGTGGCTTTTGCAATTGCCGCCCGTGCCCTACAAATCCAAGGGCTGCAATCACAAGGGCTCAATCACCCAAGCGGCGAGGCCGATGTGCACCAAACCGTCAGCGCCTACGCCTTTGCCTGGTGTGAAAACATGAGCCAAACGGCGGTTAAATCGATTCCCTTGGGACAAAGTGCGGGTCAGCGTATCTTGTTGCGCCTGGCGCGCGAAATTCCTGAAGCCGTGGCCCTCGCCTGCGCTTTGAAGGATGAGGAAAGACAAGCTTTTGCACCCCGCTTGGCCATTCTTTCGGCCCAACACGAACAACAATATTCACGACTCTTTAGAAGTTAACCATGACCTCAGCACTGCACCATATTCCTGGCCGTTCCAAAAAACTTCCCCCCCTGCGGGTGGGCATTGGCGGCCCCGTGGGTTCCGGCAAAACCACCTTGCTCGAAATGTTGTGCAAAGCCATGCGGGCGCAGTACGACCTGATTGCGATCACCAACGACATCTACACCAAAGAAGACCAGCGTCTGCTGACCGTCAGCGGCGCTTTGCCGGCTGAGCGCATCTTGGGCGTCGAAACCGGGGGGTGCCCCCACACGGCGATTCGCGAAGACGCCTCCATCAATTTGGAGGCCATCGACCGCATGCTGGCGCAGTTCCCCAATGCCGACATCGTCTTTATCGAATCGGGCGGCGACAACTTGGCCGCGACGTTCAGCCCTGAGTTGAGCGATTTAACGATCTATGTGATTGATGTGGCGGCTGGCGAAAAGATCCCCCGCAAAGGCGGCCCTGGCATCACCAAGAGCGATTTGTTTGTCATCAACAAAACCGACCTGGCCCCGCATGTCGGCGCTAATTTGGAAGTCATGCGCAGCGACACCTTGCGCATGCGCGGGGCCAAACCCTTTGTCATGACCAACCTCAAAACCCTCACGGGCCTGCAAGAGGTCGTGGCTTTTATTGAAAACAAGGGCTTGTTAAAGGCCGCCTGAGCGACGGCTCCAAAGCGATCGGAGTCGCCTCGAGCAGCGGCCAAACGGGGCCCTTTTGAGGTTCATTTGAGGTCCTTTAGAGCCTTTTTTCTGCCTTTTATGACCCTTTTGTTTTTGCCCAGGCCCCTATAATCGGCCGAGTTTTTCAAACACCCCGGCGCTTCTTGGTGATTTCACCGTTTTGCAGACCCGCTTTTAGTCTCACTTTTAGCTTCCCTTTTTAGCTTCTCTCATAGCTTCCTTTAGCTTCATGTCCAGCCCCTCTTTGTCCGCCCCCATGGATCGCCCCAATCCATTGGCTTTGGTCGCACCGGACCTGCAGGCGGTGGACGCGGTGATTGAACAGCGCTTGTCTTCCGGGGTGCCCTTGGTGGGCCAAATTTCTCACTACATCATTGCCGCGGGTGGCAAGCGTTTGCGCCCCGTGGTCTTGCTCTTGATGGCAAATGCCTTGGGTTACACCGGCCGACAGCACCACAACTTGGCGGCCGTGGTTGAGTTCATCCACACCGCCACGCTGCTGCACGACGACGTGGTCGACGAATCCACCTTGCGCCGCGGGCGAGCAACAGCGAATGAAGCCTTCGGCAACCCTGCGAGCGTTTTGGTGGGCGACTTTTTGTATTCCCGCGCCTTCCAAATGATGGTCGACGCCGACAACATGCGCATCATGCAAACCTTGGCCGATGCCACCAACGTCATCGCCGAAGGGGAAGTGCAGCAGTTGATGAACATGCACGACGCGTCTCTGGATGAAGCGGGTTACTTGTATGTGATCCGCTCCAAAACCGCCAAATTGTTTGAGGTCAGTAGCCGCCTTGCCGCTTTGTTGGTGAATGCCTCCCCTGAAATCGAAGCCGCCTGTGCCACCTATGGGCAGGCTTTGGGCACCGCGTTTCAAGTCATCGACGACGTGCTTGACTATGCGGGCAACCCCGAGGAAATGGGCAAAAATGTGGGCGACGATTTGCGCGAGGGCAAAGCCACGCTGCCCCTGATCATTGGCATGCAACGCGGTAACGCGGAAGAAGCCGCCATGATCCGCAGCGCGATTGAAAATGGCGACACCAGCAAGTTGTCGCAAATTGTCCAAATCGTGCAAAGCTCAGGCGCACTGGAGGCTTCGCAAGCGGCCGCACACCAAGAGGCGGAACGCGCGATGCAAGCCTTGAGCCCGTTGCCACAAAACGCCTTCACGCAAGCGCTTTGGCAATTGGCCTCTCAGCTGTTAGAACGCCGCGCCTAAGGCCCTTGCGCTTCCTAAGAGCGCGGCACTGAATTTTGCCTCGCTCTGAGTGTTAATCCCCATGCCACAAGGCGGGGCTCTGGCCTAAGATGGTTTGATGAGTACACCCGACCTCGCCCCAACGACCCCTCACTCGAAGTTCAACGCCGTGATCCGCGTGACCAGTGGCAACTTCATCGAGATGTTCGATTTTTTCTTGTTCGGCTTTTACGCCACCTACATCTCCAAGGCGTTTTTTCCGACCGACAGCGAATACGCGTCGCTGATGCTCACTTTCGCCACCTTTGGCGCCGGCTTTTTGATGCGGCCACTGGGCGCCATCATTTTGGGGAGTTACATCGACCGCATTGGCCGACGCAAAGGCTTGGTGCTGACGCTGAGCATCATGGCCTCTGGCACTGCACTGATGGCCTTTGTGCCCAGTTACGCCTCGATTGGTTTAGCAGCGCCTTTTTTGGTGTTGATCGGTCGCTTGCTGCAAGGTTTTTCAGCGGGTGTTGAACTGGGCGGCGTGTCGGTTTATTTGTCCGAAATGGCGACCCCGGGCCACAAGGGTTTTTACACCAGTTGGCAATCGGCCAGTCAGCAAGTGGCCATCATCTTTGCGGCCCTTTTGGGTTATCTGATCAACGACCACATGAGCAAAGCCGAGATTGCCGAATGGGGTTGGCGAATTCCGTTTTACATCGGCTGCATGATCATCCCCATCGTTTTTTACATTCGAAAATCGCTGCAAGAAACCGATGAATTTTTGAGTCAAAAAACGCACCCAAGCACCCGCGAAATGCTGTCGGCTTTGACCCTGAATTGGCGCTTGGTCTTGACCGGCATGATGCTGATTGTGATGACCACCGTGTCTTTTTACTTGATCACGGTTTACACACCCACTTTTGGCAAAAGCGTGCTGAAACTCAGCACCTTGGACAGCCTCTTGGTGACCTTGTGTGTTGGGGTTTCCAACTTTGCTTGGTTGCCCCTTTTTGGCGCCCTGTCTGACCGGGTGGGTCGCTGGCCCATCATGGCCACGAGCTCAGGCCTCACCTTGGTAACGGCCTACCCCCTGTTGTCTTGGTTGGTGAGCGAACCCAGCTTTCAGCGCATGCTGGGGGTCGAGCTCTGGTTGTCGTTTTTATACGCCAGTTACAACGGCGCCACCATCGCGGCGCTGACTGAAATCATTCCGCTGAAAATCCGCACCACCGGTTTTTCATTGGCTTACAGCTTGGCCACCGCCTTGTTTGGCGGACTGACGCCCTTGGTGGTCACTTGGCTGATCGAAACCACGGGCGACAAAGCCGCCCCCGGCTATTGGATGGGCATGGCCGGGGCCTTTGGCCTGATCGCCACGACCCTCATTTACCGGGGCATCGTCACCGCCAAAACAATGCCCAGCAAGGCCGACTAAAAGAAGGCGCCCCCGCTTCTGTCAGAAGGCCACCCCCTCCTTTTTTTATAAACCATGTTATCGATACGTTTGGCTTTGTGGGCAGCAGCAGCGGGTGCTTTGATTCCGATCATGGCGGTCTTGAATGCCCGGCTGGGCCGTGCTTTGGGTGAACCCCTTCACGCGCCGGTGGTGCTCTTCAGCGTGGGTTTTATGGCGTTGCTGTTCGCCGCTTTGTCCCTGACCTCGACGCTGCCCAACCTCTCTAAATTGAGTCAAGCCCAACCCATCGACTTCGCTGGGGGCTTGATCGTGGGCTTTTATGTGCTGAGCGCGACCCTCGTCGCACCCCGCATGGGCGTCGGCAACTTTATTTTGTTTGCCGTCGTCGCTCAGATTGTTTGTGCCACGTTGGTGGATCAGTTGGGCTTGTTTGGGGCACCGGTTCGGCCAGCCGATGGGGTCCGAATTGGCGGCATTGCCCTTTTGATTCTGGGCTTGGTCATCACCCAACTCAGCGTCAGCACGACAGTCAATACAACAGCCAATTCGACACCCAACACCATGCCCAATTCAACGCCCCAATCATCCTCCCCCACTTCGGCCGAAACCAAGCCGCCTTCAACGTCGACCGAATTGAATAAACCATGACCCCCAAGCCCCCCCTCCCCCCTTTCACCGCCGAATCGGCAGCGCAAAAGGTGCGCATGGCTGAGGACGCTTGGAATTCACGCGACCCCGAGCGCGTTTCGCTGGTTTACACCGAAGACACGCTGTGGCGCAACCGCGCCGAATTCCCCAAAGGCCGTGAAGAAGTCAAAGCATTTTTGCAGCGCAAGTGGGCCAAAGAGCTGGACTACCGGCTCATCAAAGAACTCTGGGCCTTCACGGAGAACCGCATTGCGGTGCGCTTTGCCTACGAGTGGCACGACGACTCGGGGCAATGGTTTCGAAGCTACGGCAACGAAAACTGGGCGTTCAACGCCGAAGGCTATATGCAACAGCGCTTTGCCAGCATCAACGACCGGCCGATTCAGGAAAAAGAGCGTTTGTTTCACTGGTCCATGGACCTGGCCGGAAGGCGCCCGGACGATCACCCCAGCCTGTCCGCCTTGGGCTTGTAAGGCCATTCCATGACGACGCCCCAGCCCCTGCCCCTGCCCCTGCCCAGTTTGTCGCGCCATCAATTGGGGGCGGTCACGGCGATGGCCCTGATTTGTTTCGCCGGCAATTCACTCTTGTGCCGCTTGGCGCTTAAAACGACCGCCATCGACCCCACCACGTTCACGTGGATTCGACTGTTGTCCGGGGCCCTGATGCTGAACTTTTTGGTCTGGCGTCGCGACGGCCCCGTGGGCTTTGGCAAAGGCGGTTGGCGCTCGGCATGGGCCTTGTTCATTTATGCGGCGGGCTTTTCTTGGGCCTACCTCCAACTCAGCACGGCCACCGGGGCCTTGATCCTCTTTGCTGCCGTCCAAATAACCATGTTGAGCGACGCCTTTTGGCGTGGCGAACGTTTCAGCAAAGGCCAGACGGTGGGCTTTGTCACGGCGCTGTTGGGCTTGATCGGCCTGCTGTTGCCGGGCCTGCAAGCGCCCCCGCTTTGGGCTTGCGTCGCCATGATTCTGGCGGGGATGGCTTGGGCCGCCTACACCTTGCTCGGCAAAAAGGCGGGCGACCCCACCCAAGTCACGGCGGGTAATTTTGCACGCGCCGCTGTTTTGGGCAGTTTGCTTTTGCTGGCCATGGGGCTGCTCGACGGTGTGAACCCGATGCTCAGCCCCGCTGAAGGGGTTTACTTCGCGATCGCCTCTGGCGCGCTCGCCTCGGGTTGTGGTTATGCGCTTTGGTACATGGCGATGGGCCACCTCAAAGCCACCACCGCGGCCACACTCCAACTCAGCGCGCCGGTGTTGGCCGCCTTGGGCGGTGTCGTGTTATTGGGAGAGCCGTTGAGCGACCAGTTGGTCATTTGCGGCATCGCCGTGCTCGGGGGCATCGCTTTGGTCATCTCTTTGTAACGGGCGGGCTCGCCACCGCGGTCTCGGCTACCATAGCGGTTTTGAGGATTCCGTTGTGTTCCGTACCCTGCTCAAATCAAAAATTCACCGCGTCAAAACCACTCAATGTGAACTTCACTATGAAGGCTCCTGTGCGATTGACGAAAACCTGCTCGAAGCCGCCAACATTTGCGCCAACGAGCAAGTCCACATTTGGAACGTCGACAACGGCGAACGCTTTGTCACCTACGCCATCAAGGGCGAGCGCGGATCGGGCATGATTTCGGTCAACGGCTCTGCCGCCCGCCGCGCCGCCGTCGGCGACTTGCTCATCATCGCCGCCTTTGCCCAAGTCCATGAAGACCAAGTCGCGACGCATGAGCCTCAATTGGTGTTTGTCGACGAAAAGAACCAGCAAGTGGCGTTGCGCCATGCTGTCCCCACCCAAGCTGACCCGGGCCATGGCACGGATGCGTGCTGAGCAGGGGCTTTTTTGGGTCTATCAAATCACGTGGACCCTCAGCATGAACCTGGTGGATGACGCGGCGATGCTGGCGTTTGTCTTCAGCTGACCTGGGTCTGTGCGTCTCGCAGGCTTTTGATTTCAGCCGCTTGTGCCGCCACCGTGGCTTGCAGTGTTTTCAAGGTTTGATTCACCCACTCGGGGTTGAAGGCTTCGTCGGCAGAGGGGTCGGAGGAGATGCCATAGGCCGTGAAACGCGAAGCGTCTTGCATCGCGTCGGCGCTGCTGCCGTTTTTGGACGGCAAGATGCGCGCTGGAATGCCCACCGCCGTTGCCCCTGCCGGCACGGGCTTGATGACCACCGCGTTCGAGCCGATTTTCGCGCCATCGCCCACCGTAAAGCCACCCAGCACCTTGGCGCCCGCGCTGACCACCACGTTCTTGCCCAATGTGGGGTGGCGTTTGGTGCCTTTATACAGCGATGTCCCCCCCAAGGTCACGCCTTGGTATATGGTGCAGCCGTCGCCGATTTCGGCGGTTTCACCCACCACCACGCCCATGGCATGGTCAAAGAAAACACGGTCGCCAATTTTGGCGCCGGGGTGAATTTCAATGCCGGTGAAAAAGCGTGAGAGGTAGGAAACAAAGCGTCCCACCCACTTCAATCGGTGGTTCCAAAACCAGTGCGCGGGACGGTGCAAGATGACCGCGTGCAAGCCAGGATAGCAAGTCAACACTTCCCAGCCGGTGCGAGCCGCTGGGTCGCGGTCCAAAATGCATTGAATATCAGAGCGGAGTCGCTTGAACATGGGGTTGGCCCATTCCTTGGTATTGTTATAAAGAAGACAGTCTAGCCTCGGATGAAGGCCTTGAGTCAGGAAGTCTAAGCTTGATCTTTCACGGCCGACCTCAACATGGATTTGGCGACCCCACGCAAAATGTGGATTTCTTCTTGCGTGAGTTGGGCGCGGTTGAAGAGTTGGTTCAAACGGGGCATGAGTTTTTTGGGGGCGTCGGGGTCTAAAAATTCGATCGCCACCAAGGCTTCTTGCCAATGTTGCAGCATGCCGCTGATTTGCTGGGCGTCCGCCAGTTCGGCTTGAGTGGCTTTTGCGGCTTTTGCGGCTTTTGCGGCTTTTGCGGCTTGCGCGGCGGGCATGCCCTCGGGGCCGCTTAGTCCCTGAAATCCCCCCAGCGCCATCCGCCATTCGTAAGCGATGACCTGCACCGCCGCGGCCAGATTCAGGGAGCCAAATTGGGGGTTGGTCGGTATCGACAGGCAGGCGTGGCAACGGTAAACGTCTTCGTTTTGCATGCCAAAGCGCTCGGAGCCAAAAAGAAAGGCGACGCCGCCCTCGCCTGGCACCGCGTCTTCATGAACCGGTTGGGTCAAGGCCGCAAAGTGCGCACGCGGGGTCGTTAAGGGAGGGCCGAAGTCGCGCGGCGTCATGGCGGTGGCGCAGAGGTGGGTCATGCCACCCAAGGCTTCTTCAACGGTTTCGACCACGCGGGCGTTTTTGAGCACATCCAAGGCCCCGCTGGCCCGCTGAATGGTTTCCTCTTTGCGCAACACGTTGGGCCAACGCGGGGCCACCAAGACCAAATCGTCAAACCCCATGACCTTCATGGCACGGGCAACCGCACCCACATTGCCGGCATGGCTGGTTTGAATTAAAACAAAACGGGTCTTCATGGGGCGGGTAAAATGGGCATATTGTCGCCGTTCACGGGCCCTCGTTGGCCCGTGTCTTAGGCTCCGGCTTCTGGGCCACGCTCTTTCATCACCCTTCAATGTCCTCTACTCTGCACCCCATGATCAACGTGGCCATCAAGGCCGCTCGCGCTGCTGGCAGCATCATCAACCGCGCGGCCCTCGATGTGGAATCGGTCCGGGTTTCACAAAAGCAAGCCAATGATTTTGTGACCGAGGTGGACAAAGGGGCCGAGATGGCCATCATTGAAACCTTGTTGACCGCCTACCCCGGCCACGGCATTCTGGCCGAAGAATCGGGCCAAGAACACGGCGCCAAAAATTCCGAATACGTTTGGATCATCGATCCGCTGGACGGCACCACCAATTTCATCCACGGTTTTCCGGTTTACTGCGTCAGCATTGCGCTCGAAGTGCGCGGCAAGGTGGAACACGCTGTCGTTTACGACCCCACCCGCAACGACCTGTTCACAGCCACCAAGGGGCGCGGCGCTTTCTTGAACGACCGCCGCATTCGCGTCAGCAAACGCATTCGCTTGAACGAATGTTTGTTGAGCACCGGCTTTCCCTTCCGCCCCGATGACAACTTCAACCGCTACTTGGCGCTGATGGCCGAGATCATGCCCAAGACCGCTGGCCTGCGCCGCCCTGGGGCCGCTGCACTTGATTTGGCTTACGTGGCCGCTGGTTACACCGATGGTTTCTTTGAAACCGGTTTGCAAGCCTGGGACATGGCCGCCGGCACCTTGTTGGTCACCGAGGCGGGCGGTTTGGTCGGTAACTTCACAGGCGAAGCCGATTACCTCTACCAAAAGGAATGCTTGGCCGCCAGCCCCAAGGTCTACGCCCAGTTGGTGCCCTTGCTCAGTAAATACAGCCAGTTTGCCGGTGTGGCCGACAAGGCCGAGGCGCGCGAAGCGGTTGAATCGGTGAAATTGCGCCTCAAGGCGCAAGAATAAGGCTTTCGCCAGACCCAACGAGGGGGTTTACCGGGTGAGTCCTTCTCTGCCTATCCCTTCTGGTTGGCTGACCGGGCTTGCCCCGCCTCAATGGTGATGACGCGCTCGCAGCGCGCTGCAATACCGGGGTCGTGCGTCACCAAAACCAGTGTCGTGCCTTGTTCTCGGTTCAATTCAAACATCAAATCCATGATGGCTTGGCCGGTCGCAAAGTCCAAGCTGCCGGTGGGCTCATCGGCCAACAAGAGGGCTGGCTTGACGACAAAGGCCCGCGCCAAAGCCACCCGCTGCTGCTCTCCGCCTGACAGAAGTTTGGGGTAATGCCCCAGACGTTGCCCCAAGCCCACCCGCTCCAACATGGCTTTGGCGGTTTGGCGTGCATCACGCCTGCCCGCCAATTCCAAGGGCAGCATGACGTTTTCCAAGGCGGTCAGGTTGGCCATCAACTGAAAGCTTTGGAACACAAAACCGACATGGCCCGCTCTGAGGGCGGCGCGTTGGTCTTCGTTCAGTGAAAAAATGTTTTGACCCTGCAGCCAGACCGTTCCTTGCGTGGGCACATCCAGACCCGCCATGATCGCCAACAAGGTGCTTTTGCCCGAACCCGATGCGCCGACAATGGCAACGGTCTCACCCGCCAACAAATTGAAGTGAATGTCCTTCAAAATGGTCAAAGTGCCGGTGGCATCGGTGACGCTTTTGAACACATGGTCCACTTGGATCACCAGGGACGACGATAAAGATGGCATGGGGAAAGTGAAATGAGAAATAGGAACTGCAGTCAAGAAACCAACGCAAAACGCGAGTCGATCATAACGAGATTGGGCCTGCACTTGGGTCTCTACTTGGGTCTCTGCTTGGATCCCTGTTGGGCGGGGCGATGCTTCTATCGGTTTTGCATGGGTGGTGCAGCTTTCGCGGCGAATGTTTTTTTGATCAGTGCCTTGAGCACCGGCCCAGCCAATGCAGCCAACCCAGCGAGCCCAGCCAGCGCGCCCAACAAAACACCCCGCATCGTGGTCTTGGGCGACTCTTTGAGCGCTGAATATGGCTTGGCCCACGGACAAGGCTGGGTGGCATTGCTAGAACAAAAACTTCAAGCGGCGCACCAGACTGAAGAAGTCGTCAACGCCAGCATCAGCGGTGACACGACCTCCGGCGGACGCTCGCGCCTGCCCGCCGTTTTGGCGCAACACCCGCCCACCCTGCTGATCATTGAACTCGGCGGCAATGACGCCCTTCGGGGGCTGCCCCTGAAAGCCACCGAAGACAATCTGCGCGCCATGGTGAAGCTGGGTCAAGAAGCGGGGGCCCAAGTGCTGCTGATTGGGATGCAAGTGCCGCCCAACTATGGGCGCCCTTACACCGAACAATTCGCCAAACTCTTTGTCCAAGTGGCACAAAGCACGCACAGTGGCTTGGTGCCTTTTTTGTTGAAAGGCGTGGCCGACGTGCCGCAAGCGGCCGCGCATTTTCAGGCCGATGGCATCCACCCGAAAGCCTCAGAACACCCTCAAATGCTGGCCAATGTGTGGCCAGAAATTCAGAAATTAAAGGGACGCAAGCCGCTCTGAGTGGGCCAAGGCTTGCGCGAGGTCGGCCTGCAAATCGGCTGGGCGCTCTAAGCCCACCGAAAAACGCACCAAATGGCCGGGCTTCAAAGCAGTGGAGGGCAATAGGCGCATGCCCTTTAAGTCGTAGGGCATGACCAAGCTGATGGGGCCGCCCCAGCTGTAGCCAATTTTGAACAGCTTTAAAGCATCGCAAAAGGCATCGACTTGGGCTGGGCGCCAAGCGGGGTCGAGCAGGACGCTGAACAAGCCAGCGGCCAAGCCACCTACGCCTTCACCTTCACCTTCACACAATGCTTTCCAATGGGCGTATCCAGGGCTGCCCGGCAAGGCGGGGTGCAGCACTTGCACCACGTCTTTTTGTGCGCCCAACCACTGTGCCAACTGGCGGGCGCTGGCGTCTTGGGCTTCGTAGCGCAAGGCCATCGAGGGCAAAGAACGCAAAATGGTTTCGCAGTCATTTGCGCCTACGCCCCAACCCATCCGCATGTGGGTGGCTTTGAGCCGAAGGTGCAAGGCTTCATCGCACGTGACGGCGCTGCCCATCAGCACATCGCCGCCGCCACTGGGGTATTTGGTGAGCGCATGCACCGAGATGTCGACGCCGAGCAGGGTCGGTGGGGATGAACCGAGGCCGGACGACAGCCCCAAAGCAAACGGCTTGAACGCCAAACCGGCGCCCCAAGTGTTGTCCAACGCCAGAATCGGGGAGGCGGCCTCGAACTCTCGGCAAACTTGCACCAAACCCAACAGGTCCGGAAACTCCATCGTCACCGAGCCGGGGGCTTCCAGCCAGACCAAGCGGGTTTTGCTCGACAAACGCGCCGCCAAATCGGCGGGGTTCAAGGGGTCGTAGTATTGGTGGCTGATGCCCCAATGCGCCAACTCGTGCTCGGCCAAAGCCTTGTTCGGGCCGTAGACATTGTCAGGCAGCAAGACCTCGTCGCCCGCCTTCAGCAGGGCCAAAGCCACATTCGCCAAAGCCGCCAAGCCACTGGGAAACAAAACGCAGTGCCGACCGCCTTCAAGCGAGCTCAAGCGCTCTTCTAGGGTGAAGGTGGTGGGTGTGCCGTGCAGGCCGTAGGTGTAGCCGTTGCGGCTGCGCCAATCGCGTTGGCGCATCGCGGCCACATTTTTGAAGATGACCGTCGAGCCCTTGTAGACCGGTGTGACCGGAGATTCAAACCCTTCGGGGGCTTGGTAAGGATGGTGAATCAGCTCGGTGGACAAAATGTTCAAGCCAAATACGGGTGGCGCATCATGATCGTGTGGTCACGGTCGGGACTGGTCGAAATGACGTGGATGGGCACGCCCGTGACCTGCTCGATGCGCTGCAAATACAAGCGGGCGTTGACCGGCAGTTTGTCGTATTGGGTCACGCCGACGGTGCTGTCGGTCCAACCTTCAATGGTTTCATAGACGGGCACACAGCGGGCAATGTCGTCTGCACCCAAGGGCAGGATGTCGACGAGTTCGCCGTCAAGCTCGTAGCCCGTGCACAGCTTGAGTTCTTTCAGGCCGTCGAGCACATCGAGTTTGGTGATGCACAAGCCCGTCAAGCCATTGACTTGGGCGCTGCGCTTTAACAAAGCCGCGTCAAACCAACCGCAACGCCGGCTGCGGCCGGTGGTGACGCCTTTTTCAGCGCCGATGGTGCTCATGTGCCAGCCAGGGGTGCCTTCGACTTCCCAGTCCAATTCGGTTGGGAAAGGGCCGCCGCCGACGCGGGTGCAATAGGCCTTGGTGATGCCCAAGATGTAATGCAACAAGCCGGGGCCAACGCCTGAACCCGCCGCCGCATTACCGGCCACGCAGTTGCTCGAGGTGACGTAAGGATAGGTGCCGTGGTCCACGTCCAGCAAGGTGCCTTGGGCGCCTTCAAACAAGAGGTTGGCGCCCTTCAAATGGGCTTCGTTCAACTCGCGCGACACATCGGCCATCATGGGCTTGAGCAGTTCGGCATGGCGCATGGCTTCTTCAAAAACCACGTCAAATTGCACTTCGCCGTTCTTGAGGTAGGGCGCCAAGTGCGGGCCAAAGTCAAATTTTTCTGAACCCAAATAAGTGGTCAGCACATGGTTGTGCAGGTTCAACAGCTCGCGCAATTTGGTCGCAAAGCGGTCGGGGTGTTTCAGGTCTTGCACGCGCAGGGCACGGCGGGCAATTTTGTCTTCATATGCGGGGCCAATGCCGCGGCCAGTGGTTCCAATTTTTTCGGTGCCGCCTTGTTCGCGGGCCGCTTCACGCGCCACGTCCAATGCCGCATGGAAAGGCAGAATCAAGGGGCAGGCTTCGCTGATGCGCAGACGGTCACGCACTTCGACACCGGCTTTTTCCAGGCCTTCGATTTCTTCGAACAACTTGGCCGCCGACAACACCACCCCGTTGCCGATGTAGCACTTCACCCCGGGGCGCATGATGCCGCTGGGAATCAGGTGCAGTGCGGTTTTAACGCCATTGATGACCAAGGTGTGGCCCGCGTTGTGACCGCCTTGAAAACGCACCACGCCCTGTGCACTTTCGGTCAGCCAATCGACCAATTTTCCCTTGCCTTCATCACCCCACTGGGTGCCCACCACGACCACGTTACGGCCACTCGTTTTTTTCATGCGTTTCTCAAATCTTAGAAAATGGAAAAGTAAGTTTTTGAAGGACGGACTTAGAGCGGAACCACCACCCAAGATGCACCGCCCTCGCGACTGGGCTTCAACTCGCGGTCACAGTGAAATTCATCGACTTCACTTTCATGACCGGGCATGACGCCCACCACGGTTTCACCCGCAGCGCGCAAAGCCGCAATCGCTTGGCGCAAACCGGGCTCTTGCCCCCAAGGCGCGCGAATGGCGGCCTTCAAAACGGGGGCGGGCACCAAGCCGACCAATTCACGCAGGTCCAAACTAAAACCGACCGCAGGGCGTTTGCGGCCAAACACCGCCCCCACCTCGTCGTAGCGACCGCCGCGCACCACCGCGTCGGAGGCGCCGGGCACAAACAAAGCAAAGCGGGCGCCGCTGTAGTAGGCGTAGCCGCGCACATCGGACAAATCAAAACTGACCTCGACGCCCGCCATGCCCTGCAATTGGGAGGCCAAGGCGGCGAGTTCATCAAGAACGGTTTGAATGCCGGGCACGGAGGCCAGCAATTGGGCGGCTCGCTTCAGGACGCTGGCGTCGCCGTACAAGTCGGGCAAGGCACACAAGGGCGCTCGGATCGGCTCGGGCAAGCCCAAACTCAAAGCCGCCAGCGCAGCGCCGTCTTTGGCGGCGAGCGCTTGTTCAATGCCGTTTTCCAATTCGGGGTTCAATGCAAAACCAACATGGGCTGCAGACAGCAGGTGGTCCAGAATTCGGGCATCGCCCAGGTCCACTTTGACCTGGTGCACGCCGGCGGTTTGGAGGCACTCCAGCGCCAACAGCAGGCTTTCCAGGTCGGCCTCGCCACCCGCATGGCCGTAAATTTCGGCGCCCAATTGCATGGGCTCACGCGTCGCGTGCGGGCGCTCGGGGCGGGTGTGCAACACCGGGCCGCAGTAACAAAGGCGCGTCACGCCTTGGCGGTTCAGCAAATGGGCATCGATGCGGGCCACTTGGGGCGTGGTGTCAGCGCGCAGCCCCAGGCT
>Ga0164297_10003632_pt1 | contig 14251 bp, 5 predicted proteins | sample GEODES058metaG_FD_113539 | JGI IMG/M metagenome (GOLD analysis project Ga0164297, IMG submission 113539) | Dystrophic lake water microbial communities from Trout Bog Lake, Wisconsin, USA - GEODES058 metaG | ecosystem: Environmental > Aquatic > Freshwater > Lake | place: USA: Trout Bog Lake... | reverse complement strand
GCAATTGACCTCGGAGGAGATCGGCCTGCTCGGTGCCACCACGATCCCGCTTTACAAGATCATGGTGGTGAATGCCGCGGCGAACTTTGGCGGCATGAACTCGGCCGACATCTCCAGCCTTGCAGAAATCACCTCGGTCGACCTTCTCGAGACCATCGTTGGCCAGTTCTACAAGATGGTCACGGACGGCCAGTCCTCATTCCAGAATGCCGATCCGCTGACCCTCAAGCAGTGGCAGGACCAACTCCGCGATGTGACCAAGACGCTCGATGCGCAGGTGGTCCACAATTCCGAGCGCCTGACCCGCACCGAGCAGATCCTCGAACGCACGATCCGTATCGAGGCCACGCTGCGCAACACCATGTCCCCCCAGATGACCGCCGCGCTCCAGTTCGAGAGGTCGCTCGGCCAGCATCCGCTTCAGTGAGAAGAGCCGCATGACCGTCAATGTCATCACCAGCGGGGGCGGTCAGTATATCGTCAACGTGCTCAACGCCGTCGCCGCCTGGACAGGTGGCGGCGGTTTCCGTTCGCTGCTGCAAGTCGTTATGGTGATGGGCCTGGGCTACAGCCTGCTGGTCATGGCTTTCTCGCTCAATTGGCGGGTGCTGTTCCACTGGTTCCTCTCGGCCACCGCCATGTACATGTGCATGATCGTGCCCACGACCACGGTGGTCGTTTCCGACACGATCAACCCGACGGTGGGCAATGGCGCGGTCGCCAATGTGCCGATCGGCCTTGCCATGGTCGCCAGCTTCTCGAGCCAAGTGAACAACTGGCTGACCAAGACCGCAGAGAGCGTTTTCACCATGCCTTCTGCGCTAACCTACAGCGCGGGCGGGATGATTTACCCGACGCGCCTCAACGATCTCACCAGCCAGTTCACGATTGCCGATCCCGTAATGAAGGCCAACATCGAGGGCTATCTGGCCCAATGCACCTTCTATGACATCCTGCTTGGTCAGGGGAATGGCTGGTCAACACTGGCCAGTTCGCCTGATCTGCTCTCCGCCATCGGACCGGGCTCGCCAGCGCGCTCGACGACCTGGATCCCCGCTGGCGGTGGCACCGCCTCGATCATCGGCTGCCAGAGCGCTTATCAGGCCATCGTGCAGGCCTTTCCGGCTCTGACCACCGCTGGCCTTAATGCCGCGGCGCCGTCCTTTTATCCCAACCTTCCGGCAGCCAGCGCCGTGACCCAGCTCAAGAACGACCTGCCGACCATGGCGCAGGCCTATTACGGCGGCACCTCGATGAGCGCCCAGACCATTTTCCAGCAGCGCTCCTTGGTGAATGCCTTCATGGAGGCGCGCGCCAATTTCGGATCAGGCGGCGGCGACACCTTCGCCGCGCTGCACGCCGATGTGCAGGCGCAGAACAGCTATATCTCGGCCGCGCGGCAGGCGATGACCTGGGTGCCAGTGTTGAACCTTGTCCTCACCATCGTCTTTTACGCGATGTTCCCGGTGGTCTTCCCACTCTTCCTGTTCCCGCAAACTGGCCCGGCTCTGCTCAAAGGCTATCTGACGGGCTTCTTCTATCTCGCATCATGGGGGCCGATCTACGCGGTGCTCCACATGTTCATCACGCAATATTCGGCGGCCCAGCTTTCCGCGCTGGCCCCCAATGGCGTGACCATGGCGACGATGGCGGGCATCGATTCCGTCAACCAGAACATGGAAACGCTGGCGGGCTACCTGCTGATGTTCGTTCCGGTGATGGCCGCTGGCATGGCCAAAGGCGCCATGTCGATCGCCTCGAACACCACCGCCATGCTGGCACCCGCCATGCACGCAGCCGAGGCCGCCGCGGTCGAGCGAACCACGGGCAACTATGCCTATGGCAACAGCCAGTTCCAGAACGTGACCGGCCATCAGGTCAATACCGCGCCCACCTGGAATGTGGCGGCCAGCTCTGTCCCGCAGGTCAACATGCGCGGCGACAATGGAACCATCACCTCAACCATGCCTGACGGTTCGACCGTCTACAACACGAGCGGCGCGATCAGTCGCTTCGGCTTCTCGGCCAGCGAAATGCAGAGCGTCACCGGCAACCTTCAGCAGAGTGGCGCGCAATATCACACGCGCGCCAATGCCATGCGCGAAACCTCAGCCGAGCGCTGGAGCCATGGCATGCGCACCCTCGACAGTCTCTCGTCCGGCTCGCGCCGTGCGAGCGGTAGCGAAGGGGCGACAGGCGGCCAGGGCGGCAACACCACCAGCCAGTTCGATCGCCAGGGCACCGATTCCAAGCAGCAGACCGGCTCGAACCGCACGATCGGCGAGAACCTGACCTCCGGCCGCTCGCTGGGCCACGCCGAGACCAACACATTCGGGATCAATGCAGGCGTCAAGGCCGGTGTCGGCGGCAAGGTGCTGGGCGCCGATGTAGGCGGATCGGCAGGCGGCTCGTGGGATCACAAGTGGACCAAGACTACGGGCGATCAGGAGGCCCATGGCACCAGCGACAGCCTGAGCCAAAACCAGGGCAGCAATGTCGCGCACTATCATGCCAATGGGCAGGACATCACGCTCACCGATGGCGGCTACTGGCGCGATGGCACCTTCCACCGGGTCGAGAACTTCTCGGAAAAGCGCCACGCCATCGAGCGCGACTTTTCCGAGGCCCAATCGCTGGAGCGGCAAGCGACCCGCTCGGACGAGGTCGGCGCACGCCTCGAACGCATGGCCTCGCTCTCGCGCAGCAACGGCTACCAGATCTCCGACGACATGAGCCAGGTCATTGCCTCGCGCTACGCCGAAATGGCGGCAAGCCCCGAGTTCCGCGATCTGGGCGCGCCATCACTCACCAACACCACGCCATCCCCCCATCAGCGCGAAGTCCGCAACATGATCGTCGGCAAAATCCTTGAGCAATACGCGGCCGATGGCATGGCACCGGTTCAGGCAGGCTTGCAGGATCCCGGTGCGACGATGGGGAGCGTGCGGGGGCCGGCTGAGTTTTCCATGCCGTCGGCAGCGCCACGGCCGCAGGGCCGCCGCAGCGCAGAATCAGCGTCCCGCCATGCCCCGCAAGGCTCGGATGGTGCATCGGGAACGAGCCATCATGCGCCGGGCGATGACGCTGCTAGAGCGGCAATTCAGAGGGGGGCGACTGAAGTTGCTGGTGATGACGCTGCAGCCAAGGCGACATTCGAGCGAAAAGCTGCCGCTACGGAAGTGGAGGGCAAAAGGATCAAACGCGATACACAATAAACCTCAGCGCAGTTTATTTGTGAGGCTTAAACGCGGGATCGGACTGAAATTCATTCGCAACCCGGTCCATAGCCGCATGGCTTTCCACCTGCTGCTGATGATCCCGGTAGGCATAGAGCCCACCAAACACTGCAACCGCGACGAGGATCAAAGGCACGACAATCATGACCGCCGTTGCAATCTTCCGCTGCCACGCAATAGCCTGCTGGCTCTTCATGAAGGTCGGGATGCGGTCATACTCGAGCGCCATCAGCGCTTCGGCCTTCGAGCCTCGAAAGCCATCCTCGCGCAAGGCTGCGTTCTCAGCCGTCAGTTGGTCGATCTGCGCCTGAAGTTGGGTGATGTCGCGATGGATTTCCATTGCAAAATCTTAGGCCAAACAAGAAAAAACTCAAACAGATTGGTAGACGAAAAAGTGGCTCGCCAGCGCCTCAGCGCTAGGTCGGGTAGTGGTGCTGGGGGGATGTGGTCCGATCTGCGGCCTCTTGCAACCTCACCAGAGCTTTGAGCTTCGCCTTGCTATGATTTGGGCTTATAACGCTGTTTATGGCTCATGAACTCGACGACATCATGGCTCAGACAAGCTGCCCAGTCTGCGGCGGTGATCTGAACATCGCCTACAAGACAATGCGCCTCGAGCGGACGGTGGAGTGCCCGAGCTGTGGTGAGACAATCCGCCCGATCGACGAAACTCCAATAGGAAAAATTCAGAAGCTGATCGATGAGGTCTGAATCGTCCCCGACTTGTCTCGTGTCCTGCTTGCAGTGGAAAAATTCTGATCAGTCACCCCCTAATTCCGAGTTTCTCGAGCATCGGCGGAATTTTTCAGGACCCTGAGCGCGTGCAGGTTCGGCCCGTTGTCCCGCGAACCAACTATTAAAGCCTCTGTAGGATCGAGATTTTTTTGGCCGGTTTCCCTTGCCCGACTGAGCAGGATTGACCTAGAACGTAGCCCATCAACTTTTTGGATGGGTCCTAAAAATGATTCGGGGTGCCATGGGCGAGGACACACCAAATCTGAGATGGGGGGTGGAGCAAAAGCTCCAGTTCATCGAATTCCGACTATTTTGGGAAGGACATGTCAATCGCGGTGACCTGATCGACAAGTTTGGAATATCCCAGAATCAGGCTTCGGGCGATCTCAATCGCTATATCGCACTCGCGCCAGACAATATGGTCTACGATAAGAGCGGCAAAAGCTATGTTCGCTCCTCCTCGTTCAAGCCTCTCTTCCTAAAACTGGATGCGGCGCAATATCTCTCTCAGGTGCGTTCCGTCGCAGAAGGGATTGTTGCTCCTGAAGATGCCTGGATTGGCAATTTGCCAACTTTCGATGCGACACCAGCGCCTGCCCGCGGAATAGATCCTGGCGTGCTCCGCTCGATTGTGATCGCCATTCGGCGGCATGAATCCATTGAGGTTCGTTATCAGTCCATGTCTTCGTCAGACCCGGAGTGGCGCTGGATAGCTCCGCATGCTTTGGCTTTCGATGGGTTCAGATGGCACGCCCGATCGTTTTGCGAGAAGAGCTTGGAATATCGTGACTTCGTCATCTCTCGAATCAGCGATGCCCGGCATTCTCGCCCCACCCAAATGCAGACAGTTGCTGATCTAGCTTGGGACGAAATCGTTGAGCTTGAGGTTGGCCCTCATCATGGCCTAAGCCCAAATCAGCGAAGAATCATTGAACTTGACTATGGAATGCAAAATGGTCGGGTTATTATTCCTGTTAGAAAAGCTTTGCTTTATTATACTTTAAAGAGACTTGGTCTTGATACAGATCCATCTGCCCGTAAGCCACAAGATCAGCAGATTGTATTGATGAACAGGGATTCGATTGTGGCATGATGGCTTATAACGAGGCATTTTTTCTGTGACCGCGCAAACGACCCCGAGCCCTGGCGCCGTAATCCGACTTCGCTCGACCACCTGGAAGGTTCTGGCGACGACAACGTTGAAGCTTGGCTACCGCGAAGTACATTGCCGAGGCTTGTCGGGTCTTGTGCGCGACAAAGAGGCGCGATTTGTCTGGGACCTTGAGAAGGGCGCTCGCGTCCTTGATCCTTCGGCAATCCAGTTGGTTACGGACGCTTCTCCGGGCCTTATAGATACGAAGCTCCACCTTGCAGCTGCATTCCAAGCGACACCCACCACAACACGCCGCCCACTAACGCTTGGCCGCGCGGCGATCGATGATCTTAGATTCCAACACCTGCCGGTTGAGCGTGCCTTGTCTCAGGATCGGGTCCGTCTGCTGATCGCAGACGACGTAGGTCTAGGTAAAACGCTCGAAGCGGGATTGATCACCTCAGAGCTGGCACTTCGAGGTCGAGCCGATCGGGTTCTGGTCGTGACTACCCGCGCGATGCTGACCCAGTTTCAAAAGGAATTCTGGACCAGATTCGCCATACCGCTGTCTCGGCTCGATAGCGCCGCAATTCGAAGGATGCGGAACCGGATCCCGGCCCATTACAACGTCTTCGACCAGTTTGACCGGTCGATTGTCTCGATCGACACTTTGAAGCGGGACACGCAGATCCGAGAGGCGCTCAAAAATTCTTATTGGGATCTGATAATAATCGATGAAGCACATAACGCGGCAGAGAGGAAATCAGCTGGCGGATCAAACTCGCAGCGGGCCGAGCTGGCGCAGCTTTTGTCCCGCCGTACCGACTCATTGCTCCTCCTGACCGCAACTCCACATGACGGTTCGCAGGAAAGCTTTGCTAGCCTTATCCGAATGTTAGATCCGACCCGGGTTCCTGACCCAGCTAGGCTGCACCGCTCTGACATCGAGGATCTAGTCGTTCGCAGGTTCAGGTCATCACCGGAAGTCGTAGCCGACATCGGCCGGGAGGTCCCAAAGCGGGAACTTTTCCCGCGCCATTTCCCGCTCAGCGCAGAAGAGGAGATAGCCTATCAAGCCATCGCCGATTTGCACCTCGATGTCGACGCCGAGCAAACTCGTGGGCGCGCAATTGACCTGTTTCGGACGACAATCGCCAAGGCGATTTTTTCCAGTCCCTCTGCGTGCCTTGAGACGCTTGAGCGGCGTATACGCGGGATCGAGAAAGGCAATGCGCGCGGTACTGAGGCAGACCTCGAGCGTCTGCGCGCTCTGGCTGACCGAGTGGCAGCAATCGATACTGATGCTTTCAGCAAATATCAGGAACTCCTGCGCCTCCTTCGTGAGCTTCGGTGGACCGGAAGATCGCCTCGTGACCGGCTGGTGATCTTCTCGGAGCGGATTGCAACGGTTTCCTGGCTAGCAGAGCGGCTGCGAGAGGACCTTAAGCTTGCACCGGATCAGGTTGCGCGCGTGGATGGTGGCAGCGTTGAGGCGGATGTCAAAACTCAGGAGGTGATCGAGGCATTCGGCCAAGAGCGCTCTCCGATTAGAATTCTGATCGCTTCGGACATGGCATCCGAAGGCCTCAACTTGCACTTCCAATGCCACCGTCTGGTTCATTTTGATCTGCCCTGGTCCCTTTTGCGGTTCCAGCAGCGGAACGGGAGGATCGACCGATACGGGCAGGACCGTCCCCCAAAGATCAGCTACTTTGTGGGCGAGAGCACGCATCCGAAGGTGCGTCAGATGTGGGTTCTTGAAAAGCTGGTTGCCAAGGACGAGGCAGCACAAGCCGGCGTTGGGGACCCGGCTGTATTTCTGGGTGCCGGAGACGCGGACGGAGAGGAAGTCGTTGTAGCAGAGGCAATTGCGTCTGGGATCGGTGCTGATGCATTCGAGCGCCAGATGGATGAACGGGCCGCAGAAGCGGTTACACATATGTCGGTCGATGACGAGTTCGCGGCGCTGTTCGGGGATTACGCTGCACCTGCTCCATCCGAGATATCAACCTCTAAGGATCATGGCCCGCCGCGCCTTTACCCTGACACGTTTACCTACGCCAGTGCGATGATCGAGCGGCTGTCACGCCCTGAGGAGAACGCATTTCCGGAATTACCGCGGATCGATGGGAGGGATAGAGTCATCCAGCTCGCCATTCCAGATGATATGAAGGCGCGTGACGGGTTCGGCTACGCGAGCGAGGGCGCGGTGGACGGGCGGTTTATGCCTGAAGAGGCAGTCGGCCCCGGAGGGCGGATCGAATTGACCGACCAGGCAGGTGTAATCAATCAGGCCATCAGTGATGCGAAGGCCGAGGAGCGTGCTTGGCCGACGGTGCAATACCTATGGGATGGGCACCCGATCCTCGAATGGTTTGCGGACCGGGCAAGCACGTTCTTCCCGGAACACGCGGCGCCAGTAGCCTCGCTAGTCGGGCGCCTTCCCGAGGGTGAAGTTGCTGTCATTTTACATGGAGCGATCCCGAACGAGAATGGAGCTCCGGTAGTCGATCAGTGGGCTGCGGTGATCTGTTCTCCTGAAGGAACAGTACGGATCGAGGATGTAGCTATGTTCCTCGAACGAAGCCGCCTCGCGGAGGACACCCCAAGCCGGGTCCTTGAGGACCTCTCGAGTGCGCAGCGGGCAATCCCGGTCGCGGTGGATCGGTTTCAGACGCACCTCGTCGAACTGCGGAAAGCTAGGGAATCCGATATACAACGGGACCTAGATGCAGTCCTTGACCGCCTCTCCGCCTTGGAGACCCGATTCAGAGCCCAGCTTGCGCTTGATCTAGGGGACCTGCCTGAAGGTGGGCAGGAGTTGTCCTCGGCCGAGAAGAGACGCCTGACGATCCGTCGCAAGCGAGAGCAGGAAATCGACAAGCTATTCCATGACTGGACGGAATGGTTCGAGCGGACCCGGAAGATGGTGGCCGACCCGAACCCGCACGTTGACGTCAAAGCTGTATTTGTAGGGTGACCGGATGGACCTGATTGGGATCGACAACGAGGCCGAGTTCTTCCCGTCCGGAACGCTTTCGGACGTACTGAAAGAAGAGCTTCAGGACATTACCGCCCGATGGGGGGGGCTGGATCGAACGGCGCATCCGGTCGAGCGGCTTGCACGCGTGGCTGGACCGATCGTAGAGTCACTGCGCCAGGTTCGAAACAATTCTGACCAGTTGCGGCGTGCCGATCTGGTCCGGGACGTACATTATACGGTCTTGAATGCCCTTGGGTATGCCTGGCATCGTGAGGGAGCGTTTACGGCCCTCGACGGGGCACCGGTAATCCCGCTTGTGTCCCGCGTTGCAGACGAGGCCGGGAAGGATGCGCTCTGGATCATCGAGGCACCGATCCTGGCTGCGGAGGACGAGGCATCCGACCCGCTCGGCGCATGCTTCGTAGAGGAGCAATTTCCGCCGGACCTGCGCGAAGCAGCACTTCTTGAAAGGTCGATTGAGTCTGTCCTTGCGGAAGGCGTTTTTGAGTTGGCTGAGGGGCCTCGCCATGTGCTGGTCCTTGGCCTTTCCCAGATCGTCCTGATCGACAAGCGGAAGTGGCCCGCGCGGTCCGCTCTGCGGTTCGATCTTCAGGAGATTTTCACCCGCGCCGACCGTGACACGCTTACCGTCACGGCCTGCCTGATCTCCCGTGAGGCACGCGTCCCTGATCAGGGTGTGCCGATATCAGACCGGCTTGAGGAAGAGGCGCAGCGAAACGCAAACGCCGTCACAACTTCCCTGAAGCGGACCGTGCGGGACGCGATCGAGCTGCTCGGGCAAGAAGTGATCGCGGTCACTGGCGGTAAATACCCGTCCACTTTCCCGGATACGAGCCGACGTGGCGTCTGGATAGACGGGCCGGAGCTGTCACGCGAATGCCTGCGCTACATGTATCGGCTGCTGTTCCTGTTCTACGCGGAGGCCAACCCGCGGCTAAAACTTTTGGATATGCGCAATCCAATTTACGCTACTGGCTACTCCCTCGAGGCGCTGCGTGAACTGGAATCTGTGCCGCTCCGAACAACGGCGGACCGGGAAGGAACCTTTCTTTGGGAAAGCCTGCAGCAGACCCTCGGCCTGATCTACACGGGCCTTGATCTTGCGGATACAGAACGTGGGAACGGGCTACGTCTGCCTTCAGTCAAGGTGTCTCTGCTCGACCCGGCGAGCACACCCCTGCTGAACGGGCTGCAACTGCGCAATGAGGCGATCCAGCAGGTGATCCGGCTGCTTTCCCTCCGATCAACCGGAAAAAGTACCGGCCGGATTTCATATGCCAAGCTGGGGATCGGCCAACTAGGGGCGGTCTATGAAACACTGATTTCCTTCACCGGAGTCGTCGCCAAGACGGACCTGATTGAGCTGCTGCCGAGAAAAGGACGATCGAACGACGTTACCGACGACGGTGATGAGGCGGAGGCGTCCGAGACGGATGACGACGCTGAGGAAGAACTGTTCGACGCCGACGAGGCTGATCAGGACGATGCCTTCCGTCGTGACAAGGTGGACAAGTTGGCTCCCAGCTGGTTCGTCCCCCGCGGCAGGATCAACGAGTTCGCCCCGGACGAGATCGTGTTCAATGGGCCGGAGGCTCTCGTCTATCCTAAGGGAACCTTCATCTACCGGCTGGCGGGTCGGGACCGCGAGAAATCTGCGTCCTACTACACGCCGGAACCGTTGGCCCGACTGCTGGTCAAGCACGCGCTTATGGAGCGGTGCCGAGACCTCAGCGCCGATGAACTTCTTGATCTGAAGATCCTAGAACCTGCGATGGGGTCCGCCGCGTTCCTGGTTGAGACAACGAACCAGCTCGCCGACCTCTACCTAGAGCGCAAGCAGAAGGAAACAGGCCGGACCATCCCGCAGGAGGATATCGTCCTCGAGAAACAGCGAGTCCGGGCCTATATCGCGGACCGGAACTGCTTCGGGGTCGACCTGAACCCCATCGCGGTCGAACTGGGGGCGATCTCGCTCTGGCTGAACAGTCTGCACGGCAGCGAATTCTCGCCCTGGTTCGGGGACCAGCTTCATGCCGGGAACTCCCTTATCGGTGCGCGCGGGGCTGCCTATGCTCCCGCGCTACTCAGCACCAAGGCACAGGGTGACCTCTGGTTCAATGAGAAGCCAGATGAGATCGGCTGGCGCAAAAGTCTGCCGGACGGGCACGTCTGGCAGTGGCTACTGCCCGCTAAGGACATGGCGAACTTCGACAAAGACAAGTCGATCGTCCCCTTCGCGAAAGCCGCACAGGACCAGATCAAGGCGTGGCGAAAGGAAGGCTTCTTCAAAAAGCTCGAACCCCATGAGGTCAAGCTGGTTCAGAAACTAAGCCGGGTCGCCGAGGCGCTCTTCGAACAAGTCGCTGAAGACCTTGCGAAGACCCGTGCTGCTGCGAATGATGAGATCACTCTCTGGCCCGGCAACGTCATGCCTGGCAACATGCGGCTGGACTTCCATGAAAAGGCACGCTTGAACGCCCATCTGATCGGGGCCGACCATGCGACTAACACGCTTCCCTACAAGCGGCTTAAAACCGCTATGGACGCGTGGTGTGCGCTCTGGCTTTGGCCGCTCGACAAAGCAAACCTGCTGCCAAACAGAGCCGAGTTTTTGCAAGGCATGGCGATGATCCTCGAGGGTGGCTTCACCGCCGACGGGTCGCTGGCTGCGCCGAGCGTGGCGGAATTCGCCGATCCAGCCCCGGATTTCCTAGATTTGCTGGAACCGGACGCGCCTGCGCTTGACCTTTCCAAGGCAGCAGCGAAGCGGCAAGAGGGGCTATTCCGTGAGACGAACGTTGAGGCTCTGATCGAGAATTTCGACTGGTTGAAGACCGCCGCAGAGGTGGCCGAGCGTGAGCGATTTGTACATTTTGACCTGATTTTCGCGGACGTGATGAAATCGCGGGGCGGGTTCGATGTGATTGTCGGTAACCCGCCCTGGGCCAAGCCCTCGTGGAACGAGGGGCTGGTACTGGCGGATATCGACCCACTTCATGCAGGGCTATCGGCGTCTGACGCAAAGAAGGTCCTGCCCGAGGCGCTGCCGAAGGCGCCATCCGTGCGGCGGGAAGGGCGGCTGGTGTCCGCGGTAGAGGCTTTCCTTCAGGATTTCGTATCGACCCGGGGGGCGATGGAAGTGACCTCGTCCGAAGTGATGAACCCCTTTGCCGGGGGCGGGTCGAACAACCTTTATCGGTGCTTCGTCGACCTATCGTTCCGGCTAGCCGCGCCGCAGGGCTATGCGGCTCTGATCCATCAGGACGGGCATCTGGGTGACCCAAAGTCGGGGGGGTTCCGACGGCACTGGTATGCTCGGATCGTCAAGCATTTTGGCTACATCAACACGATGAAAGCTAAGAATTTCGCCGATGCCGCGCATTACATGCGCTTCAGTCAAAATATTTATCGTGGTGTAGATGCCGAAACTTCTTTCGAGCAATTTACGACCGCGTTCTTGGCTCAGCAGGTAGAAGACTCATATACGCACGATGGCGCTGGTGACGTGCCGGACATAAAAGGGACCGACGGGAAGTGGGATACACGCGGTCATCGTGATCGGGTCATTCAGATCGATCGCGATGCTATCAAGGTAATCCACGCGCTATCAGAGGAAGAGAGCGTCCCGATCGAGGAGGCCAGGTTCATTCAGCCCTATTCCGCCCGCACGCTCGACGTGTTTCGCAAAATATCTCGTTTTCCGAAACTTGACACAGCAATACCTCGCCTTGAACGAGATATCATAACTTCGAACGGCATTCAAAAAATCAGAACACCGCTATGGCAAATGTCGGCACATTGGAACGAAACCGGATCACAGAACGATGGCACCATTCACCGTGAGACTCGGTTTCGTGACCCTGATCAGATGATACTTCAAGGACCACTGTTTCACGTTGGAAACCCCCTCTACAAGACGCCGCGGTCAGTGAGTCGAACAAAAGCTGACTACGACGTTATTGACTTGATAAGTGTTCCCGGGGACTACCTGCCTCGAACGAATTATGGTCCGGCCGTGGAGCTAGGCGAGTATCGAAACCGTATTACTCGATGTCGCTGGGATGCCACGAAGAGCCATGCCGATTTTTATCGAATTGCCTTCAGGGCGATGATTAATCTTAATAGCGAAAGAAGCTTGATAAACGCTCTAATTCCTAGAAATATATTACATGTAAATAGTGTGGAAAGTATTGCATTTGATCGAGACGAAGACCTATTGATCGGGGTTGCTCTATTTTCATCTATTCCCATGGATTTTTATATAAAGGCTGCCGCTAAGCAAAATTTTCACGACAAAGATGCTCAGTCTCTTCCTTGGATTGATCCTGGAAGCACAGCAAAACATCGTGCCTTACGCCTTGCTTGTTTGACTTCGGCATATGCCGATCTGTGGGACCGCCACGCCCGGAATCTTAATGCTTTCTCTTGGTCATCATCTGACGTGCGGCTGACCCTTGATGGCGCTGTTGATGGGCCCGTCAGCTGGGATCGCACCGTTGGATTGCGCACTGAATTTTCCCGCCGCATGGCGCTAGTCGAAATTGACGTGCTGGTTGCGCAGGCGCTCGGCCTGACGCTGGAGCAATTACTCGAAATTTACCGTATCTACTTCCCAATCCTGCAACAGTACGAAGAAGGGACTTGGTTCGACCAGAACGGCCGAATCGTCTGGACCTGCTCCAAGGGTCTGCCAGGCGTCGGATGGCTTGACGACCGCGGTAAGAGCCCCGGCCGTGTCGCATGGGAAAGGGTGCTCGCCGAGAACCCCTCGGACCTGACCTGCGTTGCCATCGACGACACGATGCCCGGTGGCCCCCGCACGGTCACTCGCCACTTCGTCGGCCCCTTCACCCAGTGCGACCGGGTCGCCGACTACCGCCGCGCCTGGGCGCATTTCGAGCGGCTGAAAGCCGCAGAGGCAGCCTGAGATGAACCCGATCCTCCTCGCCCGACATGTGCAGGACAGCCTCCGCGAACTGGTCCACACGACGCTGAATACCTCGAGTCCGGCCTTCGAGGGGATGGTGGATAGGTTCATCGCCGAGCCCGCAAACTTCCTCAAGGGACCGTGGATCTCAGTTGATATGCCGTTTCGTCAGATCGACGGAGCGGCAGACGGGACATGGACACAGCCTTTCCCTGATGTCCCGCTAAAGTTCGCGCCCTACCAGCACCAGACGGATGCTTTCGCCCGCCTTACCGGTGAGGCAATGCGCTCGACACTGGTCGCGACTGGAACCGGGTCAGGCAAGACTGAATCCTACCTTTGGCCGATCCTTGAGCACTGCCGCAGGAACAAGGGGAAGCCAGGGATTAAGGCGATCCTCATTTATCCGATGAACGCGCTGGCGACCGACCAGGCACGCCGGATCGCGGATGCTCTGACCAGGATACCCGCGCTCGAAGGCGTCCGCGCCGGTATCTACGCGGATGCAGAACCGCAGAACCCGGCGCATGAGGTAACCAAAGACAGCGTGATTACCCATCGCGAGACGATGCGGAAAAGCCCGCCGGACATCCTGCTGACCAACTACAAAATGCTCGACTACCTGCTGTTGCGGGGCCGCGACAAAGCGCTCTGGGCGCAAAACGACCCGGATACGTTGCGGTTTTTGGTGGTCGATGAGATGCACACTTTTGACGGGGCTCAGGGTGCGGATCTCGCGCTTTTGCTGCGCCGTTTGAAATACCGCCTGAACACCCCGGATGGTCATCTGATTTGCGTTGGCTCCTCGGCTACGCTTGGTTCCGGCGAGGACGCAGCGAGTGATCTGCGCAGCTACGCTGAAACAATCTTTGGCGAAGCGTTTGATGATGGCGCCGTGGTCCGGGAAACGCGAAAGACCCCGGGCCAGGTCTTCGGAGACCCTGAGTACCTCGACCGGCCAGAGCCGTCGAAAATTCATCACGCACTGCAAGATGCTGTGGAGATGGATCAGCCAAACGCTGCACGACGATTGGCGGCCTGCCTCTTTCCTGAGCGTACTGATGCGGACCTGGCCTTTCTGGATACAGGCGACCCTGCAGACCCAGCGTGGAGGATTGCGCTCGGAAGCCGGCTGGTTCAGCATCATCTTTGCCAGCGGACTTTGAAGATCATTGCAGAAAACAAAGGGCCGGCCTCGCTTCAAACCGTGGCAGCCGGACTGGCGCAGGTCCGGGTGCTTCGGGATTGGCCCGAGG
>Ga0164297_10003631_pt1 | contig 14251 bp, 15 predicted proteins | sample GEODES058metaG_FD_113539 | JGI IMG/M metagenome (GOLD analysis project Ga0164297, IMG submission 113539) | Dystrophic lake water microbial communities from Trout Bog Lake, Wisconsin, USA - GEODES058 metaG | ecosystem: Environmental > Aquatic > Freshwater > Lake | place: USA: Trout Bog Lake... | reverse complement strand
ATAAAATAATAATAATAATAATAATAATAATTAAAAATATTTAAAAATATTTTTAATTAAAAAGTTTCACTAAAAAATATTATTCATGTTTATAATTAAAAAATAAATATGACATATTATTATTTCTTATATTTAAACATGAACAATATTCTTTGTCATAATTATATCCATATTTTTCTGCTTGTTTCTTACAACATTCATTATTATGTTTTCTATTACTTAATAATTGTAAATAATCATTCTCCCAACTTTTACATAATTTTTTATTACATGAAAAACACCAATCTTTTCCACATCCTTGCCAGTCATATCCATTAGTTTGATTTCTATAACCACAAATAACATACAATGTATTATTATCAGCATTTAATGCGTGAAAACAATGGGGGCATTTTTTTGTTATTATTTTGTTATCATTTAATGTATTATTATTAATATTAATATTATTATTGTATTTTTTATTATTGCGAATTCTTATAAGAGCTTTATCAAAAATTTCATCTTTTATTTTATCATGTTGAAAATTAATATTATTATTATTATCATTAAAAACTGAATTTAATAAACTTTGTTTTGTTTTCAAATCAATATTTTCTGTATATTTTGCGCCATATATATAACTCATAATAGTATCTTTATATTCCGGATATTTATGACACAATCTATTACTTAAATGTATTGCATCTAATACTGTATGACTTCCTTCAACAATTGTTTTTATTTGTAAATATATTTCTTGATCCATTAAATTATAATAACATTATAAATTTAATATAACTATTATAACTGAGTTTATAAATTAATTAAAAATTAAAAATTAATATATAAAATGAGTTTAAATCCAATATTGTGTGTTACTGAAAATGAAGAAGTATCTGACCAAAATAATGATATTATTAATAGTATTGTTAAAAAAATGGATGTTATTGATAGTAATAATAGTAATAATGGAGACACAAATATTACTGAATATGTAAAAAAAGATAATTTTAAAAAAATAATTGGTGATATTCGTGTTGATATTTTGGGTATTCTTAATGTATTAGGAATGATAAATAAAAATGTTATAAAAGAGAATAATGATAATAAAGAATTATTTAAAGAAATTGAAGATTTAAAAACTCAAATAAAAATATTAAATGAAACAATTAAAATACAACCAGTCGTATATAATCATGAATCTGTTATATTATTAAAAGATATTTCAAAAGATATTTCAAAAGATATACCAGAAAATAAACCAGAAAATAAACCAGAAATAATATCAAAAAAACCAGAACAAATAATTAATACAAATAATAGACTAATAGAATCGACTAAAATAATGCCAAATAATAGACTAATCGATTCAACTAAAATAATGCCAAATAATAAACAACAAATAGAACCAACTAAAATAATACCAACAACAAATATAAATAATAAAAATTTTGTGAATAATATAAATACTCAAAGAATGACAAATACAAATGTTAAAACTCCATCAACTTTAATAAATAAAAATGTTGATAAAAGAAGATAATTATTTTTTATTTTTTATTTCTTGATTTTTTCATTTCTTTTAATTTATTTTTATACATTTCTTTTAATTCATTTTTATCTATATCTTTATTTATATCTTTATCTTTATCAATTATTTGCATTTGTGTTAATAATTGTTGTATTTCTTTATTACCAGACATTGATTTAAGCATTTTTTTTAATTCAGCAGGTTTATATTTATTTAAATTTTTCATGATATCATTCATATTTATATTTTCAAGTAAATTTTCAGATTGTTTAGGTGTGTTAAGTGTATTTGATGTATTATCAAGTTCTTCAAATAAATCATCATCGTTAAGCGCCATTATAAAATATTATATACTTAATAATTTAATATATTATTTATGATTGTATTTCAACAATTGAGACTTTATTATTTATAATAGTTTTAGCATAATCAGTAAAATCTTTTTGCGTTATATTTTTAATTATTTTAGACATTTGTAAATAAGTATCAAATTTTTCTTTTTTTTGGTATTTGTCTTTTAATTCTAATAAATTAATTTTTTCATTTATTTCATCATTAATATTAATTTTTTTGTCTTTTAAATATTTTGCGATACTGTTTTTAATAAATTCATATTCTGTTTCGGATAATTCATCTATTAAATTTATATAATTATTTTTAATAAAATCAATAACTATTTCTTTTAAATTTTTTAAAGATGATTGAATAATAAAACATAAATAATATTCCGGATATTTACTATTTTTTACATTATTAATATATGCTTGAACAATATATCCTATTTGTTTTTCTGTTCTTATTATATTAAAAAATTTATCATGAATATATGATTCTAATAATAAATTTAAACATTTTAATAATAATATATCATTTGTATAGTTCATTAAATTAATACCATAACAAATTGCGTTTTCAGTGTTTTCTTTATTTTTAGTTTTAATTATAGCTGTTTTTGATATATCATATAATTGATAATTTTTATAATCTGTTATATTTGCTTTTGAAAATTTATTATCTAATATATCAATAATTTTATATATATTTTTTTTTGTTATAGAACCGCCGAAAATACCCTTTATTTGTCCATTTAAAATAAAACTATTTTCGTGTTTTAAATCTTTATTAATATGTTTTAATATTTCATCATGTGAATAATTATGTTCTTTATTTAATAATAATTTAAATTCATAATTTAATAATTCATAAGATTGAGATAAATAAAAATTATTAATATTGTCAATTATATTATTTATTACAATATTATAAATTATTTCATTTATTTTAGTTTTATTATTATTAAAAAATAAATCTAGTATTTTATTTAATAGATTGCTAATATTATCATTGTCAATACTTGTTATTGATATATGTAATCCTTCATTCGTGATAACTATGTCAATATTATTATTTGACACACTTAAATCATAAAATAAATTTTCATATAATTTTTCTATATACATTAAATGAATTAATAAATTTACATAATAATCAGGGTTATGATTATATAATTCATCTAATTTTATATAACAAACACAAACGTTAAAATATGTATTATAATTATTACTTTTTTTTACATAATAAATGTTATTATTAGATGATTTTAATTTTATATAAGATTTTGATTTTTTATGTTTATCAATAATTAAAAAATTATTAGTAAGATATATATTTTTTTGTGGATATATATTTTCAATGTCTCTTTCTTTTTGTAATTCAATAAATTCTTGTTCATAATAAGTTCCATAATATTCATCAATTTTTGTTAAATTATCAAATGTATCACTTGCTAATATTATTTTCATTTTATTTTGTGTCATTTGTGATATAATATTAAAAAATCTATCTAAATCAATATCATCAAAATCGATATTTTGAATTAATATTTTTGTTAATGGGCATTGTGTTAAATTATATTGTGTAATTATAAATTCTGCTAATGCGGAGCTGTCGTGTTCTGTTTGAGTTATAAAATCCATTAAATAAATTTTTTTAAGTTCTTCAAAATAATCATGAATGAATTCTTTTGACTTGTATAAATTCTGTAAATAAGTACAAATCATAATTATAATAGCATTATAATGATTTAATCCCTTTTCAGTTAATTCAATTTCAATTCGTATGTGAGTATGCGTATAATAAACATCATCCGTACTAATATTTATAAATTTAATAAGTCCATTATTACTTAAAATATAATCAAGGCTATTAATACTTGAACTACCTATAATATAATTTAATAAACCATAAATAATTTTTTTATCAGTTTTATAATGTTGGTCTCCTTTGACAAACCAATTAAAAATAATTATTGATTTTTTTTTTATTGTTTTCATTTTTATTATTTCATATTTATCATCATAATATGTTATATGAGGTGTATAATCTGTTATTTTTGTTTTTTTATTTGGTATTAATTCATACATTTCTATTACTTTATTTATAAATTTCTCATTTATTTTTTTATGTGAAACTATTAAAACCATTTTTTCAGCACTATAATATTCTTCAAAAAACTTTTTTAATTTATTTTCTAATAATTCAATATCATTATTTTGTAATAGTGTTTCTTTAGTTCCGCATCCAAAATTACTATTTTTTTTATCTTTATCATTGAAAAACTTTTTAAATAGACTAAACATTCTCCATCCATCATTGTTAATATTTTTATTATGCTCTGAATTAACCGCGCTAACTTCTTTCTCAACATATTTTTTATTAAATAATGGACTCACAAAAAAATTACTAAATATATTTAATCCTTCTAATATATTATTTGTAACTGAGAAATAATAATACGTATATGTATGTGCGGTGTAAGCATTTGTATTCCCGCCATGTGTTGTTATAAAAGTTTTAAAATGCGTTACATCCGGATATTTCGAACTTCCCATAAATAACATGTGTTCTAAAAAATGTGCTAAACCTGGTGTATCATCTGGATTATCAACGCTACCAACATTTACATACATATTAGCAGTACTTATTAATGATTTTTTGTCTTCTATAAATAATATTTGTAAGCCATTATCTAATTTTTTTAATGTATAATTATTTGTATCATTTATAGATGAAAAAACATTATTTTTTTTTTTAATATATTTATCCATATTCATATTAATATTTATAATTATAATAATAATTGAAATTCTGTATATATAAACGATACTTTATTAATTATAAGTAAAAAATGATGTTAAAAAAAGCAAGGCATTATAAATGTAATAAAATTAATCAACATAATCAGAAAAAAGAATCATTAAGTATAGAATATAAAAGTGTTCATTTATTAACATTACAAATGACAGACGAAGAAGCAATAAAATGTATTCGAAATTCAATTTGGACAAATAAATTGAATGAATGTTCAATTATTTCATTATCTAATATGATATGTAATGTTCTGCCAAGATATATTGCTGGATGCTTACATAAAGATTATACTGCGAATCATTGTATTGTTAATTTTGGAATAAATGATGAAGGCATCAAAGAAGGTGTATTATATGATGGTAATTTACGTAATGCACTTAATTGGACAAATATTATTAAATATATTTTTGAGAATAAAATATTATGTGCTAATAAAGATATTATAGAAAAATATATTTCTATAAAAATAATAAAACTAAAAAAAAATAAAGAAAATATTTTAGATGAACCTGAAAATAGTTTATTAAATTTATATGAATTAGAAATTAAAAAATTAGAACAAAAGCAATGTGACTATGAAGTAAAATATAAAGCATGGGAAAAAGTTTTTAGAAAATATATGAAGCAATTAACTGTATTATTTAATGAATATGAAACGCGCAATGAATTTCGAGAATATATTTTACAAAAAAATCCAAACTCATCTGTTATCGATTTAATTGATAGTAATTATATTCTTGAATATTTTAATCATAAAGAAATTTCTATTGAAAAAAGTAATAATGATAGTCCATATACCTGGTTATGTATTTGGCGTGATGAATTAATGAAAGATATTCTTGCTAAAAAACCCAAAAAAACATTTAATTTCAAACCATTTATGACGCCATTAAAAATTATCCAAACGCAAACAACTATGATTCCACATTGGTTAGCAAAAAATCCTAAATTAAAAAGATATGTTATTGCTATAAAAATAAAAAAACCTAAATTGTATATTGGTGATATTCAATATTATGATGAATATTCCGGCACTTATAAAAAAACATTAAGAACTTTATCCCCAAGGGGCGATCCATGTTGTGCGTCTTTTTGAGTATATATTTTTGAGTGCATAAAAATTGATTTTTTAAGTCTATAATTATTTATTATTAATTATAATAAATATGAGTGATAGTGAGATAAGTGACGATAATGAAATTATTAAGATTGATGAAAATATAAAAAATATTCCTGTATATGATTTATCAGAACCATATTATATATATAAAAGAAAATTAGAGAAATTTTATTTTCAAGCGGAGAAACAAAAATTATATGATGAATTATTAGCACTTATGAATAAACAATGTAAAACAACATACACTGAAATTTCAAAATTTATTAAATTGAAATTTATACCTGAAATACCTGAAAATATTATGAAGAAATATAATTTAAATAATAATATTTCAAATGAAGATAATTTCAATGTTTTATTAGCAAAATTAAAATAAAAACCAACTAACCATGTTTTGTTTTAATAATGGATTATTTAGATTATATAAATACATAAAAGATTTTTTATTTGTTTTCATTATGTTTAAATTATAATTAGCATTTTCTTCTTCATCATCTGTATCTTCGTTCGCGTTTTTGACAGATGATAAAATAATATCTGTATTATTCATTGTGTCATTTATAAATACAATATCAAATCCATCCGCATTCATATTTTTCATAATATTCATAAATATAACTTCGGCTGAAATTTCATTAGAACTATACATAAGTAAATTACATGCTTTAATAATATTATTCTCTGTTTTTTGTGTATTTACAATATCAAAAAAATTATATGATACAAAATCAACTGGAATATCATTTGTTGTAATTAAAAATGTTTTAACATATTTTTTATTAAATAAATAATTTTTAAGTTCTTCTTTTGTTAATATCATTGATACATTAAAAGTTGTCATATATTTACAATACATTGAATAAACTAAATCTAACATTGATTCATTATAATCAATTTTAATATATTGTTTATTTGGTTTTAAATTAATTTTTAATTTACTATGTACATCATCGTCTTTGACTCCTCCAATTTCAACAAAATCGTTTTCTCTTAATTTTTTATAATTCAAAGGTCTCGTATAATGTCTTATTGTGCTAATAGGTTGTGCAATAATTGTATTTGATAAAAATACTCCTGTATCAGTTGTTGAAAGTCTAATTATTTCATTAATTAATACTTTTGCAATACCACTATTTTTATATTCATCACTGCAGCACATATAAATTGGATTTGTCATTAAATATGATTTATCATTTAACATTACATTAACTTCTGTAATACACACTAAGCCAATAATTTGATTATTATTATTTTGAATTGTAATAAAATATCCTTTGTTATTTGTTTCCCATTTAATTCTGTCAATATCATACATAATAATATATTGTGAATTATTCCCTCTTTTATAATATTTATTAATAAATTCACATACTTTATTTGTATTTGCTTCATCATCATAATTAATTATATGCCATGTAAAACCATCTGGCAATTTTGTAGGCTCTGAATTTTTGATAATATTATTTGTAATATTATTAGTTGTATATATATTTGATTTTTTTTTCATAATTGGTTTAGTGTTCCAAAACTTGTTAATAATTGTATAGGCATTTTTAAAAGTTTTAATTGCTTTGTTCATTTTGATTACTAATAATTATTTAATTTATAATTTTTAATAATTAAAATACGCAAAAAATTGATTATTAAATATTTTAATATTAGATTTATAATATTGTAAAATGATTGATAATTATATAGTTAATATTAATAAAGAAATTACATATTTACATTTTGATTTAGAAATTATAAATGACTTCACTAAAAAATTAAAATTTTATAATCCCGAAATTGAAATTGAACCATTACAAAAATTTTGGTATAATATTAATAATTCTAAAATAATAAAAAAAAATGCTAATAATATAGAAATTGTATTATCACAAAATAATGAAAAAATAATTAAATCCATTAATACACTTGATAAGCTTGTAAATGACATAGTAAAAGAAAAAAATATTTCGTGTATTAATAATAAATCAATAATTGATAAAAAAAATTATCCTTCAATAATGCTTTTATATTTTGATGAATTCACAAAATTTTATAATAATGATAATAATGAAATCAATTATCATGAATTAAAAATAGATACAAAAATTAATATTTTTATTGAATTTGATTGTGTCACTATTAATAATAATAAATGTAATAAAAAATGGAGAATATTACAATTAAAAGAAAACAAAACATTTAATAATAATTTTAATTTTTTTAATTCAAATTCAATAACTATGTCGATAATCTCTAATATTCCTCCCGCACCAATTCTGCCTGTTTATAATCAAAATCAAGCTCAAATATATCCACAAGAAATTATTAAACCAAAAATAGATATACCTGTTATTAAACAAGAATATTCACGTTCAATGTCAATGTCAATGATTAATGTTAATGATATTCAAAATGTATTAGGTAAATTAAAAAAAAGACCGGATATTATACATGAAGAGAAAAAGGTATTACCATTTCTAGCTGATTTATGTAGTATGAAAGATAAATTAAAAAAAACACCTGTCAAAGAAAATGATTATAAAATATTATTTAGTGATTTAATAGAAAAATATAAAGATTTAAGTCATTTTGAAATTTAATTTATTTTCATCATCAAATATTAATATACCATTAATATTTTTATCAACAAATGATATTTTAATAGTTCCATTTGTATTTATTACAAGTGTGCTATTTATATATCCATCAATTTTCTCAACACTCGATAAAACATTTTTATTTTCTATTAATATTGTATCAAATGTGCATAATTTATCAAATAATAATTTAGCATATAATATTCCATTATTATTATCATCATCACTAATACTATTAAACATAAAATTATTACTTATTTCATCTTCATCTTCATCTTCATGTTCGTATTCTTGATTTTTTGAAACCCAATAATATTTTTTTTCATCACAAATACTTATTTCATTTTCAGTGTGTTCAATTATATTTTCATCTTTATCATTTTTTATTTTTTCATATATTTTTCCTTTTAAAGTTATATTACTTGGACAAATTTTGCCTTGTGCTAAATTCAAATTTAAATTTATATTTAGTTTATAATTTTCTTCTAAAAATGATGTATTATTAATTAACATAATTATTAAACCATCATTAAAATCTGTAAAAAGAGTATATATTTTTTCATTGTGTTGTAAAAATATATTGCCATTATAGTCTGTAAAAATTTTTGCTTTGTTTTCTGAATTTAAAATATATATAAGACTCATTTTATATTATTATAAATTAGATTATTTAAAGTTAATAAATCAATTTTTTATAATAAAAGATTGAGTTATGAAATATTAAATTAATAAAAATTATAAGATTAATAATGAATACCATAATTCTCGAAGATGGATATAATACTGATTATATATATAGTCTTATAATAGCATTATTTCATAATAAAAGTAATGTATATCAATTATTAAATATAGATTGTAATAATAGTAATACATATTATTTACAAGAATATATTAAATATAAAATATTAGATAAAATAAATAATAAGATATCCATAACATCCGAAATTATAAATAAATTGCGAGTGTTTTTATATAATTCTGGATGGTTAAAAAATAGTGAAAAATATATATTTGATAAATGTAATATAAATGATTTTTACATATTTTTAGTTTCTCATTTATTAGAAAATAAAATAATTTGTTCTCATATTGATGTTAAAAAAAATATATCAATAAAAAAATCATTTGATTTAATAGAATTAAATAATACACATTTTAATGATACTAATAATTTATCGTTTGCAGTAAATAATTGGATAAATAAACAATATGGTGAAACACAATTTAAATTCGAAGATATACCGGTTTTAATACCAATATATATCAATCTAGATAATCAAATAATTATAAATATTATGGAAAGTATTAATTTTACAACAAATTATGATAGAACACAACAAACATTAATTTGGGATTTTGAATCTTTAATTTGTTATGATGATGAAAAAAATTATTATTATGTTGTTAAAATATGGGATACTAATAATTTTTCTATATTTAGTGATAAACACATTCCTTCACAATACATGATAAATATTAATGATAAAGAAAAAATAACTAATATAGCAAAATCAATAAAATTTGTTTTTTATAGTATTACTTAATTTTATATATTATATTTTTCTATTCTTGTGTCAGTATCAGATAAATATAATATAATATTTTCATATTCATAATATTTTTGTTTTAATAATTTATTATAATCATCATAATTTGATAAAAATATTATTCCACAATCAGTTTGTTTTGCTGTATAAAATTCAGACACTATAAAATATTTTACTAATTTATAAGGACTAAAAGCAGTTTTTAACCATTCTCTATTTTTTGTTAATGGTATATTTTTTACATAAATAATTTTATTAAGTATTTTAAAATTATTTTCTATTTTATACTGTGTTATTCTTAATTGTCTTCCTTTGAATTCAAATTTTGTTCCGATTATTTCATTTTCTTTTTCTTGTGATTCTAATGTTAATACACCAAAATTTTTAGTGTAATTATAATTTTGTATTAATTCATAATTCATGATTCCTTCAAAATCTTTAAATACTTCTTTAAATTCATTTAATGTAGAATTATATGGGATGTTACCAATAAAAACTTTATACATTTATTCATAATATATATAGAAAAAATTGAATTTTAAACATTATAATATAATAATACAATAATACAATAATATAATAATATATAAAATGAACGGTAATAAATTTAAAGGTAATCAAGTGCGAAAATCAAAAAGAAAAGACGAATATGTATATGACTTTAATATTGAAACAGATAAATACGCCATTGTTTCTGGTATTGTCGGCGGTAATCATTTACTTGCTGACATATTCGAAGGTAATAATAAAAAACAAGTGCGAGCGCGAATAATGGGCATACATTATAGAAAAGTATTTTATAAAAAAGATGATATCATTGTTATAAATTGTGATGGTAATATTTATGAAGTTCGCGGCAGAGTAAATGAGAATGACATAGACAATATAAAAAAACAATTTGTAAAACAAACTGACAATGAAAATACTGATGATATTGGTTTTGATTTTGAAAATATCTAAAAAAAATTGAATTTTATTTATTTAATTAATATTTCATTATAAATTAAAATGTCTTATATTAAAAGTAAGTTTAATATTCATACAATTGTGCCTCAACAACAAAAAACAAAGGCCGCACAAAATGAAATATATAGCTTATTAAAGCGTTCATTAAGTTCATCATATTATATATCAATACATGCATTGCATAAATTATTTGATTCTATTGTTATGCTCATTCGTTCTGGATTTTTGTTTGATACATTTGATGAATTATGTTTTATATCAAATAATATTTGTAAATATGTTTCAACATATCGCTCTGAATATATTGACAAACAAATATTGATATTATTAAATTTAGGATTTTGTTTTGACCCGATAACATCTTTAAAATTAATTAATATTAATAATAATTTTTGCAATAATATTATGGAAAATTATAATTATACCGTGGATAGTGTTTTTTTAAATGAAATAAGTAGTGCAAGCATCCCGTCCGAGATTGTTAAACATAATATTGCAATGGAAATTATTTTAAAAAATAATAATGTAAAATTAACATTGACGCATGAAGAAACTATCGCATATATTAAACATCCAAAAGCATTACAATGTATTATATTACAATTAATTAGTGATCCAACATTAACAATTAATTATAATGATTTCATAGATAATTTTGCTCAAAATAGTAATTTAGAAAATTTAAAACTTATTATTTTTAAAGGGGGTATATTAAATATGAATATATTTGAAAAAGTATGTACAACGCATATTGAACGACTTGAAAAAATAGTATTTTTATTAGAAAATAAATTATCACCAAATAATAAATGTTTTCAAAATATTGTTGATGATAAAACGCCATATTATCAACACGCTTGGGATACATCAATTTCTGTTGGCGGCATAAAATATAGAGACACTCCAAGTGATATTATAAATCTTTTTATCTCAAAAGGTTATATTATTACTTATCAAGATATTGTAAATTGTTTGAATAAAAGAATTATTATCAAAGAATATTATATTCAAAATTGTAATATCAAATTTGAACCTAATTTTTATACTATTTGTATGAGAGCGGGTTATGATATACCGCCGTATAAAATAAATATTCCACCCGATATTAATTATTTAAATGAAGCATGCAAACTTAAACGACCATTATCAACAATTAAATCAATAATAGAAACGTATAATATTGTTCCAACAAGTGAATCTATTGAATTTGCAGGAGTTCATGTAAATAATAAGAGTGTTATTAAATATCTAATTGACAAAAATGCGTCAGTTAATATTAATTCTTTAACAGTTTGTATTCGTTCAATGAGAAATACGCAATTACAATTAATTTTTGATAAATTTGTTCTAGATAATAAAATAGAATTAAAAAATATTAATATAGTGAGTGCTGCAAATGTAAAAAAACAAATAAAAAATAATCCAGATGATGAGCTTGAAAAAAAACAAGATAATAATCAAGAAAATAAACAAGAAAATAAACAAGAAAATAAACAAGATAATAATCAAGAAAATAAACAAGATAATAATCAAGAAAATAAACAAGAAAATAAACAAGAAAATAAACAATACAATAAACAAGAAAATAATATAAAATCACTTATACCAATTAATTATAAATATACTGAAAATATTATAAAATTAATATCGAATGACATAATAAATATTGTAAAAAATATTAAAAAATTAAAAGAAATAAATTTTATTTTTTTTAGACGTTTAATGCTTGAATATTTATATTCAAAAGATAAAATAACAAATGAAGAATTAATATTGCCCGAAACTTTAAAATATAAAGACAAAACTAAAATTAAACTTAATGAAATTGATAATTGGATTTACTTTTTAATTTATAATAAAAATTAAATAATTTATTTATTCATAAAAATTGAATAAATAAATTATTTAATTTTTATGAATAAATAAATTATTTATTCATAAAAATTGAAATATAAAGTATTAAATTTGTATGTTTTAATTAGAATAAAATGAATTACAAAACTATATTAGTGCTTACAATAATAATATTATGTGTAGCTCAATTAATGAATTATTTAATGAAAGAATTTATATTTTTGTTATTTTTATCAAAAATATTTAATACTATTTATAATAAAACAGAAGAAAACATAAATATTATGCTTGAATATTTTCTAATATATTGTGTATCAAATATTTGTGTCATTGTTGATTATGTTGATTTTTTTCATATTGGCAAATTATTATTATGTTATTATATTTTATTATTAATATACAATAATAATGCACGCACGCAATTATATAATATTGTCTTAAATAATGAAAAATTAAAATCTTATGTTTCTATTCTCAATGAGTATATTATAAAATTTACAATAGTATTACATAATATTGTAAAAAAACCAATGTTAATAATTAAAAATTTAGACAATAATTTAAATTTTTATGATATTATTACTACATTAATTAAAGATTAAAAACAAACAATTAATTTATTTATTTCTTAGATCCCTTTTTAGATCCCTTTTTAGAACCCTTTTTGGATCCCTTTTTGGATCCTTTGCGAGGGCGTCCTAATTTTTTAGAAGCTTTTTTGGAGGATTTTTTAGAAGCTTTTTTAGATGATGCTTTCTTAACACGACGTTTGCCACCAGTTAGAGGCTGGCATGTGCACGCTGCAGGAGAGCATTTCGTACATACACGCGAGACTTTGCGAGAGCCTTTGCGGGAGCCCTTGCGAGAACCTTTGCGGGATGCTTTGCGAGAGCCCTTTTTAGATGAAGCTTTACGGCTTTTACGTTTGCCACCATCTTGATTGTCGCAGGCACACGGACCCGCACCACATTTGATGCAATTAGTAGGTCGAGCTACTTTACGAGAACCTTTTTTAGAGCCCTTTTTAGAACCCTTTTTAGAGCCCTTTTTAGAACCCCTTTTACGAGATACTTTATGGGAGCTTTTTTTGGATGATTTTTTAGATGCTTTCGCAACTGCTTTACGTCCGCGACGTTTGCCACCACTTAATACTAAATTATTTTCGTCTTCCATTATAATTAAAATAAATAAAATAATTTTTTTATATTTAAAATTATTTAATACAAAAAATTAAATATTTCTTGCTTGCTATATATCTTTTTTATTAAATAGAATTCTAAATTATTTTAGAATTTTTCATAAATATTTTATAATTATTTTAATTATAAAATATTTATAATGATGAAAAATATTAATATATAATTTATTATTGTAAATTTATTATTATTTATTATTGTAAATTTATTATTATTTATTATTGTAAATTTATTATTATAAATTTATTATTGTAAATTTATTATTATTTATTATTGTAAATTTATTATTATAAATTTATTATTGTAAATTTATTATT
>Ga0164297_10003630_pt1 | contig 14256 bp, 16 predicted proteins | sample GEODES058metaG_FD_113539 | JGI IMG/M metagenome (GOLD analysis project Ga0164297, IMG submission 113539) | Dystrophic lake water microbial communities from Trout Bog Lake, Wisconsin, USA - GEODES058 metaG | ecosystem: Environmental > Aquatic > Freshwater > Lake | place: USA: Trout Bog Lake... | reverse complement strand
GGCTGGAAAGCGCACGGCCCCTACGATGCCATTCTGGTCGCCGCCGCGCCGCTGTCGGTGCCACAGGCCTTGCTCGGGCAACTGTCGCCTCGCGGGGGACGACTGGTGTTGCCGGTCGGACCGGATGGCGCACAGGAACTGATGCGGATCACGCGACGGGACGAGCACTTCCTGAAAGAAAGACTCGGGGGCGTCAGTTTCGTGCCGCTGTTGGGCGGTACCGGCTGAGGTTTTTCTCATGGGGCGAGCCCGGTACCTCTGTACGCTGCTCGTTCTGCTGGCCGGATGCGCGGCTCAGCCGCCGCATCACGGTGCGGCAAGCTACGTCGTGCAAGGGGGTGACACCTTGCATTCGATCGGTGTCCGCGTCGGCATCGATTATCACGATCTGGCGCGTTGGAACGGTATCGGCGACGACTACCGCATCTCGATAGGTCAGGTGCTGCGCCTGGCGCCACCCGGCACGCCGGCCGGGGCATCAATTGCAGCGCGCACCCCGAAAGGTGCCAGTGGCAAAAGCGGCGCGCCGACGGCTGCGGCGCCCGCGACCGGTGCCGGTGCGGCTCGTCCCTTGCCGCCGCCACCGGTGTGGACCTGGCCGGCGGATGGCCGTGCGGCTGGCACGATCACACAACCCGCCGGTGGTGTGGGTCTTCGCATCGACGGGGAGATCGGCATGCCGGTACGGGCCGCAGCCGCCGGCCGTGTGGTGTACCGAGGCACGGGGCTACGCTCGTACGGGACGCTCATCATCATCAAGCATGACGACACGTGGCTCACCGCGTACGGCTACAACGCGTCGGTGCTGGTCACCGAAGGCGCGCAAGTGCTCGCAGGTCAGCAGATCGGCACGATGGGTGAGGGTCCGGAGCGTCGCGCGATGCTTTATTTCGAGATCCGCGCCAACGGGCGACCGGTCGATCCTTCCGGACAATTGCCGCCGCGTCGCTGAGCCTGGCCTCAGCCGGGTAGGATCAGCGCGAGGGCCACGGGGCGCTCGTCCGCGAGCAGTAGGTTGTAGGTGCGTGCGGCGGCGCCGATCGACATCACCTCAAGACCCACCCGACGCATCGCGGCGTAGCCGATGACCTCGGGCGTCGGCCAGCGCGGCGCGTCGTGGGCGCCAAGGAGTATCAGATCGACGCCAAGTTCGATGATCGGCTCGAGGTGCGTGCTCTCAAGGTCAGCCATGCGAGCAACCGGCCAAGGCAGCAGCGTGTGGGCGGTCACCACGGTGCTTCGCGTCAGTGCTTGCTGGCCGGCCGTCACCGAGGTGTCGCTATAGGCCGTGATCCGCCAGCGCGTCGATTGGCTATCGGGGGTCAGTTGCATGAGGATACGATACCGCATTCATGAGCATCCTCTACGCCGCCATCACCGACCTTGTGACCTCCGAAGGGGACGTCGGCGCCGATCCACCACGCTTGCCGGTCTTCGAACAGTTGTTGGCGCAGGCGACCGTGCGGTCCGTGGCGGGTGGGTGGCAGGCGTGGGCACTCGCTCAGAGTGGCTTGACGGTGAGCGGGGCGTGGCCTCTGGCGCGCTTGCTGACGGAGGCATCGGCCCGGCCGTCGCGTAGCGATGCCCGGTGGTGGCTGGCGACGCCGATGCATCTCGAGGCGGGCATGGTCACGGTGCGCTTCGATGCTCGGGGGCCACTGCGCTTGGATGCCGAGGCGCTTGAGCGTTTGGTCACGCGCTTCGCGCGCGACTGGGCGGGCAGTGGCTACCAGCTCGTGGCCTACCGGGAGGCGCTGCTCCTTGAGACGCCGCTGCTGCCGGCCGTTGACGTGTTGGAGCCCGGGCCGTTGGCCGGCACCTTGGTCGAGGAGGCACGGCCGGCGGGCGACCCTTCCGGAGCGCTGTGGCGGTTGTTGACCGAACTGCAGATGTGGCTGCACGCCGTCGGCGTCACGGGTGTCGATGGTCGCACGCTCAACGCCTTGTGGCTCTGGGGCGCGGGTACCGGGGAGGTGCAGGGCGTCCCGCGTTGGCCGCAACTTGAGGTGGACGATCCGCTGCTCCGCGCGCTCGCGACGGGTGACGCTGCCAAGACCACGGCGTCGGGTGATCGCCTGGTGGAGTGGTCGTTGGCGGCGTTGTGGCGCGCGGGTCGCAGTTTCGGTGACACGGATGACCTGTGGTGGCAGCCGATGTTGCAGGAGCTCAAAGAGGGACGATTCACGGCAGCTCTGGTGTACATCCATGGGCGCGAGTATCGACTGGCGCCGCCGCCGTGGTGGTCGCGTTGGCGCCGACCGCGCCCCTGGTGGCAGGTGCTCGCGTGAGCGGTCGACCGATCATCCGTCGGACGGTGCGCGAGCCGCTGTCGCTTGCCGTGGCGCATCCGGTCCTGCGACGGATCTACGCGGCGCGCGGCGTGGTGTCTGAGAGCGAGCTCGATCTGTCGCTCCAGCATCTGCTGCCCGTGAGTTCGCTCGAGGGTGTGGAGGCCGCGGCGGCCCTTCTCGAGGCGGAGATGGCACATGCCGGCAAGATCTTGATCATCGGCGACTATGATGCGGACGGTGCGACGGCGAGTGCGCTGTTGGTGCGGGCGTTGCGCCAGTTCGGCTGTACGTCGGTGGATTTTCTCGTGCCTGATCGCGCGCGCTTCGGCTACGGACTGACCCCGGAGATCGTGGCGGTCGCGGCAGCGCGCGAGCCTCGGTTAATCGTCACGGTCGACAACGGTGTCTCGAGTCACGACGGCGTTGCCGCGGCGCGCGCACTCGGTATCTCCGTCCTTGTGACCGATCATCACCTGCCGGGTCCGTCGTTGCCCGCGGCCAATGTGATTGTGAACCCCAATCTGCCCGGATCGACGTTCGGCAGTCGTGCCCTGGCCGGCGTCGGTGTTGCGTTCTACGTGGCGCTCGCGCTGGGGCGGCGGCTCGGCGTGCCGACCGCGCGCACCGCGGGCCTGCTCGATCTGGTGGCGCTCGGCACCGTGGCCGATGTCGTGCCGCTCGATCGTAACAACCGCATTCTGGTGAGCGCGGGGCTTGCGCGAATTAGGGCCGGGCGCGGCGCGCCCGGCATACGCGCGCTCGCCGAAGTGGCCGGGCGCGCCCTGCCGGGGCTCGGCGCTTCCGATCTCGGCTTCTTCATCGGTCCACGGCTCAACGCCGCGGGTCGAATCGACGACATGAGCATCGGCATCGAGTGCCTGTTGAGCGACGATGAGGTCGAAGCGAGTACCCTCGCGAGCAAGCTCGATGGCATCAATCGCGAGCGTCGCAGCCGCGAGAGCGCGATGCAGCAGGGCGCGCTCGAGTTGCTCGAGGCCATGCGCTTTGCGGAGCCGGGCGCACGCATGCCCGCGGCGCTGTGTCTGTATCGCGATGACTGGTCCCCGGGGATCGTGGGGCTGGTGGCCTCGCGCATCAAAGATCGCGTGCACCGGCCGGTGATCGCCTTCGCGCCGGCCGACGGTGGGGAGGCGCGGGGTTCGGCACGGTCGGTGTCCGGAATCCACGTGCGCGATGCGCTCGAGGCGATCGCGACCCGCCATCCGGGGCTGATCGCCAAGTTCGGGGGCCATGCGATGGCGGCGGGTCTGACCCTCCAGGCGACGCGGGTACGGGAGTTCGCGGGCCTGTTCGCGGCGGAGATCGAGCGGCGCGCGACCCCCGGCCTTCTGGATGGCGCCATCCTCACCGACGGCCCGTTGGAGGCGAGCGAGCTTGTGCTCGATACGGCCGTGGCCATCAAGGCGGCGGGTCCGTTTGGATCGGGTTTCGCCGAACCCGCCTTCGATGGTGTGTTCAGCGTGATCGAGACGCGGGTGCTCGGTCAGTCCCACCTGAAGCTCTGGGTGCGCTCCAGCGCGCAGTCGGTCCCGATCGAGGCGATCGCGTTTCGATGGCTCGACACGCCGGGCCGGAGCGTGCCGTCGATCGGTACGAAGCTCCATCTGGTCTATCGACTGGAGGTCAACGACTATGCCGGTCAGACGCGGCTTCAGTTGCTGATCGATCATCTCGAGCCGCTAGGGACACACCGTCACTGAGGCGGTCGCGGCGTCGCGGGCAGCGCAGTGCCCATGGTAGACTCGACGCTTCGATGTTGACGCTGCGCTGTGAACCATGACTGCCGAAGTAACGCCACTTGTCGCCCCCATTCGACGCCAGTTGAAGGATCTCGAGGAACGCCTCGCATCCTTAAGGGGGTATCTTTGATTACGATCGCAAGAGCGAGCGACTCGCGGAAGTCAGTCGGGAACTCGAGGATCCCAAGGTCTGGGACAGTCCGGATAGAGCGCAGGCGCTCGGGCGAGAGCGGGCGCAGCTCGAGGCGCTGACGGTTCGGCTCGATCGTGTCCGCGACGGCATCGCGGGCTCGCTCGAGCTGCTAGAACTCGCCGAAGCGGAAGGCGAAGCCAGCGCAATCGGCGAGGTCGAGCGAGACGCGGCGTCGCTCGAGCGCGACGTCAAGTCGCTCGAATTCCAGCGCATGTTCCCCGGCGAGATGGATTCGCACAGCGCGTTCATGGACATCCAGGCCGGTGCCGGTGGCACAGAGGCGCAGGACTGGGCGCAGATGCTTCTGCGAATGTACTGCAAGTGGGCGGACGCCCATGCCTTCAAGGTGGAGGTCATGGACCAGTCCGACGGTGAAGTCGCCGGCATCAAGGGCGCGTCACTGCGCATCGAGGGCGAGTACGCCTATGGCTGGTTGCGGACGGAAACGGGTGTGCACCGGCTGGTGCGCAAGTCGCCGTTCGACTCGGGCAACCGCCGGCATACCTCCTTTGCCGCGGTGTTCGTGTCCCCGGAGGTCGATGACGACATCAACATCGAGGTCAATCCGGCCGATCTCGAGGTCGACACGTTCCGCTCGAGCGGCGCCGGCGGTCAACACGTCAACAAGACCGAATCGGCGATCCGCATCAAGCACGTGCCGAGTGGCATCGTGGTCGCCTGCCAGAGCGAGCGCAGCCAGCACAAGAATCGCGGAACCGCCATGAAGATGCTGAAGGCAAAGCTGTACGAGCTCGAGTTCAACAAGCGTAACGCCGCCGCCAAGGTGCTCGAGGACTCGAAGTCCGACGTCAGCTGGGGCAACCAGATCCGTTCGTATGTGCTCGACCAGTCGCGGATCAAGGATCTTCGGACGTTGGTCGAGGTGGGTAACACCACCGCGGTGCTCGATGGCGATCTCGATCAATTCATGGAAGCGAGTCTCAAGCAGGGGCTGTAACGATGACCGACAGTACACAAACCCCAACGGACGTCGCCGGCCGAGACGACAACAAGCTGATGGCAGAGCGGCGCGACAAGCTGCATGCCTTGCGTGCTGCTGGGCAGGCCTACCCAAACGATTTTCGTCGCGATGCGCTCGCCGGTGATCTCAAGGCGAGCTTTCTGGATCGGTCGGCGGAATGGTTCGATGCGAACCCCATCCGCGTCAGTGTCGCAGGACGGATGCTCGCCAAGCGCGACATGGGCAAGTCGAGCTTCGTCAATCTCGCCGATGGGTCAGGTGCCATTCAGCTCTATCTCCAGTCGAATTCGCTTGGCGAGCGCTATGGCGAATTCAAGACCTGGGATGTCGGTGATCTGGTGGGCGCGACCGGCGTGCTGATGCGCACCCGCGCCGGCGAGCTGTCGGTTCGGGCGGACTCGTTGCGTCTGCTGGTCAAGAGTCTGCGGCCCTTGCCGGACAAGTGGCACGGCCTGACCGATACCGAAGCGCGCTATCGCATGCGCTATGTCGACTTGATCGTCAATCCCGAGAGCCGCGCCGTGTTCACGATGCGCACGGCGATCATCCGCTACCTCCGGCAATTTCTTGATGCCAGCGGTTTCATGGAAGTCGAGACGCCGATGATGCAGCCGATTCCAGGCGGTGCCGTGGCGCGCCCTTTCGTCACGCACCACAACGCGTTGGATATCGACATGTATCTGCGGATCGCGCCTGAGCTTTATCTCAAGCGCCTGGTGGTTGGTGGCTTCGAGCGGGTCTACGAGATCAATCGCAACTTCCGTAACGAAGGGCTGTCGACGCGCCACAACCCCGAATTCACGATGCTGGAGCTCTATCAGGCGTATGCCGGATATGACGAGATCATGGCGCTGGTCGAACAGATGTTCATCGGGCTCGCCGATGTGGTTCTTGGGCGTCGTCAGCTCGATTACCAGGGCGCGACGATCTCGCTGGAGGGCCCGTTCAGAAAGGTGACGATCGAGGACAGCATTCTCGAGTGCAATCCGACGCTCGATCGCAAGCGCCTTCGGGATGTCGAGTACCTGCGCCGCGAGCTCACCACGCGCGGAATCGCCTTCGATCAGGCCGATGGCGCAGGCAAGCTGCAGATCGCGTTCTTCGATGCGACGGTGGAGGCCACCCTGCAGCAGCCGACCTTCGTGCACGCGTATCCGACCGAGGTGTCACCGCTGTCGCGCTGCAATGATGCGGATCCTTTCGTCACGGATCGCTTCGAGTTCTTTGTCGTCGGACGTGAGCTCGCGAACGGCTTTTCGGAGCTCAACGATTCGGAAGAGCAGGCGGCGCGTTTCCGTGAGCAGGTGTCGCGCAAGGACGCAGGCGATCTTGAAGCCATGTACTTCGACGCGGACTACATCCGTGCGCTCGAGTACGGCTTGCCGCCGACCGGTGGTTTGGGTATCGGCATCGACCGGCTGGTGATGCTGTACGCCAACGTCCCATCGATTCGCGATGTGTTGCTGTTCCCGCAGATGAAGCCGGAAGCCTGAGTAGCGCGCCCGGCGGCGTCTCAGGCGGAGGAGGGCGTGAGCGGATAGGGCAGCGGCAAGGTCGCGAGCCGGCGGCCATCCTCCAGGGTGAGTGAGTCGCTCGCCTGATCGCAGTTCAGGACGGCGAGGAGATCATGACCGCCCGCGCTCGGCACGATCATCACGATCTCGCCGATCTTGGCGCCGTCCGCGAGTACGGCGTCATCGATCGACGCCGACTGGGCGTCCGCAAGGTGCAGACGGTACAAGCGACGCTTGATGCGCCCGAGGTGCTGCGTGCGGGCAACGATTTCCTGACCCGTGTAGCAGCCCTTGGTGAAACTGACCGCACCGAGCAGGTCGAGGTTCAGCATCTGTGGGATGTAGTGCTCGGCGTGCGCTGCATCCACAAAGGCGACACCGGCGCGAACGTGCAGGGCGTACCACTGTTGCGCCGTCGTCGGGATGGAATCCGTCGGGTCCATTCCGAGACGGGTGGCGACTTTGAGCGCGTCCTCCGGCGACAACGGCGTCTGCCGAAAGGTGACCTTGGCGCGCAGTCGGTAGCGCGTGAGGCGCTCCTCGATTGGCCGACTGAGGGCCGCCGGCAGTACCAGCGCAATGCCGTTCGGGCGGCCAATCAGCCACGGGGCGGCGATCACCCGGCCCTGTGGGGTGAGTAGCGCCCCCAGGCTCGCCGTGTGCTCCGACAGGACGCCCGTGTCCTGGGTGGTCTGACCCTGCAGAAACGACGTGGCATCCGGGCCGTCGAGTGACAAGGTGGCGAGCGTCGCGTCCATGGGTGATCTCGTCGCGCGGTTGAGTGTGGCGCACCGGTTGGGGGCCACGAATATCAATAGTTTACGTCGCAATCGCGCCTATCGTCGTCGCGACCTGAAACTAGTGTTGCAGTGCATTATATGGCAGTATCCGCGCATGTCGACGTCTCCAGCAGCGCCCCAGCCATCGATCGTCGCCGACGCGCCGACCGCGGAAGCGGCGCCTGTGCCGCCCGCGGCGATGCGGCCGACGCGACCGCTGGAAATCGGCGGGCCCAAGGGCCCCGAGCCTACCCGTTACGGTGACTGGGAGAGGGCGGGACGATGTGTGGATTTCTGAGCATGCGTGCTGACCACGCACATGAGCGTCCTGCTGTTTCAGGTCTGTCGAGGGGTATTCGATGACTGGCCGCCCAAGACCGCTGTCGCCGCATCTCGGCATCTACCGTCCCATGCACACCATGGTGCTGTCCATTCTGCATCGGGCCAGCGGGCTCGCGCTGTCGGTGGGTGCCCTGGGTGTGGTGGGCTGGCTCGTTGCTCTGGCCGCAGGCCCGGCGAGCTATCAGGCCGTGATGAATGTGTTGGACACGCCGGTCGGTGTGCTGGTGCGCGTCGGTTTGCTGCTGGCGTTCTGGTATCACTTTTGCGCGGGCCTTCGGCATTTGATGTTCGACCTCGCGATCGGGCTCGAGCGTCGCGACGCCCGACGTGCCGGGTTGCTCGTCGTCCTCGGCACCGTGCTGTTGTCGGGGCTGTCGATTCTCCTCTGGTGGGGGTGCGCGTCGTGAGTCTTCGATCACCGCTCGGTCGTGTGTTGGGGCTTGGTGCCGGTGGTGGCGCGCATCACTGGTGGTTGCATCGACTGAGTTCGGTGGCGCTCGTGCCGCTCGGTGTCTGGTTCATCGTCACGGTGCTGTGCACCGACCTGACCTACTTCGGGGCGTGCCACGCGTTCGGTCAGCCGGTCAGTGCCGCGCTGCTGCTGATGTTCGTGCTGGTCACGCTGCATCACTCGTGGCTTGGCGTGCGGGTGGTCATCGAGGACTACGTGCACGGTGGCGGCGCGAAACTCGCGGCGTTGCTCGGTAGTCAGTTTTTACATGTTCTGCTGGCGTTCGTGGGGTCGCTCGCGGTGCTCAGGATCGCCCTCGGAGAGAACGGATGAGCGAGTACGATTTCATCGATCACACGCACGACGTGGTCGTGGTGGGTGCCGGTGGCGCAGGATTGCGGGCGATCTTCGGTCTGGCCGAGTCCGGCCTCAGCGTCGCTGGTATTTCCAAGGTCTTTCCGACCCGAAGCCATACGGTGGCGGCGCAGGGGGGTATCTCGGCCGCGCTCGGCAACATGGGTCCGGATGACTGGCGTTATCACTTTTACGACACCATCAAGGGTTCGGACTGGCTCGGTGACCAGGATGCCATCGAGTACATGTGCAAGGAGGCGCCGGCCGCCGTCATCGAGCTCGAGCACTATGGGGTGCCGTTCTCACGGACGGAGGACGGCAAGATCTATCAGCGACCGTTCGGTGGAATGACGACCGAATACGGCCTTGGTATAGCGCAACGCACCTGTGCGGCCGCCGATCGGACCGGGCATGCGATGTTGCACACGCTCTACCAACAGGCGCTGAAGCATAACGCCACCTTCTTCATCGAGTTCTTCGCCCTTGACCTCATCATGGACAATGGCGAGTGTCGCGGCGTGGTGGCGATCGAGATGGCCACCGGTCGTCTGCACCGCTTTCGGGCGCACCAGGTGATCCTCGCCACCGGCGGGTACGGACGCGCCTACTTCTCCTGCACATCCGCGCACACCTGCACCGGTGACGGCGGCGGCATGGTGGCGCGCGCCGGCCTGCCATTGCAGGACATGGAATTCGTGCAGTTTCATCCGACCGGCATCTACGGCGCCGGTTGTCTGATCACGGAAGGCTCGCGCGGCGAGGGTGGCTACCTGACAAACGCGCAGGGCGAACGTTTCATGGAACGGTACGCGCCGAATGCCAAGGATCTCGCCAGCCGGGACGTGGTGTCGCGCTCGATGACCATCGAGATCCGCGAGGGTCGGGGCGTGGGTCCGGAGGCCGACCACATTCACTTGCACCTCGAGCATCTCGGCGCCGACGTGATCCACGAGCGCCTGCCGGGGATTGCGGAGACCGCCCGTATCTTTGCCGGCGTGGATGTCACCCGCGCACCGATTCCGGTGTTGCCGACGGTCCACTACAACATGGGCGGCGTTCCCACCAACGTGTACGGCGAGGTGGTGACCGTGCGCGACGGTTCGCCGGATGCCGTGGTTCCCGGGCTGATGGCGGTTGGCGAGGCGGCGTGCGTATCGGTGCATGGCGCCAACCGTCTCGGGTCCAATTCGTTGCTCGATTTGGTGGTCTTCGGGCGCGCCGCGGCGAAGCACTGTGCGGCGAGCGTACGACCCGGCACCGGGCATCGGGCGCTCGCGCGGGATGCGGGGGCCGAGAGCGTCGCGCGACTCGATCGCTTGCGTCATGCGAAAGGGGAGCGTTCCACTGCCGAGATCCGGCTCGAGATGCAGCGCCTCATGCAGGTGGATGCGGCGGTCTTCCGTACCGGCGCGTCGCTCTCGGAAGGATGTGACAAGCTCGCGAAGACCTTCGCGTCATTCGGTCAGGTGGGCATACGGGACCGCGGTCTCGTCTGGAACACCGACCTGATCGAGACCCTGGAGCTCGAGAACCTGTTGCTGCAATCGGTGGCGACGATCCACTCGGCGAACAACCGTACCGAAAGCCGTGGCGCGCACGCGCGCGAGGATTACCCGGCACGCAATGACGCCGAATGGACCAAGCACACGCTCTGCTGGGTCGACGCCGAGGGTCGTACGCGCATCGACTACCGGCCGGTGCACCTCAACACGCTGACCCGTGACGTAGAACCCATCCCGCCGAAGGCGCGGACCTACTGATCGGTCTGACTGGAGATCGTCATGGCTGAAATCACGCTTCCCGCCCACTCGCGATATCAGGATATTCCCGGGGTGACGCACCCGGCGCCGGCGGGTGCCAGTCGCGTCAAGACGATTCACATCTATCGGTACAGCCCCGAGACCGACGAGAAGCCACGTGTGGATCACTACACGATCGATCTCGATCGTTGTGGGCCGATGGTGCTCGACGCGCTGCTCAAGATTAAGAACGAGATCGATCCCGGACTGACCTTCCGGCGTTCCTGCCGCGAGGGGATCTGCGGCAGTTGTGCGATGAACATCGATGGGGTGAACACGCTCGCCTGCACCTGTTCGATGGGCGAGGTCACGGGCGACATCAAGATTTTTCCGTTACCGCACCAGCCGGTGATCAAGGACCTGGTGACCGATCTCACCAATTTCTACGCGCAGTACGCGGCGATCCAGCCGTGGCTCAAGGCCGACACGCCGCCGCCACCCGATGGCGAGCGGCTGCAGAGCAAGGAAGATCAGGAACGCATTGACCGCCCGTCCGCGTGCATCTTGTGCGCCTGCTGCTCGACCAGTTGCCCGAGCTACTGGTGGAACAGCGATCGTTACCTCGGTCCCGCGGCGCTGATGGCGGCCTACCGCTGGATCGTCGATTCGCGTGACGAGGCGACCGGCGAGCGGCTCGACCAACTGGACGATGCCTTTCGTCTGTATCGCTGCCACACCATCATGAACTGCACCGAGGCGTGTCCGAAGGATCTCAATCCCGCCAAGGCGATTGCGGAGATCAAGAAGATGATGATCGAACGGCAGATCTGAGCGGCGTGATGATCCTTCCGGAGACCGCGACGCTCAACCAGCTTCGATGGCGCTGTCGCCGGGGCATGCGTGAGCTCGACGTGCTGTTGGAACGCTATCTGGCCAACTGCTGGGCGGCGGCATCGGACGCCCGGCGTCGCGAGTTCCTTATCTTGTTGGAGCTCGCGGACCCCGATCTTTCGGCATTTTGCCTCGGCCGGGCGGCGCCGCCGCCGGAGCTTGCGGCGCTGATCGGCGAACTTCGGGTTCTGTCGTGCGAACTTTCCGACCGTCACGCGGTCTATCCGTCTGTCTGCGGGCGAACGCCCTGCCCGGAACCCGACCTGTGACGGCGACACTCACCGATTTGACGCTTGTGGAGCGGGTCCAGCGAGGCGAGCGGGCGGCGTTCGACGTATTGGTTCTCAGGTACCAGCAGAAGGTGCTGCAGCTTGTGATGCGCTATGTCAGGGACCGGATGGAAGCCGAGGATATCGCCCAGGAGGCCTTCATCAAGGCGTATCGCGCCCTGCCGTCGTTTCGGGGCGACAGCGCGTTCTACACGTGGCTCTATCGCATCGCGATCAACACGGCGAAGAATGCCCTCGTTGCCGGCAAGCGACGACCGCTCGATTACCATCTCGACTCGCAGGAACCCGGTCAGTCCGCATTGCAAGCGCGCCTCAAGGACGACGCCACGCCGGAGAGCTTGCTGTTGTCCGAGGAGATTCGCGGCACGGTCAACGACGCGATTGGCGCACTTCCTGAAGAGCTTCGCACCGCCATCGTGCTCAGGGAACTCGACGGTCTCAGTTACGAGGAGATCGCGAGCGCCATGGAATGTCCGGTCGGCACCGTGCGTTCGCGCATCTTCCGGGCGCGTGAAGCGATCGATCGCCAATTGCGACCCATATTCGATGCAGGCCTCGGTCGTGCCGAGAGCTGAGCGATGGCTGCGTGAATCTGTACAACGACGGTGAGTAGCGTATGAGCGATATCCTCAATGAACAGTTGTCGGCCCTGATCGACGGCGAGTTGCCGCCGGAGGAAACGACGTTGCTGTTGAAGCGACTCGAGCGCGAGCCCGAGCTTGCCGCGCGGCTGGTTCGCTACCGACAGTATGGTGAGGCGCTGCGCGGCGAGCAGCCGGCCGGCACGCGAGATTTCGGTGAACGGATCCGGCAACGGATCGCCGAGGAACCCGTGCACGAAGCGACTGCGCCGAGCGTGCCCACGACCCGCGCCGACGGCTGGCGATCGGCTTTTGGCGGTCTTGCGGTGGCGGCCGCCGTCGCGACCCTCGCGCTGCTCGGCATTCATCAGTTGCCGCTCTGGTCGACGGGCGAGAGCGCCGCGAGGGGGGTGCCGGCACCGGCGCCTGCCGCGGCGCTTGCACAGGCGTCGCCGACCAACGCTCCCCAAGCGCATGAGACGGCATCGGCGGTCGTCGACCGCGAGGAGGGTACACACGAGGCCGAAAGCTACGTGACGCCCGCATCGCCATCCACCTTGCAGGTCATGCCACAGGCGGAGCTTGCGCGTTATGTGGTCGCGCACTCCGAGGTGTCGATGCCGCTATCGTCAAGGGACGTGCTGATTCACCTGATCGCCGACGCACCCGATGAGGCGGCGAGCCAGCCATGAAGTCTCGGGGTCGCGTCCTTGGTCTCACAGCGCTCGTGTTGCTTGGGACCGCTGTGGTGACAGCGTCCGCGGTGGCGGATGAATCGGCGCGCGAGTGGTTGGCGAGGATGAACGAAGCCCTGGCGGAGCGAAGCTATCAGGGGGAGTTTTTGCACCTCGCCGAGGGTCATGTCGAGCGGATGCGGGTGGCGCATCGGGTGCGCGAGGGCGTGATACTAGAACACCTCGTCAGCCTGAACGGCGGCGGTCGCGAGATCGTGCGTAACGGCACCGAGTTGCAGTGCATCCTGCCGCGGGAGCGCAAGGTGCTTGTCGAAACGCGCGCCGAGCCCGGCACGCTGCTCGGCACCTTGCCGGCCTTCGGCAGCGAACTCGAGACGAGCTATCGTCTGCAGCTGCTCGCTCGTGAGCGTTCCTCGGTCGGTCGCGAGGCGGTGGTGCTCGCGATCTTGCCGCGGGATGGCTACCGGTTCGGTTACCGTATCTGGATCGATGGCGACACGCACATGCCGGTGCGCACGGAGTTGGTGGGCGGCCACGGAGCGGTGATCGAGCAGGTGCTGTTCACGTCCTTGCAGGTCGATGCGCCGATTCCAGACAGCGCGTTTCGCTCGACGGTCGACACGGCGACGTTCCTGTGGGTACGACAGGGCGGTGGCACGTCGCGGCAACCGGTCGATGAGCTCTCGTGGCAGCCGGGACGCCTGCCACCCGGATTCAGGCTCACCTCGAGCGGCCAGCAGCAGTCCGCCGACGGTGGCGAACCGGTCACGCACCTGGTCATTTCCGACGGTCTTGCGGTGGTGTCGGTCTTCGTCGAAGGCCCGCCCGCGCCCCCGCGCCAATTGACCGACGGACAAGGCCGGGTAGGGTCGGCATTCATCTATTCGCGGGTGATCGACGGGCATCAGGTCACGGCGGTCGGCGAGGTGCCGCCGCGCACCGTCCAGACTTTGGTGGCCGGTATGCACTCGCTGCCCTCGACGGCCCAGCCGCCCACGCTGACGACACCGGTGGCGCATTCCCCGTGAGTGCCCTCGAGGTGTTGTCGCGGGAGGGCTGTGGTCTGTGTCAGGAGATGGTCGCCGAACTGAGCGTCTACGCCGCCCGCGAGGGGTGCTCGCTGACCGTGACCGATGTGGACCGGGATCCTCTGATGGCGCGTCGCTATGGCCTCAAGGTGCCGGTGTTGTTCCTCGATGGCGAGATGGTCTGCCATGGGGTGCTCGACTGGGACGCGCTGGCGGCGCACCGGCGTGCGACGAGGCGCGCTGACGACCCCACGCGGCTGGTATGATTCGGCCTCTGGCCAGGCTGCGGCCGCCGGCGGGAGCCGCACCTAAATTATGACCGCCATTAGAAATTTCTCGATCATCGCGCATGTCGACCACGGCAAG
>Ga0164297_10003628_pt1 | contig 14260 bp, 17 predicted proteins | sample GEODES058metaG_FD_113539 | JGI IMG/M metagenome (GOLD analysis project Ga0164297, IMG submission 113539) | Dystrophic lake water microbial communities from Trout Bog Lake, Wisconsin, USA - GEODES058 metaG | ecosystem: Environmental > Aquatic > Freshwater > Lake | place: USA: Trout Bog Lake... | reverse complement strand
TCACCGAACGGCGCTCCAAGCGTTATTATCACACCCGTGCGCTGTGCAGCCCTCGCGTGGTGGAAGTGTCCGCGACCGACAGAGTGCAGCCTCGACTGAACGAAACAGAGACTGCCCGGTTGACGGCGGAGAGAGCAACTGGAACTGTGAGGCCACACACCTTGCGCTCTTAAACGCCTGTAGACTTCAAGAGGAGCAGTCGCTGGGCCGTGCGCTTGGCGGGGGGGGGTGCAGAAGGACGTCGTCACTTCAACGCGCGTCAAAGCGGCCGTGTCTTCGTCTGTCCTGTCAGCTGTGTCATGCGCTGCTGTAGCTCCGCCAGCTCTGCCTCCGCAGTCTTGAGCTGATTGCGCAGTGCATCAATTGCCTTCTGCTTACTTGACATTTCTGCCAGCACGTCTGCCAGACCGCTACTCTGCGCACCCCGTGTGTCAATTTTACCTAGCTCTGGTGCGGGACCAGCTGCAACGGCGACGGCGGCATCGCTGCTTGAAACATCGCTGCTGGAATTCGATAGCAGCCGGTCGAGGGCCTCGCGCAAGCGCGGCTCATTCGCTCCAGTGTGGCTGGCGATGGGCGTTGTCGATCCATTGCGGAAGAAGTAGAATGCAGGCGTCGACCGGATGCCGAGGACATCGCGCGCGAGGACAGTGCAGCTGCGGTTCTCGTTGCCGTTGATGCGCAAGAACCTGACAGCGGGGTATTCCGCCGCCACAGTTTTGTATGTCTTCTCGAACCCCTTGCACGGGCGGCAGAACGTCATGCCAACCTCCAGGCAGATCAGTCGATCCGCAGGCTCCTCGGCCAGCACCTGCTCGAAGGCCTCTTGACCCAGCAGTAGTTGCACCTGCTCCGCGGCGACATTCGTCTGCCACCACGCGGCCCATTCATCGAAGCCGATGCCACTACCGCGGCCACGACCGCCAGCCAGCTCGTCCCACAGCATGCGCAGCTCCGTGCTGGACGTCAGAGTCACGCCCAGGGCCCGAAGCATGTCCCCCACCGCAGCCTCTGACAGAGTCCCCTCCGGCCCCGCAAACTGAGTGAAGACGGATCGCAGCTGATCAGGTGTCAAGTCCTGGGGCGATGACGCCTGCGCTTTTGCGCCCACAGCTCGCCTGACTTGCGCCAGCGCATCACGTGTCCTGAATTCCAGCGTCGCGCCGTATGCGGCTCCCTTCACGCTGCCCATGAGCGCAAGAGATGCGGGAACGACACTGGAGAGGAAACACAAAGGCGGATGCATCCAGGGCGGTGAGGGCGTGAGAGGCTGGCCGTGGTGTTCGCACTCCGCGGTTCAACGCACCCGTCTGGCACGCGTTCCGCCACTGTGAGCAGTGAGATGACTCTATCCACACCAGCTGCCCGCGCTGCGGAGCCGCCGAGCACAATGCGTTGAGGATGCAACACACTGTCAAGCTGAAGGAGCACCCGGTCGACGCGCTCTGCCCAAGCTGCCCACGCAGCAGGTGGATCATCCTCACCGGGTGGCGGCATCGCAGCGGCGCCGTCTGTCCAAGAGGCGGTGATGCTGCGCACATCCACACCCCTCACCAAGACTCCGTCCTCGAAAAGCGCCACACCGAAGCCAGCTGCGCCGATGACGGCCATGAGGACGAGACCAGGCGCGTCCTTAGCGTTGCCGTACGCAAGCTCTCCGTAGCCAGCAGCTTCGGAGCCGCTCATGGCGACCACTCGGCAACCTGTGGCAGTCTCCAGAGTGCGTTCTAGCTCCTCTCTGCTTGTGCGCCACGCGCCCGCTGCCTCGCTGGACTGCACGAAGTTGGTGACGCTGCCGGGCAGGCCGACGCCGATGTGGCCGTCCCACTGCAGTTCGGATGTCAACTTGGCCAGCGCCTCACCCAGTGCAGCTGGCGACGCACTGCTCAGCTCCGTCTGGAAGCCCCCAGCCAGGAACTCACCGCTGCGCGTGTCGATGGGAGCGCCACGGATTCCCTCGCCAGCGCCTGCGTTGAACAGGGTTGGCCAAGTGAGACAGGGTACAAGCGCGACTGCAGACGCCGGAGCAGCTGCTCACAACGGGCCACATCAGACCAACGGGCCAGGTCAGACAGCGGCGCACCATAAATATAGACACCTAGGACCTCGTGGCTAGGCCGTGACGTCGCGCAAGGAGCAAGGTGTGCGTGCCTATTGTGCAGTGGCTTCCTTGCTGCACGCTGGTGCGATGCAGCATGCTGGCGCCACGTCGGGACGGCATGGCCTGCTACACCCTGCATTCTGCGCGCCTGAATGCAGAGTGATAGCACAAACCGCCTCGGCGAACAGCAAGTGAAGAGTGTGCAGCCCCTCGCAGGACCGCGCATTCCCATGGCCGCCATAGCGCCAAATGCAGGCATAGCGCGTCAAACATTTGAGGCTGAGAACAACGTGTTGCAGCTGGACTCCGCCGACGAGCTGTTCCGCTACGACGAGGCTGCTCAGCGACAGGTCGACTCCCTGAAGCCGTGGCGCAGCGACCCGCGATACTTCAAGCAGTGCGTACCCTTGGAGACACTGTGCCATGCATGTGCGCTGCCCGCACACTGTGTGTCACTCGGCGTGCTGCCCGCGGTCTTGTGACTTGCGGGCCTTGTTTGCTGATGCTACCCGCTCCACGCGCAGCGTCCGCATCTCCGCGCTCGCGCTGGTGAAGATGACCATGCACTGTCGCTCGGGCGGCAACTTGGAGGTGCGCGAATCGTGGCATACTCGCAGTCCTGTACTCGCTCCTGTGAGTCCCCTGACTGAACCTTGGGTGGCAGGTGATGGGCATGATGCAGGGCAAAGTCCAGGGCGACACCTTCATCGTGCTCGACTCCTTCGCGCTGCCGGTCGAGGGTGCGCGCGCGCTGGTCACGTGCGTGTGTCCAATTGCCCTCACTCGTGCGCTTACCCCTTGCAGGTACCGAGACACGCGTAAACGCGGGTAACGAGGCGAACGAGTACATGGTGGAGGTAGTAGAGAAGGCGAAAAGCATCGGCCGCAAGGAAAACCTGGTGGGATGGTACCACAGCCACCCGGGCTACGGGTGCTGGATGTCAGGCATTGACTGCAGCACGCAGATGCTGAACCAGCAGTACCAGGAGCCGTGGCTAGCAGTCATCATCGACCCTGTGCGCACGTGCAGCGCAGGCAAGGTGGACATTGGCGCGTTCCGGACGTATCCAGAGGGCTACAAGCCCCCTCAGTCTCAAGATGGCGGTGGCGAATACCAGCCCATTCCGCTGCACAAGATTGAGGACTTCGGCGTGCACGCGGAGCAGTACTACACGCTGGATGTCAGCATCTTCAAATCAAGCACGGATGCCGCGCTGCTGGACAACCTGTGGAACACGTATTGGGTGCACACACTGTCAAGCAGCCCGCTGACCACGAACCGCGGCTTCGTGGCAGGACAGCTATCTGACGTGGCGGCTAAGCTGGAGCAGGCTGGAGAGAGTGCCGCGTCCGTCGCCTCAGGGGGGGGAATGGGAGGGCAGCGGGGAGTCCTGGCTCGTAAAGGAGCTGAGTCCTCGCTCACGAAGGTTGCGCGTGATGCGTCCACCGCCGCATTGGAGCAGGCTAAGGGCATGGTGAGTCACTTGGTCAAGGACGCGTTGTTCAACGCAAGCAGCGCGAGTGGACTGCACGTCAGCGTTGGGGGTGACGCCGTGATGCAAGACGCGGACGCTGTGGCATAGATGATAGTGGAATAGGAACACCTTGTCAAACACCTGTGCATGTGGGCGTGAGAATGTGCACGAGACTCTAGGCAAAAGACGCCCGCATGAGCATGACAAAAGTGGCAGGAGTCGCCGACAACCCGTGATTGCTGTGTGTGCGCGACCGGCAGCCGGCGAGGCCACACCCGCTTGGGGCGACGGCAATCAGGCCGGGCATTCAGGCGGTGCCGCACGCTTGCGCATGTGACATACTTGAATGGGGAGGGACGCACCAGAATCATACGGTCTTGAGACTCTGGCCATGGATTGCACTTGCCAGTGAGGCACCCAAGCCTGTCTTCTGGCGGCCGTTGAACTGCAATTTGTGGAAGAAGCGCGTTAGCAGCTGTCGTTTTTCTACTGATCTCACCACCACAGTACAACGCACCATTGGGAGCACGCCCCCCTTCTGTCCTTTGCCACGCGCACGGCCAGACTGTGCACGCGAGGTGGCGGTGACGAAGAGCGCGTACAAAGCCACTGGCGTAAGTGCGCATCCCAGGATGAAAGTGCTGGGAGACCACCCTCCCGGCGCAGTCTTCAACGTGAGCGCGCCATCCGGCTCCTGCTGATCCAGCGCGCGTCCACTCTGCTTCCCGCCTGATTTCCACCGGGACGCGCGGCGACCTTTCCTTGTGCTGCGGGCAACAGCGGCCTCCCCTTCCGCAGCAACCTTGGCCAGTCCGAAGGGGTCCCACTCCCCGTCTGCTTGGACAGTGCTCTGCTGCGTGCCGTAGTAGCGATCGAGGAAAGAGAAGATGGCGTCTTCATCCCACATGTTTCCGCCCGGTGCGCCAGGCCAGGTGTGTGCACATCCCTGCGGTACTGAGCATGAGCAATTTGCGCAAAGGTCTTGTCCCGGCCACGGACGCTTCGGGAACGCAGCATCACCGCCGCCAGGTGTTGCAGTAACCGCGCTGCCGTTGTTCACGTGGACTGACCCCTCCTCCAATGCGAGGCGCGCATTCACCTCGTTGTGCACGCGCCATGCCCACAACTGGGCATTCTTGGCGCTGCCACCACGACTGGATGTCAGTGCAGAATGAATGTCTGAGCTGGGCGCAGTGCGGTCCATGAAATGCTTCCGGCAGTCATCGCAGGTGAAGAATGATCCCTGCACAAACGAGCGCAGTGCACGAGCGCGTGTCAGTCCCACACCTGCTGCGCGTCTGCCTGACTACAGATAATCACGTACCACAAACGCGCGCACGCCGTTGAGCCACATCGCACCCCCGTGGCGAGTCTCCACTCGCGCTGCAAGAGCATGGAACAGCGTCTGCCATCCATCCATCGCATCAAAAAAGATGAGTCAACATGTGTGACGCGTGGTGACATTTCTTTGTGTGACTCTGCGAACGCACCCACAAGCCGCAGCTGTATCCCCGGCTGTCCGGCGTGGAGCCTCTGCAGGCTCCCCACTCGCTTGGCCGGGGCCTGTCAACACCGCACGGCTTGAACCGATTCAAGCTTGGCGGCGCATCCTGATCTGCAGGCCACACGTCTGGGAGCGCTTCTGCTAGAGCCGCCGCACCGGCGGCACATGATGGCAGTGGATGCGCAGCTGCAAGCAGGGCGAGCCATATCTGGAAATCATCCCGTGTGGCTGCTCGGAGCAAGTTGCCTTGCACTGCGTATTCGATGGATAGCAGTGTGGCAAGTTCCACATCGCCGAGGTCCATGCGCGATGTCGAAGGATGTAGAATTCCTTCCTCCACACCACCAGCCACCACTGGCGGCGCCGGGTATGATAATTGGATGGGTACCACCTCCGCCTCTCCTGCAGGCACATCCCACGTCCACTGCCTGTGTGTGCAGCACAAGGCGGTGTCAGCGCACAGCAGGATGTTGTGAGCACCCAAGCCTCCCACAGACGCACTGTGACAGCCGCGTATTGAGCCAGCTCAGCACCGCGTCAGCATCACGCGGTGAGCTGTCCACGTCGACGCCGTGTTTGCCAGAAGCGAAGTCGGCGACGGTGCCGAAGCGCAGTGTCGGGTACCCCCGCACCCCAAACTCGTTGCACAGCTTCGCCTGCGCGACGCAATCCACTTGCGCGATACGCAGCAGCGGCTTGCTGGGCGGACCGTTGAAGCGCGCCGCGACGCGCTCGTAGTGCGGCCGGAAGCGTTGGCACACTGGACACCAGGGGCTGGTGGTTGCAGTACCCACCCACCGACGGCGCGTGAGTTAGCTGCGCGAAAGACACGTGTGGCGAGACAGGCATACGCACGCGAAGAGCTCGACGAGCAGGAAACTGTCACTAGGCAGCGCCGCGAGAGTCGGCTGCATCGTCTCTGGCGAGAGCCGGATGGGCAACAGCGTCCCCTCGTGCGCGTCGCCATCGCATGCTGCGCGGTGTAGGATCAGGGCGAGGACACAGAGCACGAGGGCTCTGCGCCTCCTCCTTTCCAGAAAGAGTCTCATCGAGGGACGAGACCATGCAATTTGCTCTTTCAGAAAGAGGCATGATGATGTCGATCGACACGTGAGCGCAAGCCTTTGCAAAGTAACACTCACGTGTCACGCTAGACTTTGCTATTGCCTGTGAGCGGAGTGGGGAGCTTGTGTCTCCTGGCTCCACGTCCCCACACGCGGCTGCATCGCTGCTGGAATGCCCCGATCTGTCTCTGCGCAACCTCACCGAAGAACGTCTCCAGAATGGGGCCATGCAGCGGGCTACTGCTCGCGAAACGCAGCGTAAACACGACATCGGTCATGTCGGCCGCATTCGCAACAGGATGGAAGCTCCTGCAGACAGATGACGGCACATGTGGGTCAGTTGGACGGAAGGAGCCATCCAGAACGTGTGACACGTGACTGCGCACCATGTGCAGTTGAGCCAATCGAAAATGCGGCTTTCGCCCGCGTTCACGGTCACTGTGTGTGGCTCCTGGGTTGTCACCTGTGTACGCGAAACATCGCAACCACACGCCGTCAGTGACGTGCGTTGCGCCTCCAAGGCTGCAAAGATGCGTGCGCAGTGTCCATTCGCGCGCACCTGCGACAAGTATGTCTCCCTGCAAACCACAATACGAGGGTGTGTCAGCTAACTGCAAGGTCCGGTGCCACAGGGCAGTGGGACGCACCTGAGCAACTGGAAGCCGACGGAGAGCTCCGCCTCGAACGTCGTTGGACTCGTGCGCTTGGTGACGCGGCTGCCACTGCGTGGGGGCGGTGGAAGAAGGTGGTTGGGTTGGTGGAAGACCAACACAACAGCAGAGGCAAAAGAAGGTGGAGAGCACACGCACACGCAGAAGGGCAGGAACTCCACATATTTGTCCACGTCCACGACGACGTGGTACAACTGAAAAGCCACAGGACAGCAGGCTGTCAGCACAGGGGTGCCACACACACGAGGAAGGGGGTTGCGCCCAGAGACGTCGTGCCTGCTGCGGCGAGTACGGCACCAGCTGGCGTTCCCTAAAACTGCGCTCTATGCGACCGCCGATGAGGGGCACATGCAGCAGGCGCGCGCTGCTGGGCGCCGCTACTGCCGTTGGGGAGGTACATAAGAGTGGCACACCGCGAGCGTGGTGCAGCAGCCGACGCGCCGCCATGCGCACACGCGGCGCAGGCAGCGAGTGCTAGCCCCCAGGTGTCATGTCATGTGCGTGCGCGCTGCTGTGATAGAGAACGTTTGGACGGGTTTGACGGGGGCACTCTGGCCAGAGTGACGTGCACACGTGGCTTCAGCGCGCTCATCATGAGAAAGAATGTTGTCGTCAAAAGTGGAGCTACGCGCTGGCAGCAGGCTCCTCCTTGGGGGTAGCCTCCTTGGGAGTGAGCTCATGATCAGCCACTGCACTGTGCAACGCGTGTAGGGAAGCCTGGTAGCCGGGGATGTCCTTGATGTCGTAGCTGCTGAGGCCGATGAGCTTGTCATTTTTGCCGGTGGCTACCAGAGCGTCTTCGAACGTCGTACTTTCAGCTTTGTCCGGAACTTGCAGTCTCTTTGTGGCCTCCCTGTAATTCTTCGGCAGGCAAGCGATGATGAGGTCCACCAGCACGCTGCCGTAGGGCTCAATGACGAACAGCCAGGTGCTCATGAGGAGGAAGGGGATGCCTTGCACCAGGACAGGCCACTTCTCGAGACGAGCACCAACGTTGAATTGGCCGTTGCTCCCGTCCGGCGTCGTTGTGGCCGCGTTGAACGCATTTCCCTCTGACCCGGACAGATGCAGGTGGAGTGCCGGCAGCTGGCCGTCGCCGAAGGCCCAGGCGGTGACGCCGAAGTGGATCCACACACCCCAGACGAGGAGCTTGCGAAGCGTCAGCACCATGCGTGCGTCGTATCGCGGCGGCATGCGGCACACGCGACAGATCTGGTACTTGTCGCTCCAGTACGTGAGCCAGAAGAGGAAGGCGAGGAGGTAGGCGACGCCCGGGAACATGCCGCACATGATGAGCCCCAGCCAAGCGGCATTGAGCACCTGCGCAGCGCGCACCGCAAGGTTCCATTCCGGGCCAGCGAACAGGTTGTTCAGGTCTCTCTGCGTGTACTGCGACTTGACCTTGTGGTTGCGCATGAGAGACCCGATTTTGGCGACGAGGGCAGCGACGAGAGGCGGCTGCACCGCCTGGGTGAATGTCGTGATGAACAAGCTGGAACCGATGTTGGCCATCCACGAGGGCGTGTAGTCCACGTACGGTCCCTTGAACACGAGCGGGAAGTTGTCCAGCCGGGTGATGCCAGCGTACACGAGCAAGGTGACGACGTATGCATTGAACCAGGTGGACAAGAAGGTCTTGACCGCCACGCCCGTCTGCTCTCCCCCGCGCGTGGGGAACTTCTCCAGCCGCGTCGCCACTGGGATGGTGTGCGTGAACACAAGGTTGCTGACGATGACGAACACGATGGCCATACCGCGCAAGGCCCAGGACGCAAGGTAGGACTTCCAGAAGCGACCGCAGAAGGCATTCAAGCCGTTTGTGTTGCTGTACCACGATGCCAGGCCCTGCGCCTGGCAGTAGCAGCTCTGGCACACGCTTGCAGCGCAGGACACGACCGAACTGCCTGTGTTGTTGGCAAGAATGTTGCTCTGTCCGTTCATCGCGTCCATCGGCGGCAGCGCCGTGTTCACAAACGACGTGTAAGGCACCGTCCACAAGCCGCTGCTGCTGACGAATGACACGCATGACTCGCCGGTGATGTCGGCGGCGAGCGTGCCGGCAGCCACACGCGCAGGCTGAGAGTTGGCCGTGGTCGCCGTCAGGTTCCAGATGCTGTTGCACGGCAGCGTCGTGCCTGCGCCGACAGCCGCACACGACACTGATGGTGGCTGATCTTTTTCGTAGCTCTTAGACACGATGGTGATGCCGGTGGTGCCCAGCAGCAAGCAGAAGACAAAGATGCCAATCGCTGTCTGACGCAGCTGGCGGTTCATTGCGCTGTAGTGCAGATTCTCGTACAAGATGTCGCTCGGATCGCCCGCCTCACGCGCACGCAGATGGTGCTTGCCCCGGAAACGCCGCTGCGGGGGCTGCAGACCCGGGAATGCAGCGCGGAAAGCACCGCCTGGGAAGGCTGCCAATGCCGCATCCTTTGCGTGCGTGGTGTTGAACGTGACGAATGCACCGCAGGCGTTCATTTTCGTCTCGTCCAGTTCCTTGACGCCGAGGCGATCAGACAGCTTCTTGATTTCCTCCTCCAGCTTCTTGCACTTCTTTGACAGGTCCTTCTTCGTGGCAGCTGCCTGCGCCCGCACGCTGTCGAGCTGCTCCTCCAGCAAGCCCTTTGCCTCAAGGCGTTCAAGCAGGACGCCCCACTCCTTGGCGACGTACACACGCGCAATCTCGTGGTCCTTCACCTCTGGATTTGCATGAGACAGCGCAGCCTCCAAATGCGCCTTCACCTCCTCCGCTGTCAGCGGCTCTGACGGCAGGCCGTGCAGCTGGACGCTGTAGTCGCTGATGGTGATGCTCTCCAAATCCGCCTTCAGCACCGCATCTGTGACCGCCTTCTTGAACCAAACGAGCACTGCAAGAATGGACACCATGGCGGCAGCATCCAGGCACGACATGACAAGCAGCACCTTGCGCTTATCAAGACCCTGCATGCGCGTGCCCAGGCCATACGACCAGTCGTTGGTGCCCGTCGCAGAGTTGTACACTGTGCGCAGGGGTGCCAGCGAGAGTCGTGCCAGGTTCTGCACGCCGGTCAGCTGCTCGAAGCGGACGTCCTTGCTGGCTGACAGCGTGAAAATGATGTTGATGGCGTACACACTGGCACGCAGAGGGAAGACAGGAGCAGCGGAAAAGAGTGGGTGTGTGAGTGTGTTGCCTGAGTGTGCAGACAAGCAAAGTGAGGGCTGCACGCACGTGCAGACGAGCGCGACGACGGTGAGTCCCATCGTCTTCATGAGACTGAAGTACGTCGCCATGCCTGGGCCCATCAACTCGCCGATCTGAAGGCGCCCAGGTGTGGGGCAAGTCAAAACCGGTGCACGGTACTGCCCCCAGTGTGTTTGGCAGTGAGGCACGTGCGCAAAGGAGCGCGCCTGGTCCACAGTTGCTTTGCCCACATCCAGCTCCGTGGGTTTGCCGTCCACCGTCAGGAAGGGCCGCAACTTCTCGGCTGGCGGGGCACGCGGGGCAGTGGAGGAGTTGGTTAGACGCTGTGGGACGCCAATCTCACCGCTGGCAACCAGGCCCTGACCCACCTTCTGCCTTGGCAACGTCCACTGAAGGCGGCACATATGCTGGAGCAGGCGGCTTTGCCGACTCAACGTCCGAATGCTCCGCCTCCTTCGGAGCGCTCTCCGCCATTGTTGCGAGCGAGCCCCGACCGCGCAGGCTTGGCTGGGAGTGCACACGCCCCCGCACGAGCGACGAGTGGGAATGCGAGGGGCCGGGACAGGACGGGAGGAGGGACTCTGGGCGAGGCTGGCTCTCTGCTATAGGTCCAGGGCCTCTATTGCGGGCGTTCATGCGAGCAGCCGCTTCAGCGCAGCCTCCAGTGCGTCTGTGTGCTTCGGTGTGCCCACACTTACGCGGATGCAGCCTGCAAGCTGCGCGGGCGAGCTGTAGTACCGCACCATGATGCCCTCATCGTGCATGAGCCGCTTCTGCAGCTGCGCTGCGTCAACCTTGGACGCTGTCGTGACGCGGCACAGCACGAAGTTTGCGGCACTAGGGTAGGGCACCAGCACGCCAGGCGCGACAGTGGAAAGGACATGGAACAGGCGCTGCCGCTCAGCCACAAGCGCATCCTTCACCGATGCCAGATACCCCGGATTGCTGAGCGCCGCGCATGCGGCCTCTTCTGCTGCGACAGACACGTTGTAGGGCTGCTTGGCGCGCCAGAGGAAGGGGATCAGGTCCGCAGGGAACGCGCCGTAGCCCACTCGCAGGCCTGCCAAGCCAGCGCGCTTGCTGAACGTGCGCAGCACGCATAGGTTTGGGTAACGCAGCACCCACGACACTCGGGATGGGAGGCCGCTAAACTCGATGTAGGCCTCGTCCAGGACGATGAGAGTCGAAGGCAACTTGTTGAGCAGCGTCACCAGATCCGCCTCCGGCAAGAGGCATCCATCCGGGTTATTCGGCGATGTGAGGAACAGCATGCGCGGCGAGTGCTGTTGCGCGGCGGCAAGCACAGCGGCGACATCCACGGAGAAGTCCGCGCGCCTGGGCACGTCCACCACACGCGCGTTGTTCACAGCAGCATCGAAGGCGTACATGCCGAACGTCGGCGGGCAGTTGAGAATAACATCACCCGGCTCTGTAAGAGCGTTGAGACAGCGAAGGGGCGAGAAGGTCAGTGCCATAGGCGGGGTTCGCAAGGCGGGCACCCAGCCCGTGTGTACGTGCGTGTGCGTACCGAGGCAGCAACGCATTATGATGTCTATGATCTCGTCTGCTCCACAGCCTGTGCACGCACGTCCCTCAGAAGCCGTTGGGCAGCGCCGCGAGAGGCTTTGAGACGCACCAGCCATGAGGTTTTCAGCCGGCACTCCGCAGTCAGCGGCTAGGGCAGCACGCAGGCGTCTTGCCTCTGGGTCGGGGTAGATGTGCGGGAACTCGAGCTTCGCGAGTGCTTGAGCAACCTCTGCGTTCAAGAGGAGGGTAACGCTGCGGTGAGGCCCTGATCCCAAACAACGCTGCGGTTGCCTCGTGGCCACGCGTGCGCTCGCACCTGGCGGTGGTCCATACGGGTTCTCGTTCGCGTCCAGCTTGATGATGTCCCGGGGCGCGCGGCCCAGCTGCTGAGACAGGACGTCAAAAGGGACAATCGGTGTGTACGGCGCCATCGTGCGCAGGTGCGGCCGGATGAAATCTGCTCCGCGAGCAGCAGCAGCTGCTACTGACACGTTGGGGCCGGTCGACGATGAGGCGCAGCATGGTTGAGCCGCTGCCTGTCGCCGGCGGCGGCTTGCACAGCAACTGGGAGCTAATCTTGGACGCTGGGCGCACTCAGACGGCGTCACGACACGCATCCTGGGCACAGCACAAGCTAAGATGATGACCGGGGTGATGAAGCACTGAAGAATCGGGAGGAGGCGCACAATTGCCACGTGGACGGAAGCAGCCAGGCCGCCTGCAGCCCAAGGCAACCGCGAAGAGGACACCGATGCATCTACAGATTGCATGATGTAGAATTTTTCTCATCTGAGCGCTGTCAGCGCTTTCAGAACCGCCTGGAAATCAGCGGGTGGTGGTGCCTCAAAGAGCATTTCCTCTCCTGTAACAGGATGCGTGAATCCCAGCTCAGCAGCGTGCAAGCACGGCCTATCTGCCGGCAAGCTATCTGTAAATGCCTGTGCTTGTGCTTTGCCATTGCCAGCCCTCACCAGCGCAGCCGCAGTTGCCGATGCAGTTCCCCCATACAGCGGATCGCCCAGCAGCGGGGCGCCGATGTGCTTTGCATGCACGCGCACTTGATGCGTCCGCCCTGTCTCGAGGCGCCAGTGCACATGGCATGCGCCCCCGCCGGCTAATGTATCAACCAACTGATACCGGCTGGCTGCAGGCCGCACGCCCTTCGCACCCGGAGCCCATACAACCGCCATACGCAGGCGGTTACTTGCGTCTCGTCCGATGGGTGCCTCTACTCGGCCCTGAGGAAGTCCACCCAGCGGGGGCGCCAGCATGCCCATGTGCAGTGCTTGGTACTTGCGCGTCACACTCCGTGCTGCAAACTGACTGCACAGGCCCGCATGCGAGACCGCGTCTTTAGCAATGACCAGCAAGCCCGATGTGCCTTTATCTAAGCGATGAACGATGCCAGGACGGAGCAATGGCGCATCTGTGGAGGATGGAGTCCAGGCAGGCGCAAGCGCCGCATCGTCATCGCCATCTGGGTCATCCTCCTCATCGTCTGCATCGGGGTCATCACTAGGCAGTAATGCTGAGCGCGGCGTCGTGCCAGCGGCGACGCGCATTGCCGGCAAGCCGCAGTGATGGAGGACTGCATTGACGAGTGTGCCGCCCTGGTGTCCAGCTGACGGGTGGACCACCATGTGCGGGGCCTTATTCACGACCAGAACGTGCGCATCCTCAAACACCACCTGCATGCGCGTCAGGCGGGGGTCAGGACAGCAGTCACCGAGAGAGGTCAAACAACGCACATCCAGCGGCAAGTCTTCCGGAGCTGCTTCCATCGCTGGAGGTGGGGCCAGACTAAGGCGGAGCTCATCACCCGGATGGACCTGCAGTAGCGTGGAGGGCGTCAAAAACGGAGCCGTTGCAATGGGAGGTCAGTCGCAACGCACCAGCGCAGCTGGCTTTGTGACCACTCGTCCGTTGACCGTCAGCGCGCCTGACTTGATAGCGGCAGTGACACGTGCTCGAGACGCGGGCGTCGGCAGCGCGGACGACACGAAGGCGTCAACCCGCAGAGCAGCCTTGCTGGTAACGCTGTCTGTGCCCAGCGGCACACGTAATGTGAAGTGCTGCGACACAAGGTGGAGTTAACAAGGCGTCAGACAGTGTGAGTCCCCACGAGGTTGAGTCAGCGTGTCGTCGGTGCTGACCTGCGTGCTGTTGGTGTTTCCTGCAGGCACCTGGGCGGAGCAGCAGCGCGCAGCCAAGCTGTGCGTCACGCCTGTCATTCTCCTGCGCCGAGACCAGAAGATCGCCGCGCGCTGAAGCATGTCTCCGCGAGTAGCAGAGCCCATGGGATCCACCGTGTCGACAGTCAGGACAGCTTTGGCAGATGCTGCCTCATGACATCGCGCAGCTCAGCACAGCGGCATCGATGCGCAGCGCCACAGCAACGCCTGCGCGCTCGAGAAGACCGTTCTCGAGATGGAACTCGCTGTTGCCCACGTCAGCACTTCCCGCCGCGCAGGCTATTTCAGCGCTGGCGCGCATGAGGGAGACAGAAGGGGAGTCACCGCAATTCGATGCCGGTACGTTGGAGGAGAGAGAGAAGGCCGCCGCGGCCGCTTGCACGTGTCAGTTTTGCCTGGAGCCTGTGGAACTGTTCACCGGAGACGAGCCGCTTCCACGCACGCCGCGGGATGGTGTCCTGGCACCTTGCGGGACCTGTCGCGGCCCCGACTTGGGAGTGGTGCACCTTGAGTGCCTACTCCGCGATATGCAGCACAACCGACGC
>Ga0164297_10003625_pt1 | contig 14269 bp, 12 predicted proteins | sample GEODES058metaG_FD_113539 | JGI IMG/M metagenome (GOLD analysis project Ga0164297, IMG submission 113539) | Dystrophic lake water microbial communities from Trout Bog Lake, Wisconsin, USA - GEODES058 metaG | ecosystem: Environmental > Aquatic > Freshwater > Lake | place: USA: Trout Bog Lake... | reverse complement strand
TCGACGACCGGCGGTACAGGATCCACAACGCGCCGCAGCGGTTGCAGAGCGTCGTCGCCTTGCCGTCGGCGTCGACGGGGCCTGTGCGCCACAGCGGCGTTTTGCGCGAGCTGCAGCGGCAGCACACCTTGGGAGCCTTGGAATCGACATGAGTAGGAGCACGCTTCACCTCAGACACAAAGGTCTGCGTTTCGCGGATCATGCGCTCAGCGTCCGCACGGTCGACGAAGGTTGTCTGGACGCGACGGGGAGGCATGGGATCGGCGAGGATTTTCATAAAATACCATAACTGCAGAGTGTTGTGAGAGTGATAAGTAAGTAACTTCGCAAAATGTTCTCACATACATTTCAAAGTTGGAAACTCGTCCCCAAAACGCTGACGTCATGTGGGCACCAGCCGTCATTGTGTGGTCCCCTCGCACGTCGAGTGCCTTTCGCGCCACTGTCGCGTACACGCAGTAGCTGCGTGTGCCGCGGCGGGGTGAGGCTTGCAGCTGCTCGACGAGGTCACAAGGGCGTTGCGTGCGTCGAGGAGACTTGCTCGAACGGTCGATTCTCGAGCCACTCCAGCCAGGGGCACGAAAGCCGGCGGTACAGTGGCGCGATTCGCCCTTTGAGGAGGTCATCGGGGGGTAGCCCAGGGCTGCCCGGCGGGGCGAATTCACAGACGCCGCCGTGGGTCTGACGTGGCACCCCACACACACGCCGCCCCCTCTCCCGGCCCGCGTGTCACAAACGTCCTCAGCGACCCGTGTGCAAAACTGGTCGAATGGAGGTTCAGCTTCCGCAGAAACGCGCCGCCTCGGAAGAGCTTGAATTTGCAGATGGCCCAATTCAGCCCCCGCAGAAACGTGCTGCATCGGAAGAGCCGGATGTGCAGGATGCTGCTGGCATCGTGTACACGCTTCTTGACGACGGTCGGTTTGAAATCACGAGGAACACGCATAAGCTTATCATCTATCAGGACGCAGTCCAGTGCGTGCAGTCCAGCAACAAGCTGCGGAACCTCCAAATAGATGGAAAGGGGTACATCTGCAGCGGGTACACGCCGCTCCACCGAATCGTGGGTGATGCATTCTGCTTGACCGACAAGCAGGTTCGCGCGCAGTACCCCGAGCACTTCAAGGCGCACCCTAATGACAGAACGGTCATCATGCATCTGGACAACGACAATCTCAACTTTAACATCGACAATCTGGAGCGCGGACCGCAGATGCTGAACAATTATATGAAGATGCGCCAGCCGAAAAAGAACGGGAACGGCTATGTCGGGATTGTGAAGGTGAACAAGAAGCTGGAGGTCACCAAAACCGTCGCAACGCTGGAGGAGGCGAAGCACGCCATGGACATTCTCAAGATGCAGAAGATGCTGCCCGAGCTTCGCTCCTTCATCTTGAAGCACGCCATGCACAAGCCCGCGGCGTATGCGGAGCACTACACGAGCGTGGAGACGCTCTTGGCGCGCGCGCCCATGTACGTCAAGGAGGCGCGCAAGCCGCAGAAACCGCGCGAGTCCAAGAACACGTATGTGCCGTTTCGGACGCTGGATGAGGCTCGCAAGGCGCTCACTGCCGAGCAGATGCAAATCATCGACGAGATTCTGGCGCTGCCGAACGTCGTGCCGTTTGACGCGGCGTTGGATGTGGTGCTCCTCTACATTGGCTCGTTTGGAAAGCAGATTGTCCAGCTGATGGAGTACCTTTGCTACGTGGAACATCTGGAAAAGACCAGACCTATGATGCAGCACACCGACGGATACATCTCGATCAGTATCGGCAATAGTTTGCATTACATTCATAACGTGGTTCTGGGCCGGAAGCTCAACCAGAGCATGGTGGATGGAAAACAAGGCGGTCACGGCTGGGGCAAGACGCTGGACAACCGCAAGCGCGTCCTGAAGCCGCAAGATGTGAACGAAAACATGTCGGAGCGCGGCCAAGCCGATGCCAAGTCCGTCCCGGGCGTCGTGGGCGTGATTAAACTGAAGAATGGAAAGTTTGGAGCGCAGATCCAATCATTCTTTCAGCGAAATGACACGGTGAATCTCGGCACTTTCGAGACGGTGGAGGAGGCGAGCGCCGCCTACCAGTTTGCGCACACCAACAAGGCGCAGCTTGTGGAGACGTGCAAGGACTTGGAGAATCGCAATGCCGAGCTTCGCATGCGGTGCATTGCAAAGCGCGTGTAATTAATCGCGTTTACTTTCTAATGCACCAGCTTGGCCAATCGCCGTCGTGTGTTCCAACCTGCACTTGGCGCTTCGTCTTCTGCGCAAATTCATTTACCGCCCCCTTGACGGCTCCACCCGTCTCGTCGCGCGTCCCATCTTGTTCTAGACACCAGTCCTGACCGTGTCGAGCAGCAAATTCGCAATCCACATAGTCGTGCCCACACATTAACCCATAACGCGGAAATGTCTTCCCGCGGAAATGTCTTCGGCACTGTGGTGGGCTGTAGCTTCGGATAAGACCAACGTTGCGCGGCTTTTGCTGCAGCGAGGGGCGAACATCACAGAAAGAAGACTTAACCATGCGTTTGGACGCTATGTACCAGTGAGTGAAGAACTCTTGACGATGCTGAACGAGTGGTTCGAAACGCATCAATACGATTCTGACTCTGACTCTGACTCTGAATCCTGAGTTTTTATTTAATATCAAGTTTGATGGCGTCTGTGTGTGCCGGTACCCTCTTTGTGTCCACCTCTTTTTTGGTCTGAACTTTTTCTTTTTTAGGCTTTCTTTTGAAAGCCTTGTGCAATGCATCCTGAATTCGAGGCGGCCCCTTGTAGTACAACGCAGCGACGGTGACGACCGCCACCAGGACTGCGACACCCGCTGCGCCGCCCGTAGCGATGCCGATGATGGCTGGTGTCGACAACACAGGTGCAGGCGAAGGAGAAGAGCCGATAAAGTTTGACGCCGTTGCCAAATAGAGAGAACGAACTTCAAGAGACACGAGCGGCTTGTTCAATACCACCGCTTGGCCGATCACTCCTGTGAAACATCCGGAAAGTGAAGTACAAAAACCACTGTTGGAGAGGGTAAAGTCTCCACCGAGCGTTAAGTGTGAATTTGTGTAAGACACGTTCGACAATGCAGTTGTTGTGTTCTTCAATATCCCGTTCATGTAATAGCTTCCGGTCAGTCCAGAGCGGACAAAAACATAGTGCACCCATTGATTTTTCGCAAAGGTGTAGTTTAAAGCTGATGGGTCATTGAAGCCATATCCACTAGAATAGTCATACCATCCCTGAGGAGAGAGCACGCCTTCGCCGTTGGTCACAGCTGAGGCTCGTGTGACTGAAAAGAGCGTTTGTGTGTTCAAGGTTGAGTTTGGAAGAATCCACAGCGACACGCTGAAGCTCGTTTGCAAAGGTCGATTGTAGACTGCAAGAGCCGCGAAGCCGCCCAGGAATTGAACGCCTTGTCCAGGAATGCCCGCTGTTGAGCCGCTCAACACCAGCGTATTGTTGGCAGAGCTTAAGTCTGGCCAACTGACAGTTCCGTTGACAACCGAACGGTCCACACACAGCACTGCAAGCGCGGTAGCGCATTCGTACGGAATAGGAAAGGTTGTGAGAAGCTCCGGCGGCGGGCTCGGCGGAGGCGGCGGGCTTGGCGGCGGTGGCGGTGGGCTCGGCGGAGGCGGCGGGCTCGGCGGCTTTGGCGGCGGCGACGGCGGCGGGCTCGGCGGCGGTGGGCGAGGTGGTGGCGACGGTGGCGGATGCGGCGGCGGAGGCGACGGCGGAAGCGGCGGCGGCGGCGGCGACGGCGGCGGAGGTGCGATGTACCAGCAAGAAAACCCAGTGTTTGGGGTTGTTCCCGTAATCGTTCCGCCAATGTACAAAGTGTAGCTCGTGGATGAAAAGTCAAACCCAACACAAGTGGGATTGAAATCGCAATTGCCTGCGACCAGAGCCAGAGTTACTCCACTGCCTGTCGAGCCTAAGGATCCTGACCCGCCGCTTCTGATGCACGAGCTGTCGCTTCCAAACTGAAGATACAATCGCGTTCCCCGATATTGTGCCGGAGGCGGAGGCGGACTCGGCGGCGGTGATGGCGGAGGCGGCGGACTCGGAGGCCGCGGTGGCGGTGATGGAGGAGCCGGCGGCGACGGTGGCGTCGGTGGCCGTGGTGGCGGCGACGGTGGCGGATTGGGTGCCGGCGGTGGCGGGAAGGGTGGTGGTGGACGAGGCGGCGGCGATGGTGGCGGTGGCGGGCTCGGCGGAGGCGGAGACGGAGACGGCGGCGGCGACGGCGGTCGAGGTGACGGCGGTGGCGGGCTCGGCGGCGGAGGTCCGGGTGGTGGTGATGGTGGCGGCGGGCTCGGTGGTGGAGGACTGGGCGGGTTTGGCGGCGGAGGCGGCGACGGCGGCCGGGGCGGTGGACTCGGCGGCGGCGGGCTGGGAAAGTCCGTCAGCACCGTACAGCTATACCCTGTGGCAGATGTCAACCCAGTCACAGCCGAGTACATGTTCAAACCCGTTGGCGAATGGAGGTCAAACGCGATACATCCGGAGGTCGAGTCGCAGTTTGTCTCTGTCTGCGAAAGAGTTCCTGTATACCCACTATTTGCAAAAATGTTTGTTCCTGAACACTGATACCCGCTGTATGTTGCTGCATAGGTGCGGGTTGATGAAACACGTCTTACAAAAAAAAGCGAGAAAAAACTTATTCTCGACAATATCCTCATGATTCTTGAAAGTATTACATATTAAACTAAATATTAGGCCCCATTTTTTGGTACCCTTGGCTTCTTTGAAAACGCTTTTTTCAAACGTTCTCTTGTTGGCAAAGGTCCTTTGTAGTACAACACCGTCACAACGGCTCCATGTGCTGCGCCGGCGACGAGGTTGGGGCTGCTGCCGGATACTGTGGACTCTTTTGTTTGGAGTGTTTCTTCCGCCCGCGCAACAGAGATGCAGAGGACGGCGCATGGGCCCCCTATCTCATCGGAAGATCTCGTAACCTTTTGAGGCAACGTTTCGGCATCAGCAGGCCGACTGGTTTCTTTGACGGCGACTGCTTTGTCGCGTGCTGCTGCTCAAGCTGCGCTCTGTGTCAAGAGCGGCGCGAGCTTGACATGAAAGATCGTTGGGAGCGTCGGTCGACAGCGGTGACGATGCCGCACTTGCCCATGCCAGTCATGGTTCGACTCTAAAGACTGTGCATTCGGCGGATACGGCGGCGGGTTTGGCGTCGGCGGCTCCGGCGGCGGCACTGGTGTGGCGGATCGTATCCAAAGAGCGTATGATCTAAATCGGTGGATGTGGTTGTTGTCGATGTTGTCTGATCCGATGGGTTGATACCTCGTCCACGATGTTGCGCACGCATGCCGTGAAGCCCGGGTGCGCCGCGACCGTCGCCAAGCCCGTCTGACGGGTGACGAGATCGACGGTGTCGCTCATGGGGACGTAGACGTGCCCCCCGGAGGGGGGCGTTTTGGGTCTTGTAGCTTTTTTGCAAGAAAGGCTTGTACTCTCAGCTCACGCCCCGTGCGAGTTTCTCGCAAAAAATTATTTGCGAGAATGCGGCGCGGAGTTAATTAGTTCTCACTCTCACAACACTCTGCAGTTGCGGTATGGAGTCTGCGGCTGCTTTGTTTGACAGCGGCGCTGCTGGCAGCGTCGGGTTCCTCTCCATGCTGACAGAGCGTCTGACGGCGTTGGAGCGTCAAGCCGACGCAGTCAACTTGTTTTTGGCCAAGGCCATGCCGCGGCCGCGAGGCTACTACGTGGTGATCGAGCAGCCCCCATGGCCCCTTACAGAAGCGCCGCCCTCGTCGCCAGAGCCGGATCCGGAAACGTGGCGTACCTGTCCAGTGAGATCGGCTCACCTGTTGCGTGTGCGTCGCGCCGTGCTCGAAGCTGTCGAGGCCAGCTTGACGAAAGTCTCCAGCAACGACGACAAATTTATCGACTCTTGGGCAAAACTGGATTTTGCATCTCACATGTCGGTATCAGTATACTTGAGTACGTCAAACAACTTGCACACGGCCAACGTGTTTATTCGCTGCTGTAACGAGTCTCTTAATTTTCACAACCATAACCCAGTCGTTCTGTGTTCTTTGTTATCAAAAATGGGACACATTTTACATTGGAATACCCTCTTATCATACGCCGAAGTACAAGCATATGACTATGCGAGTGGCGCATATATTACGCACGTACCGATTCGTATTCATGAGGATGTCACAAAAATGTTTCATGAAGGCAGCGACTTGTGTCGAGACGAAGAAGTCGGTTTTTTCTGTGTGAATGAGGAAAAATACGACTATGAATCTGCACATATGGAGGTGCAATCGAAATTTGCTCACAAGTGGATGGAAGCCAGCGGTGAATATTTGCTGGACGCTGTTCCTTTTGAAGGTTGTGGGGACCGTCCTTTAATTTAAAAATACGAGGTTAGGTATGCTACTACACACGGCAGTTGCAAAAGCCTGGTGGAAAAGGTGGCGGGTTTGGCGGCGGAGGGTCCGGTGGCGGGTGCGGCGGGGGCGGAGTCGGAGGCGGCAGGGGCGGCGGCGGCTGCGGCGGCGGGGTGGGCGGTGGCGGATTGGGTGGCGGATTCGGCGGGGGCGGCAGCGGCGGTGGGGGCGCATCAGTTACGCTGTACTGCGCTTGTTGTTGACAATCTGCTGCTGTCGCGCAACTCAAAACGATTGTGAAGTTGGTGGATCCACTCAATAAATGACGCCGTCCATACGCCCCGGTGTTTGTAAAGTTCAGGTAACTGCAGTTGCCGCACCCGGGGAAGTCGCTCGCATTGACCGATTTTACGGTTGTTTGTGTGAGCGTTTCGTAGAGCAATATGCTCGTTTGTCCAACACAATACGCGCCAGACAGCTTACACGACCCCACCTCCAACAGGGAGGCAACCGGTATGCGAACTGTGAATGTTACGTTGTGTGCGAGTCTCGAGTCGAAAAAGGCTGGACTCGCGCCGTACGACGCGGGCGTCGGTGGTGGCGGTGTAGGCGGAGGAGGTCCAGGTGGCGGCGGGCTGGGGAGCGGCGGACTCGGGGGCGGGCTTGGCGGTGGAGGTCTCGGCGGAGGCGACGGTGGAGGCGGACTCGGAGGGGGGGTGGGCGGTGGAGGACTCGGCGGAGGGCTCGGAGGCGGCGGACTGGGTGGCGACGGTGGCGGAGGCGTCGGCGGGGGCGGACTCGGTGGTGGTGGTGTTGGCGGCAGCGGGCTTGGCGGCGGCGGGCTGGGTGGAGGTGGAGTTGGAGGCGGCGGACTCGGGGACGGCGACGGCGGCGGCGGCGTTGGCGGGGGCGGACTCGGCAGTGGAGGTGTTGGCGGCAGCGGGCTTGGCGGTGGTGGGTTGGGCGGCGGTGACGGTGGCGGAGGTGATGGTGGTGGCGGACTCGGTGCTGTCAACTGGTTGACAACTGCTGAGCTGTAAATATTGCAGACATCCGCAGGCGATACAGCGCCGTTCACGATGGAGAGTGCTCTCAGCTGTCCATAGAATGAATTCGTGTTGGGCACTCCGCTACTCTGAATCTGATCTCCAGCAGCTCCGATAGTCAGCGCACTTTTGCCGAACGACACGCTCCCAGCGGTTTCTGTCGTGTTTGCAACCAGCGTGCAGTTGAAATAGGAATAGCCGTTTGTTCCGGAGCGCACGAAAGCAAGCATCATCCAGCTGTTTGTCGGGTAACAGTTCTTGGTGGGACACCACCCGCCAGTGCCTCCGATACCACCAGTGCTTTGCGAAAACGACTGCGTCCCTGCGCCGTTGGTGTCCCACACGTTCAGAAAAGGTTGCCATGCCAAAGAATTCAATGTGTTTGAACCGCTCAGTCCTAAAGGGTTGTACGTGTTCCACTTATTCAGAGTCAACAAGAAAGAGTTTGTGTATGATGACGGGTTTATTTGAATAAATGCAAACATAGAAAAGTCGCCCGTCGGTGCGTTGGAAAAGTTACCAGCCATGTAGCGCGTCGAGTCGAAGGAAAAGTAGCCGCCGTCAAAGTCGGATGCCCACGCTGTCGCGTTGGTCGCTCTGTAAAACGTCAGCGTGTTGCCGTTTCCCGAAGAATCAGGGACGAGCACCGTCCCGTTCGCCAGCGTGTTTGCAGTCACGTTATACGAGCTGCCATCGTAGCACGCCAGCGCGTTGAACGGAGACCACTGAAACACCGTGCCGCACAAGGACGAGGCGCCGGGCGGCGCGGGCGGCGGCGGCCGCGGCGGCGACGGAGGCACCGGCGGGCTCGGCGGCGGAGGCCTCGGTGGCGGGCTGGGAGGTGGCGGGTTTGGTGGTGGTGACGGGGGTGGAGACGGCGGCGGCGGGCTCGGCGGCGGGGACGGCGGTGGTGGCAAAGGTGGCGGAGGGCTGGGTGGGGGCGGAGATGGCGGTGGCGGGCTTGGTGGGGGCGGAAGCGGAGGTGGTGGACTCGGCGGCGGTGGGGATGGTGGAGGTGACGGTGGCGGCGATGGCGGCGGCGGGCTCGGAGGCGGGCTGGGAGGCGGGTTTGGGAGCGGGGGACTTGGTGGTGGGCTGGGGGTCGGTGCAGAGCTCACAAAGTTGTAACAGGCTCCCGTCGTCACAGCGGTCCCAGCACAGCAATCCACAGCTTGTTGAGATACGCTCTGCTTTGCAAAAACGACCAAACACAACCATGCGTTAGAAAATGCATTTGTAAAGAGTGAAAACTGAACTGATGGGGTTCCGAGCTGAGTGTCAGGGCCCCAAGGTTCCGCACTTGCTGATGCCGGTGATGGTGCTACACGGCTATTGCCCTCAGCAGGGGCCAAAGGGGAACAGGTTTAACAAACTGATGGGCCAGTTTGGTAGGTTTTTGGACAGTTTTGGACAGTTCGCACCTCCTCATACGTGAAAATAATGCTATTGTCATAATCGATACTAAAGGCGTTACAATACGATGGTGTTTTTGAACATGCCAGAGCTGCTTGATCTACTGTTGGATGCTGGGGGCAATTCATCGGGTTTGAAGAATACTGGCACATGGTTGACGCGGGGGCGCTACACACGCGGCCCGTCGCTTTCAACGTATACGTGTACGTCGTACCACCATACGAGGAATAAACGGTGGATGGATACGACTGTGCATTTACATACACGAAACTTAACAGAAGAAACAAAATGCGCATTTTACATCTGATGTTTTTTGTAGGAATAGAATATATCAATATCTTCACTGTTGCGCAAGGATGTTGCGTTTGTCCGGCAAATCAGGCCCGCTCACGGTGCGCGGGTCCAGCGTCACGTGCTTGATGTCTTTCTCGTCAAGCAACCGACGGTGCTCGTCGTACAATGTGGCGCGGTGCTCGTACTCCAGGAACACGACTGTGTTTGCGAACTTGTCCGAATGCATCCAGATGTACATAATCACCTTGACAAAGTCGAAGCGAATTGGCTTGGCAGTGTTGACAGGGTATCCCTCCCAAGCACACGCCTGTAACATTCGAACATATGCACATCCCGGGTGATCCGCAAACCACCACGCGACCTTGTCTGTGTCCGTGCGCTGGACGTCTGCGCAACGCACATCAACTCCGTTCTGATAGATCTTGTCGCGAAAGTGGTGGCCACCATCTATGGCGATGGCGACGGTCAAGGCAGTCAAACTGGACAGCAAGACCACGTCCTCGCGTTTGCTGTTCCGTGTCCGAAACTCACGACACACGCGCGTCGTTTCCTCAAAGTGCGCACGCAGCATGGCAGCGACGAGAATCTCCGTCTTGTTGCCCACATGCGCAGAGACAGCCAGCGCGGCACCGGGATGCTGAAGACCCCAGCACGAGGCACACAGGTTGTTGCCATAGGTCCCGCCGGTAAACTCGAAGCAGGACCAACACAGGTGTCTGCAGAAATCTTTGCACCGCATTGTAAACGAGTAGTTGTCTCGAGTTCGAACAAGTTCGATTTTTTTTCCGCTCCCTTGGCCAAGCTGCAAATCATCCTTGTCGATGACGCTAAATTCGTTGTCTTTAATTGGCGCGTACTGATAAAGCAGCTTCTCCGGAGGACGTGAACCAGCGCAGAAAGTCTGGCACTGCATTATGAAATTATGTCCATCATGCGTGCGGACAAGTTTGATTCTCTGACCACTGCCCTGACCAAGCTGCAGATCAGCCTTGTCGACGACGGTAAACTCACCTTTCACAATAGGTGCATACTGGTACAACAACTTGTCTGGTGGACGACTTCCTCTGCAAAAGGATGCACAATTCATCGTGAACTCATGTTTGTCTGTCGTTCGAACAAGTAGAATGTTTTGGCCGCTTCCCTGGCCAAGCTGCAGATCAGCCTTGTTGACAACAGTAAACTCGCCGTCCACAATAGGTCCATACTGATAGAGCAGCCTGTCCGGCGGACGTGAACCAGCGCAGAAAGTCTGGCACCGCATTATGAAATTATGACCATCATACGTGCGTACAATTTGTATTTCTTTGTTGCTTCCCTGACCAAGCTGCAGATCAGCCTTGTCGACGACGGTGAACTCACCGTCCACAATTGGCTCATACTGGTACAAAAACTTCTCCAACGGGCGTGATCCGAGGCAAAAGTTTTGACAAATTGTCGTAAACTTGTGACCATCATACGTGCGTACCAGTTGAATTTTTTTGTGGCTTCCCTGGCCAAGCTGCAGATCATCGTTGTTGTCAACAGTAAATTCGCCGTCAACAATTGGCGCATACTGATAGAGTAATTTTTCTGGCGGGCGTTGGCCAGCGCAAAAGTCGGCGACCCGTGAAGTAAACTGATGACCGTCATACATGCGAACGAGTTGAATGTACTTACCACTGCCCTGACCAAGCTGAAGATCTGTTTTATCGACGACGGTGAATTCACCATCCTTAATTGGCACATACTGGTACAAAAAATGCTCCGATGGACGTGATCCGTTGCAAAATACGCGGCAAATCATCGTGAACTCATGTTTATCTCTCGTTCGAACAAGTTGGATCTTTTCCGCACTCCCTTGGCTAAGCTGAAGAACATCGCTGTTGACAACAGTGAACTCGCCGTCCACAATGGGTGCGTACTGATAGAGCAGCCTCTCCGGCGGACGTTTGCCTAAACAAAAATGGCCGCACCTCATGGTGAATTCGTGTTTATCTCTCGTTCGAACAAGTTGAACTTTTTTGTCGCTCCCCTGGCCAAGCTGCAAAGCAGCCTTGTCGACGACGGTAAATTCGCCCTCAACGATTGGCGCATACTGGTATAAAAGCGAGTCTGGTGGACGACATCCGTAACAAAAATTGTGACAAACCATGGTGAACTCATGTTTGTCTCTCGTTCGAACAAGTTTAATTCTCTGACCACTGCCCTGGGTAAGCTGCAAATCAGCCTTGTCGACGACGGTAAATTCGCCTTCAACGATTGGCGCGTACTGGTACAAAAGCTTCTCTGGCGGGCGTGTGCCATCGCAAAAGTCGTCGGACCGTAAAGTAAACTCGTGTTTGTCAGACGTGCGCACGAGCGTCGCCCAGGTGTGTCCGTCGACCGTCTCCGTCGTCTTCACCAGTCGAAAGGCTTTGCCTTCGCCGACGTCTGGGTGCGTCTCAATGCCACCGACGTGGCGCTCGGCTTTTCGTTTTGTGCCACCCATGGCGTGTTGTAAGTCGTCGACCGCTCAGCGCTCAAACGACGCGCGCGCGTGCTACGTCACCGTCGAGTCCGACCACGCGCCGGTCGTGCAACGAGCGTTTTCACAGACGCGACGCGACGCACTCTGAAGCACGAGGACGATGACGAGGGCGAACGAGTGGCCGCGACAAGCGCGACGACGAAGAGTGACAGACTCGTCAAAGGGACACGGAGAGAGCCGACGAATGGACCGAGAAAAAAATAAACTTCAAAATGAATGTGACAGACTTGAAGTATAAATCTTTGTTTTGACTTGGAGCCAACATGAAGTACACGACGCGTTTACTTTAAAACTCTATGAGCGTTTCACACGTTTCGCAAGACCTTTCTTGGTCGTGCGCTGCTCAAACTCGTCGACGTCGTACGCGCTCCCGACCATGTACTTGACGCGGCTCTCGTGCGCTGCAAACTTGTACTGCAACAGCGCGGCGCGAGCCGCCTCGATGAGACTCTTGAGTTGGGTCGACCCATGCTCCAAAGGCGGTACCAGCGTGAGGGTCAGTGAGGGGACTTCTGCCGAGGGGAACCATCCCAGTATCGTCTTGAGCTCGTCCAGCGTCCACGAGCATTTCGAATCCAAGGAAATGCGCGTGAACAATGAAGATGTGATGACCTTTATATTTTCGTAAGGTACGTACTTGGTCGAATAGGACACGTTGCCAACTTGAGGTAGAACCATCCGTTTGAACAACTTGAACGATGTACACCGCGATTGAATAAAAGCGTCACACATCCACAATGTTTCGTTGCCGCATCGGAAACCAACCTGGGGGGACTGCCGTCCCTGGGGAGGCTGCATAAAGAAGCAAATTGACGGAAGGTTTTCAGCATTCGGAAAAGTCCCAAAGGTAATGGCTTGTTTAGTAATGATGAGATCTTGATGCGTTTCTGCAACTTCGTAATCCTCCTTCTCCTCAATGGTCAGATGCTCCAGATGAGAATAAAAACTGGACGTGGCGGTGGACCCGTCAGCAGGGGGGTGTGGGGGGACGGCCGTCCCCCCAGCATAGCACGTGTTCAGAAAATGCACAACGTGGTTGTACACAGTCAAGTCCTGAGACCACAGTACCAGGTGCTCGGCGATGTGTTTCACAAACTCGAGGGAGCCGTACTTGTGTAATATGGTTCCGTAGCTGACTTTGAGAAACCCTTTTATCAGCTTGTGGTGCACGAAAAGAACGTGGAAAAAGTTTTGAACCTTCAAGCTCTCTGGCTTGTCCTTGTCCAGCTCGATGACGTACTGCATGAAACGGTCGATGCTGCACGCCGTCGTGTGCGCCAACGACGCATGCGCATCCACCACGGCTTTGTGGCGAGCTGACAGCTTCGAGTAGTGCGCATACGCATTCTCCAACAGAGCCAACAGGGTCACCTCTCGGGGGGCGAAGCCCCCCGCACCCCCCGTTGAACGGGTCTCAGCAGGGGGGTGCGGGGGGACGGCAGTCCCCCCGAGGAGAAAACCTTTCTCGCACCAGATGGAAACGTCGCGAGATGCACAGCGGTTTGAAACCACATATGGCATCGTATTCTTTTCCACCGCAGCGAAAAACTCGGACAAGTTGTAAGGTACAGTCGTGAGCTTTGTCACTGATATTGGTGAATCAAGCCTGACATAATCACTTTTGCGTTTGCCAGCATTTAGATAGGTAAAACGAACCGTGCTACCAGGAGTTGAGCGTTCTTCGTAAATGCTCGTAAGACTTTCGTAAGAGGTTTCAACACGAAAGATGTCGAAAAAGTTGTAAGACGACGGAAAACACTGTGCAGGTATACACACCGGCGAACGATCCTTCCGGGCTACGCTCGTTTGAAGTGCCTTGTCGGGGCTCCGCACATCGTGTGATAAAAAGTAGCTGCACACGTAGCCAGTCTCGACGTACAGTGGCCGGATCAAGATCACCCTTGGGGGGCTGTCGCCTGGGGGGCTGCCGCCCCCCACACCCCCCGGGGGCTCCGCTGGGGGGCTGCTGCCCCCCACACCCCCCGCTGAGGGCCCTTTACCCGGGGGTGCGGGGGCGGAGCCCCCGAGGGGTGTGGGGGGCGTCAGCCCCCCAGGCGCAGCCCCCGAATCGACGACGACGGGGGCGAGCACCGCCTCGCCAGCGCTCGCGTCAGCACCGTCTCTCGCAGCGCCCGTGCTGCCGACGACGTCGACGGCAGGCATGACGGTCCCAACCAAAGTCGACCCGTGTAGAGACTTGGAGAGGGGGACGAAACTCGATGTGTTTTCAAACTCTAAAAAACAATTTGTATTGTAGGCTGCAGCCTCCCCGAGGGGCCCCGAGCAGGGCCTGTGTGTCCAAACCCCCTTGGGAACGGAACGAGTGTGGACAGGCAATGTGGACAGTCATGTGGAGCGAAAGTGGACAGTCATGTGGAGCGAACGTGGACGGGTTGGTGGACGAAACGCGTTTGTCGGTTTTTATGTGCCTTGGTGCACAAAAAACGCGTTTTTCACTATTTTTTAAATGAAAAATTGAAAAAACGCATCAGCCCCCGTTGGCAGGCTGCAGCCTCCCCGAGGGCCCCCAGCCAGGGCCTGTCTGTCCACACCCCCTTGGGAGCGGAACGAGTGTGGACAGGCAATGTGGACAGTCATGTGGAACGAATGTGGACAGTCATGTGGAGCGAATGTGGACAGTCAT
>Ga0164297_10003623_pt1 | contig 14274 bp, 6 predicted proteins | sample GEODES058metaG_FD_113539 | JGI IMG/M metagenome (GOLD analysis project Ga0164297, IMG submission 113539) | Dystrophic lake water microbial communities from Trout Bog Lake, Wisconsin, USA - GEODES058 metaG | ecosystem: Environmental > Aquatic > Freshwater > Lake | place: USA: Trout Bog Lake... | reverse complement strand
TCTGTTGATGTAGATAAGTGTTGTTATAAGCCCCAATAACAGTAGATGCAAATCTACTGCATTGCAAATCGGTATCAATATCTCTAAACAAACTATTAGGTTCAATAGCATAGTTAATGAAGTAACAGGCTTGTTCTACAGCAGTCTCTTCAAGAGCACCAAAGCGTGTGGCAACAAGTGGTGTGTTATAGGTTAAGGATTCAAGAGTAGAGATACCAAAGGTCTCAGGAAAAGCGCCCGGAAACAAAAACATAGAAGCTTCAGAAAGAATTTTAGCAATTTCTTCTTGGCTTATAATACCAGTAAATTCAATGTTAAGATCTTTATACTTTTGATCTTTAGCTAGCTTTGTTAATGTCTCACCTTGTGCATCTAATGGTGAATCATCTCTAAATTTATAATAACCACCAATGACCTTAAGTTTAGCTTGAGGAATATATTGCTTAATCGTTGGCCAAATTTTATCAATAAGAGGAATTAAACCTTTAGTAACGGAAGCATTATAAACAAATAGATTTATATCTTTCTGGCTAATATCTACTTCATCAAAATATTGCACAACACCATTTCTGGTTTGAAATACTTTATTCTTTAATACTTCAAAATTACGTCTCTTACCATGATCACATGTTGTAACATAAGATGTATGAAAATCACTTAAAGTAAATAGTTTATCAATATAACCATGTACTAATAGATCTTCAACGATCTGATCACCGTTGCAAAAGGTATCATGCATCCATAATACTTTTAATTTAGCATTCTTACGTACATTCTCAAACAATTCACAAGGATATGCAGTAGCCCCATTAAAGGCTTGATAATTGGATTCTGGAACGAAAGGAACAACGGTTCTTGAAGATATTACAATATCAAACGTATCTTTAGAATTAAGACTCTTAACAGGCCTGTAATTCACACCTGAATAAATACCTGGTATGCCATCGTCAACACCACAGGCATTAAATACCGTTACAGGGAATCCCAATTTGCGTAATTCTTTAGCCATTAATATTACAGCTGATTCAGAACCGCCGAGACCCCTTTTAGAAAGAGTGCTTCCGTCATATACTAAACCAATCAAATCAAGGATTGCAATAGATGGAAATTTCATAATATCCTCATTATTAAAACATAAATATCATAGTAACTATTAATTATATATCACTTTTTTTATTAAGGCAAAAATGGCTCTGCAATTTTACAGTCAACAGGTTACTGCTGACGGTGTTTCAAGCAATATTTCATTAATCTATACTGAAACACAAGCCAATAATATATTGGTCGTTGTCAACGGTCTTCTACTTAATCCAGGTACTGATTATAATGTCAATGCTAGTGGCAATACTGTATTATTATCCTCTGTTCCGCCAATTACTTCAACGGTAGAAATAAGATATATTTTTACGGATAATGTTGGTTATCGAGGTTCTGTGGGTGTTCAGGGATCTGCAGGTGGTTCACAAGGATATACTGGATCTATTGGTTATTCAGGGTCAAATGGTGGCTTAGGATATTCTGGATCACAAGGCACTGTTAGTATGCCTTATAAGCTGTCTACTTATGTGGCGGACGGTGTAACAAATACCTTTACTCTTTCTGATTCAACAGCTAATGCTATTAATATATTAGTATTCACTAATGGTCTTATAGAAACACCGTTTGTTGACTATAATGTATCAGGAACAACATTATCTTATACTAGAACACCAGCTAATACTTCTGTTGTTGAGGTAAGATATTTTGGTGCAGTACAAGGACTCACTGGATTTACAGGATCTACTGGTTACCAAGGATCCTTGGGTGCAACTGGTTATCAAGGATCATATGGTAATTTAGGTTTTCAGGGTTCTGTTGGTTATCAAGGTTCAACAGGTGCCCCTGGTGGTGATACGGGCTATACAGGATCTATTGGTTACACTGGTTCAGTTGGTATTGGATTTGCAGGATCATTAGGTTATTCTGGATCTAAAGGTTATTCAGGTTCTTTAGGTTATACTGGTTCAACAGGTGCAGGATATGTTGGTTCAAGAGGTGATGTTGGATTACCTTATAAGAGTTCCCGTTATGTAGCAGATGGTTCTACCAATACATTTACTCTTTCAGATGCAACAACTAATCCGGTTAATATCTTTGTTGTAGTTAATGGTCTTATTCAAGTACCAACAATTGACTATACAGTAAATGATTATACCCTTAATTTAGTAAATACTCCACTATTAAATTCAGATGTTGAAGTAAGATATTTTGGTTTAACAAGAGGTGATACTGGTTATAAAGGATCTGTTGGTGATCCTGGCGGTGCTGATGGTTACACAGGTTCAGTTGGTTACACAGGATCAATTGGATATACTGGTTCATTAGGTTACTCTGGTTCATTAGGTTACTCTGGTTCTTTAGGTTACACAGGATCAATTGGGTATACTGGATCTCAAGGTATTCAAGGTAATGTTGGATATACAGGATCACAAGGTAATCTTGGATATACAGGCTCACTTGGTTATGATGGGTCACAAGGTATTCAAGGAACAACAGGTTATTCTGGATCACTTGGTTATTCAGGTTCACTAGGGTATACTGGTTCTATTGGTATTGGTTATGCTGGCTCACAAGGTACAACTGGATATGTTGGTTCTCTTGGATATTCTGGATCACAAGGTAATATTGGTTACACTGGCTCAAAAGGTGTAGGATATGCTGGTTCGCAGGGTATTCAAGGTATACAAGGTAACTACGGTCCACTAGGTTATACTGGTTCAACTGGTTATTCTGGATCACAAGGATCAACTGGTTATGTTGGTTCTACAGGTAGTTTAGGATATACAGGTTCTATTGGTTATACTGGTTCTCAAGGAACAACAGGTTATACTGGTTCTCAAGGATTAACTTATCAAGGACTTTGGGATAGTGGATTCACTTATTCTCTAGGTGATACAGTAAGTTATGCTAATACAACTTATATTGCTAATCAATCTGTAGCTGCATTCCAATCAAGTCCTGATATGAATTCAAGCTGGAACTTCCTAGCTGGCGTTGGTTATTTAGGATCATTTGGATATAGCGGTAGTCTAGGCTATTCAGGATCTCAAGGTTATGTTGGTTCACAAGGTGATCAGGGTATTTCAGGTTATACTGGTAGCCTAGGTTATGTTGGTTCACAAGGTGTAGGTTATACTGGTTCATCTGGTGAGTACGCTGCACTTGGTTTCACAGGTTCTCAAGGTGATCCTGGTGGATATACCGGATCGCAAGGCGATAGTGGTGATGCTGGTTCAATTGGTAGTATTGGATATAGTGGTAGTCTAGGATTCACTGGATCATCAGGTGCGTACGCTGCTGTTGGTTTCACCGGATCCGCTGGTCCTGCAGGTGGTTATACTGGATCCAGAGGTAATGATGGTTTACAAGGTGCACCAGGATATCAAGGATCACAAGGTAATGATGGTGCATTAGGATATACTGGTTCCCAAGGTGATATGGGTCTACAAGGCTTTACTGGTCTTACTGGCTTCACTGGCTCACAGGGCACTGATGGTATTTCTGGATCACAAGGTTATACAGGATCACAAGGTGCTGGTTATACAGGTTCTCAGGGTGCTCCAGGACAAAACGGTAATGTGGGTGGTGTCACTTATGTTTATAGTTATAGTGCTAACACCACTTATGCAGAACCAGGTTTTGGTACTTTAAGATTAAGTCAAAATTTATCATCTGATTTAAGCAGCACCATTACTTTATCTATTGAAAAATTAGACTTAGCATCTACTTTCACCTTTAATATCTTTACATTAGTTGATAGTTCCACTTCACCTATTAAAGGTTATGTTCAATTAAGATCAACTGTTAACACAGCGGCTTTCTTTACATTTGCTATTACTGGTAGTATGACTGCCTATACAAGCTATGTAGATTTTCCAATAAGCTTTGTTTCTAAGAGCGATGATAATGCTGCTTATTCATTCTATGATGAATTAGTAACTCAAGTAACAATGGTCCGTGTTGGTGATCAGGGTGGAGATGGATCACCTGGTTATACAGGTTCTTCAGGTGATCTTGGTTATACAGGATCACAAGGTGATATTGGGTTTACAGGTTCATTCGGACCTCAAGGAAATCCGGGTGATGCAGGTGCTACAGGTTATACTGGGTCAGTTGGTGATCTTGGTTATACAGGCTCAACAGGTTCAGGTTATACTGGGTCAGTTGGTGATCTTGGTTATACAGGCTCAACTGGTTCAGGTTATACTGGATCTATTGGTGCTTTAGGTTATTCCGGTTCACAGGGTGATACAGGTGGTTTAGGTTATACTGGTTCAACAGGTGCTGGTTATACTGGTTCACAAGGTGATATTGGTAACACGGGTTATGCAGGAAGTATCGGATATAGCGGATCACAAGGTTATACCGGTTATTCAGGATCACAGGGTGATAAAGGTTATACTGGATCAAGAGGTGTTGGATTTACAGGTTCTGTTGGTTTTGTAGGTTCACAAGGTATAACAGGTTATGTAGGTTCATCTGGTGGTGATGCCAACGTTGTTGTTAAGAGTTCTGTTCCTTCATTTAATTACGAAGGATTATTATGGCTTGATTCTAATACTGGTATTTTAAGTATATACTATGCGGAACAAAGTGTTTGGTTGGGTATTACAGCAGGTGGTCCTCCAGGCCAAACTGGGTTTACTGGATCATCAGGACCAGCAGGCGGATATACTGGTTCACGTGGATCATTAGGTTATACTGGTTCAGTTGGTCTAACAGGTTCACAGGGTGTGCAGGGTAATCTAGGTCCACTAGGTTATACTGGTTCAACTGGTTATTCTGGATCACAAGGATCAACGGGTTATGTTGGTTCATTGGGTTATATCGGTTCAACAGGTAGTATAGGTTATACTGGTTCTATTGGTTCTGGGTATACTGGATCACAAGGTGATATAGGATTAACAGGATTTGTTGGATCTGTTGGATATACTGGATCGCAAGGCGATAGTGGTGATGCTGGTTATAATGGATCTTTCGGTTATACAGGTTCTTTAGGTTACACTGGTTCAATCGGTTATACTGGTTCACAAGGTATTCAAGGTCCTGGTGGTGGTTCATTTGCCATATTTGGTGAAAGAAACGGTGGCTTTAGCAATGGTGTATCTTTTGGTATGGGTAATGGAACCGGATCTACCAACACAGGTATAGTGATGGCTTTCCAGACATATATGTCTGCTATTACAGTTGAAACAACAACAAATTTCTATGCTAATGCCACTATTGATGTTTATAAAAACAATACACCAACAGGAGTATCTATAACAATTCCTGGTGGTCTGGGATCCGGTATTCAATATACAAACTTAGTATTTAATCCTGGTGATGTGGTGGAATTCATAGTAGCCAATACATCATTCAATAGTACTAATTATGTTGTTAGAGTAGCAGCCTGGTTTACTCAAACTGGAACAGGATACACTGGATCACAAGGTTCAACAGGATATGCCGGTTCAGTAGGATATGTTGGTTCACAGGGAGTTGGATATACTGGATCACAAGGTATCCAAGGATATACTGGCTATGCTGGTCCCACTGGATTTGCGGGTTCAATAGGAACTGTTAATACTGCAGCTCAATATACATGGACAAATACTCAGATATTTACTCAAGGAGCTAATTTAAATAATAGCAATCTAAATGGTGTAAATAATATTCTAATAAATGATCCAGGATTAAATGAGGGTGTTCAATGGTTAGGTGGTTCTGGGTGGAGTATTGCAGAAACACCTAGTGCTCCTGAAATATATAATGGTGCAACTGATAATAATGTACCTGGAAGTCTGTGGATTTATCTGTCTAACACCGCTGGATACAAAACAGTTGCACAGTTTGATACTGGTGGTAGTATTCATGCAGCTAATAACATGTATGCTAATAACATTTTATATGTTGGTAGTTCAAATACCACAACAGCACCATCCTCTAAAGGAATTAGATTCTATCCTGATAATCCTGGTGGCGGTGGTGGCGATATTGCTTATTTAAGATATTATAGCACAGCAAGTGATAGAACTATATTAGAATTAGGTGTTTCCAATGATGGTTTTGGTTCTGTTCAAGATAATATCAATTTGGTAACTTCAAGTGGTGTTGGTATTAATAAGCAAACGCCTGCATATACATTAGACGCTAATGGAGACATAAATTATTCTGGTAAATTGTATAGTAATACTAACCCAGTAATAGCATGGGTAGAAAGAACACCTGCAGTAACAGAAGTTTCTTGGAATAATTCACAATCATTCGATATTAATATAGATACAACAAATATTCCAACAAATGCAAGATATATTTTAGCAGATATATTTTTAACATCAACAAAAACTGATCATCAAGTAATTACACTAGGTAGAACTAATACTACAGGAACTTTTTGGGTTGATACTCCAGGAGCACAACCTTCATTAGCATTCACTGATTCTACTCAACAACAAGTAAAATTAGTATACCATGGTGATAATGATTATTATTCACCAAATTATGGTGAATGGTATTCTAGTCAAATTATACCTTCTAATGGTTATACTGTTAAATTTAACAATCAAGGTAATGATAATGGTAACAGTAATGGCTGGATTTATATTGTATCAAGAGCGTATTCTCTATAAGAAATAAATATTAAAAAAATGGTAATTAAATGACAGTACTTTTTCCACCTAACCCTGCTAATAATGACATATACACATTCAGTAATAGATCCTGGATGTGGTCTAACACCAATGGTGGTTTTTGGCAAGCAGTTTCTACTACAATAGGATACACAGGATCATATGGTAATACTGGGTATGCAGGATCTATAGGTGACTTAGGTTATACAGGTTCAATGGACAGCGTTCCATTCTAGATTTGGTTTATAAAATGTTTTGTAAAAGTTATAAATAAAATAATCAGTATAATAAAAGGTTTTCAGAATAAATGTCATTAATATTTCCTGTATCACCAAACGTGGGTGATTCTACTTTTACAGGTGGTATAACCTGGAGGTGGGATGGTACTCGTTGGCAGATTGTGGCCAATGTTGGTTACTCTGGTTCTACAGGTTATTTTGGATCAACAGGCTATACTGGGTCACAAGGTGATACTGGTTATGAAGGTTCAACTGGATATCAAGGTTCCGTTGGTTATCAGGGATCAAAAGGTGATCCGGGTGGGGCAACAGGGTATACAGGATCCCAAGGTGAGGCAGGTTACTCTGGTTCCTATGGTGATATAGGTTATACCGGTTCAATCGGATACATTGGATCTTTTGGTTATACAGGTTCACAAGGTATTCAGGGTTATTCAGGATCATCTGGTGTAACAAGATTGGTTGATTTAACAGATGTGGTAGCTAACACCATGAATGATGGTGGTGTTTTGACTTACCAAGCGGATTTTGATAAATACTACATATTGCCGTTAAATATTTCGAGCCAGCAGCTTGACGGAGGAGATTTCTAAATGTCCAATCTAATTCAAATTAAACGTTCACAGACCAATGGGTCACCACCATCTTTAGCAAACGGCGAATTGGCCTGGACCGCAGCTGGTGAAGTACTTTTCATTGGTGATTATGGAACCAATAGAGCCATTGGCGGTGCCAGAAACCCTGGTATCCTAACTGCTAACCAAGCCCTTGTTGCCAACTCAACTAGTGGTATTAATAATGTTATTGCTAATAATATTACAATCACCCACATTACAACAGGCGGAACATATAACCCGGGTGCAGGATTCGTACTATCTGTTGATGCTAATGGTAACACATATTGGGAAGATCCAACTACTGTTGGTGTCAGTACATCATATGTACAGAATACAGATTCACGTGTTCTTTCCGGCAATCTACATTTTACTGGTGCTAATACTTACATTAATAATCTCTATGCAACTAATGCTACAATCAGTGATCAAATCTTTGTTGGATCAGTAGTAGCTAATAATGTTACTTTAACACAACTTGAAGCTAATGGCACTGTAGGTTCTACTGGTAACATTCTTTATTCAGATGGTGCTAATGCATATTGGGGTGATATTAGTTTAGCCATTCCTTCTCTTGCCAACTATATTCAAAATACTGATTCAAGAGTAGTATCAGGTAATTTACATTTTACAAGTACAAATACATATTTTGATTATTTAAACGGTGGTACTACAGCCTTAGATAATCTTAGTGTAAATACATATATTAATGCTAATACTGGTACATTCTATCATAATTTAAATGTTGGTGGAGATTTATATGTAACAGGTAACCTTATATCATCAGACGTTACTGTATTGAATGTAGAATCTCCTCTTTTACATCTTGGTACAAATAATACTGTTTCTGATACATTGGATATTGGTTTCTACAGTGACTATTCAGATGATGCTGGTGCAACAATAAGATATAGTGGTCTTGTTAGAGATGCCTCAGATAAGGTCTTTAAATTATTCTATGGTTTAACTGATGCGCCACAGACTTATGTAAATACATCTTCTGCCTCTTATCAACAAGCCACTCTTGATGCTTATTTAAATTCAGGTGCCTTAGTATCTAATAGCACATCACTAAGTATTACTGCAACCAATGATTTGCATGTTACTTTAGTTGCCAATACATTAACATTATCAACTGCACTAGCGGCCTCCTATGGTGGTACTGGTTATAAAGTATACACTCAAGGTGATATTTTAACTGGTAATTCAACTTCTGGTCTTGAAAAATTAAGTCTAGGTACAAGTGGTTACGTTCTACAATCAGATGGTACTAAACTTGTTTACGGTACCCTAGATGGTGGTTCCTTCTAATTTATATTTTTTGAAATGAGTTTGTTATGGGTCCGGAATTATACAATATATACGTTGATAAATTAACTAATATGGTAACTGAGCTGACTAAGACTAATATTCTTCAGTCAGCTCAGATTTTATATTATGAGCGAATTAATTCTAGCCTAAATACTAGAGTGGAAGAGCTAGAAAAGAATTTAGAGAAAACTTTAAATAAAGCAGAATCTAAATCTAAAAAGGCTGAGATAGACTTTTAATACAGTATATACTGTTTGAAGAGGGCCATATGGCAAATAACTTAATTCAGATTAAGCGCACCTCGGTATCGGGTAGAGCGCCGAATAATTCAATTCTTCAAACTGGTGAATTAGCCTTAAACATGGCCGATGGAATTTTATATTCCAGTAACGGCACACATGTGTTTGAAATAGGTTCTAACAATACTAATGTTAGTATCACTGGTAATTTAACAATTAATAGTATTATTGCTAATAGTACTTTCGGAACAGATGGTCAAGTATTAACATCAAATTCAACTGGTGGTAATTACTGGGTATCAGCCACTGGCGTTGGCGCTATTGGTTATAGTGGATCCCGAGGTGATACTGGATTTGTTGGTTCTCAAGGTGAAATGGGATTCACCGGTGATTTAGGATATACTGGCTCCACTGGATCTCAAGGTCCACAAGGTGTTGCTGGTTCATCAACTACGGCCTTTAAGTTTTTTGCAAATACTACCTCAACAGCAAATGCTTATCCTGGTAGTGGCTTCTATACTTATAATAATGGTTCTCAGATATCTGCCACCGCTGTTTATATCAGCCATCAGACAGCAGATTCCCCCACCGTTGATATTGATCTTTATTTGGCATTGCTTGCTAATCAACAACCTCTAATTATTCAAGATCAATCAGATAGTGAAAACAACCAACACTTTTTAATTTCAGCAACACCTACAAATTATAATGCAGGTACATCAAATAGTTATTGGTATGTTCCAGTCACATTGGTTTCAGCCAATGGTACCGGTGATACTAATTTTTCACAGTCTACTGCATTGTTGCTCTCGGTTGTTTATGGTGCAACAGGATATACAGGATCACAAGGTATTACTGGTTATACTGGATCCCAAGGTTATTTCGGATCTTTTGGTTACTCAGGATCACAAGGTGGCTTAGGTTATACAGGGTCATTTGGTTTAACAGGTTATACTGGCTCTTTTGGATCTACAGGTTATACTGGTTCTTATGGTGCAACAGGTTACGTAGGATCACAGGGTATCATTGGTTACTCAGGATCATTAGGATATACAGGTTCTACAGGATTTGTTGGTTCACAGGGGGTTATTGGTTACACTGGTTCAATTGGACCTGTGTCAGGATCAGATACACAAGTAATTTATAATGCTAATGGTATTTCCAGTGCATCTCCAAACTTTACTTTTGATTATATCGTATCTAATCTTTCAGTAGCAAATAATATTTTAATTGGTAATACTGTACATTCCAATAACATTTTGTTAAATTCTAATTGGAGTACACCTTATCAAAACCTTGGACCATCATTAATCCTTGGTGATAATGTTTTCAATTTAACCAATGGTCCTGGTGGTTATCCATATTATGATGTAACTAGTATTCCATATAATGTTGGTGAAAATATATTTGTTGCTAATGGTACTGTTATCCAAATTGGTCAACCATCTGCTTATTTAAGTGTTAATACCATTAGTATTGATTTTGGTGGTACTTTACAACAAGGTATTATTAAAGGTCTTAATAAATTATATGCCAACGGTGTTCTAGGAACAGCTAGCCAAGTTCTCTCTACTAATTCAACAGGCGGCATTTACTGGTCAACCACTGTAGGTTATACAGGTTCACAAGGTATTACTGGTTATACTGGTTCACAAGGTATTCAGGGAACAACAGGATACACTGGATCACAAGGTATACAAGGAACTACTGGTTACACAGGTTCACAAGGTACAACAGGTACAACAGGTTATACTGGATCATTAGGTAATACTGGTTATACTGGATCTATTGGTTCTCAAGGAACAACTGGATACACTGGTTCATTAGGAGCTATTGGCTACACAGGTTCATTTGGTAGCACAGGTTATACTGGATCTTTAGGTTATACAGGTTCATTGGGTAATACTGGTTACACTGGGTCACAAGGTACCAATGGTACAATTGGTTACAATGGATCTGTTGGTTATACAGGTTCAATTGGTTATACAGGATCTGGATTTGCTAATGGTAATTCAATATCTGTAAATAATTTTGTTATAACAGGAACATTTACTGCTAATGGTTATATTGGATCATCAGGTGCAATACTAACCGCTAATGGAACTGGTGGTGTTTATTGGGCAAATTCAGTAGCCTCTATTACAACTAGCACTCTTAATTCTGACTATATCAACATCGGTGTTGGATATCTGACTGTTGGCAATTCAACTGTTAATACCGTTGTTTCAAATACAGGTACAACAGTATCTAATGCTTCAGCTAATAGTTTTTATGGTATCAGCGCCACCATCAATGCTGGTATATCATCAGGAAATCAAACCTCTGGATCACTTATTGTGACAGGTGGTATTGGTATTTCAGATGGTATCTATGTAGGCAACAAGATGGGATTTGGCAATCCAACAAACATAAGTGTGGCCTATACATATTATAATGCAACCACAGGCAGCCTTGATACGGTATTTGGATAATGGCGTATCTGGCTTCCAAATTATCTAGCAATGGTGTATATTATGTTACTAATTACTTTGATGAAGTAAATATATCTTCATTATATGGATCCGCAGGAAGTAATAATGTTTATTACGACACATTTGGTTATTCAGCAAATAGTTTTTTAACTTATCCGGCAACATCAAGTGTTTCTTTTGGAACAGGTAACTTTACAGTTGAGGCTTGGGTATATTTAAATAATGCTCAAACAAGTGGTACATCAGGTACTATAATTGATTTTAGACATGCTGCAGCAACAGATGCTGGTGGTTCATTAGCAGTTCGTAGATCAACTTCTCACTTAACTTGGATTTACGATAACTCATACGTTATGGAAGATACCTCAACAACCCGTTTAGGTACAAATACATGGCACCATGTAGCTTATGTAAGAATATCAAGTGTTGGTTATTTGTATGTTGATGGTGTTCAAGTTGCAACTGCAGCAGATTCCCACAACTATTCATATTCACCATCATCAGCAACAATTGGTAATGATTTGACTTTCGGCAATGCTTGGGATGGTGGAATTGCTAATTTAAGAGTAGTTAAAGGCACAGCAGTATATACAGGAATATTCACACCACCAGCTTTTGTTCAAAAAATACAAACAGGTTCTGGTAATATTGCTACTATTACAACAGGTACACAATTATTAACTTGTCAAGATGCATCATTTATAGATAATAGTGATAATAATTATACTTTAACACCCGTAAATTCTCCAACTGCTGTATTAGATAATACTATAACACAATTTAATTCATCAACAAGTCTTGGAATTTATTCTGCTAATATTACTCAAAGAATAACAAATACTGGTATTTCCTACATCAATGGTTATCTTGATGAAGTAAATTTTAATCCATATGTGAGTTATTATTTTAGTAATCCTGGAACTTCTTTCTTATCACTTCCTTACGTCTCTGGTAATTCATTAGATATTTTAAGTTCAGGCAATTCCGGTAATGATTGGACTATAGAAACATGGTTTAATTGTACATATAATTCTTCTGTTAGTGATGGCAGAAATACTATTATATCTAAAGATTCACTTGCTGGAACAGCCGTTTTCACAAATGGATTTTGGTTAATGGTAGGTGGAGTTGGTTCAGGTGCAGCTAATACATTAAACTTTTTTGTTGGTAGTGCATCAGGTGGTACTCAAGTATCTTTATATTCTGGACAAAATATTGTTGCTAATACATGGTATCATGTAGCTGCAGTGAAACAGGGTACAAAATATTCACTTTATTTAAACGGAAGTAGTGTTGCCAATACTACGTCTAGTTCATATATGGGTGGAGGAACACAACCTCTATATATTGGAAAAAATTCAACTGGCCCAATCGATTCTGAATATTTTAGTGGTTATATTTCAGGATTAAGAATAATTAATGGAGTGGCACAATATACTTCTAATTTTAGTCTTCAATATCCTTTATATGCCACAATTAATACAGTATTATTAACTGCATTAAATTCACCGATAATAGATAATAGTATTAATAATTATAATATTACAAATTCAGGTGTTACTATATCAACAAATACCCCAAACATACTTGGTGCTGGTGGTAAATCATTAGTTCAAAGCGCGTCTGTAAGTTACAATTATAATTATCTTGGTAGTATATATTTTAGCAACACTTCAAATGATTATCTATCTGTAGGAAATGATCCAATATTCCAAGCCAACACTAATGGTGGATTTACTGTTGAGGCTTGGATAAACACAACAAACAACAATGTGAACGTTATTCAAGGTATTATTGGTTATAGTTCAATTGATACCGGTGGTTCTACTGATGGTGGTTGGATGTTATCACTTAATTATTTTGGTGCATCTAACCCAGGTTCTATTAACTTTTCTACTTACAGCAATGATAGTGCTGCTGATACAACTGGCATAGGTACCTATAACGGTATTTCAAGTGTAGCTTCAGGCATATATGTTGCATCAAATACATGGACCCATGTGGCCTTTACTAGCAATGGAACATATGGTACTCTTTATGTTAATGGTGTTAGAGCGGATGGTAATACTTTTGGTGCTATAACTTACGGTAATGCTAATCTACAAATTGGAAGATGGAATTTTTTTGATCCTAGATACTTTAGTGGTTATATGACTGATATTAGATTTACTTCTGGTGTACAGTTATACACTTCAAACTTCACACCACCTCAGTATAAATTACAAGCTTTAAGTAATACAGCTTTATTATTAAATACATTTTATAATAAACCAACCACTAATGCTTTTGCTGATTCAAGTTCTTATAATAGAACAATTCAATTAAATGGATCACCTCTTCCATCAAGTAATAGTTTTACACCTAATGTAACCAATATTATAACTAGTAGTACTACTGTACAAAGAATTACTAATACAGGTATTTTTTATGTTGGTGGATATTTTGATGAAGTAACATATCAACCTGTTGCACCAACAATAACTGGATTGACTATATCAAGTAATCCCGCCACATATCCAGGAAATGATAGTATATCAGTATTTGCAACTTCTAATAGTCCTGGTGCTATAACTTATTCATCAGATAATTTAAGTGTAGCAACCATTACATCTAATGGTTCATCTATTACTTTAACCGGTGTTGGGTCTGCTAATATTATTGCCACACAAGCGGCGGCAGGAACAGTAACAGGTAATTTCTTAGCTGGAAATGAATCAGTGACGTTGGTTGTAAGTGGCTCTGCACCAGTC
>Ga0164297_10003620_pt1 | contig 14276 bp, 16 predicted proteins | sample GEODES058metaG_FD_113539 | JGI IMG/M metagenome (GOLD analysis project Ga0164297, IMG submission 113539) | Dystrophic lake water microbial communities from Trout Bog Lake, Wisconsin, USA - GEODES058 metaG | ecosystem: Environmental > Aquatic > Freshwater > Lake | place: USA: Trout Bog Lake... | reverse complement strand
ATTGTACCACAAAGAATATATAACTGATCTCCAAGAGCATCTGCTATCTCTACTATGTCACCTTTATCACAAGCATCAAGATACTCATCATTTTCTTCAGCCATAAGCTTGTGTCTTAAGTGCCATTCATGTGTTTCTAACAATCTTGGTGCTGTACCATTTTCTTGTTTAAACGTGGTGTGAAAAATTTCCACACTATCTAATTGCTTTTTCATAATTAATACATTATTGTTTTACCTAATTTATTTAATCCATTGATGATATCTTGTACCCCATGTCCTTCCTCATCTGTTTTTTGCAATACTGTTTTATATTTAATTTTGAGACTATCAATAAATTCTCTGCATGTATCAACAAGATATTTGGTATAAGGATCACTATAGTTGAGTTCTTCAACATCATTTATTATGGATTGTAATTTTGCATAGTATAATACTAATGCAGTCATTTCTTCATTAAGAAACTTGATTTTTAATGAGAATTCTCTAAACATCTGCTGAAGCTGCATTTGAACATTTTCATCAGTTTTTACAAAATTTTCAAGAAATTTAGAACTGAATAACTCAATGGTATAACCAGATTGATGAAAATATTTTTTCAAATTATGTTTCATATACTTAGCTTTCTTATCTTTTACAAGATCTTCAATTACATCAAAATCAACTAAAGCATCAGCACATTTTATTGCTACCCTCACAAATGCAATACTTTCTTCAGGACTTATTTCTTTGTTTTTCATCTATTTTTTTAAATTGAAATTTATACTCAAACTTGTTGAGTGGATTAGTTTTGTTGTACTTGTTGATCTATAGTTTACCACATCACTAACTACCAATCCAATCTTCTTCCCTTGAAAGAGTGTTACTTTTGTATTACCTGTGATAATTACATCACTTAACTTAACTATGTTTGGTTGATAGTAATACTCCAATGTAATCCATTTTAAAATTAGTTTAGATCTAAGAGAGTGTCTTAGTACATTGATATTGGGAGAACTTGTGTAAATAGTTCTTTCACCTAATACTCCATAAGATAGTGATATATCTTTCCACCAATGTATATATCCTACACCAATTGAATTATCATATTCTATTTTTCTAGTAAGTGAGTGAGTGAACATATATAAACTAAACCACTTCCCTTTAGTAAAATTACTCTTATGTGAAAACTCTTCAGCTATTTTACTACTTACCCAGGAAAGTGAGTAGTTGGTGGTATTGGCAATACTATGTGTTTTGTATTTCAAAGTATTATCTCCACTAAAAGTAAAGTTGGTTTGTTTGGTGTTGGAGGTTGTGGATCCACTTATACTATTTGATAGATTATACTTAACAGAATCTAACTGAGAAAAAGTAAAGAATGGTACAAGCAATATCATCCATTTCATCTGTGGTGGTGATTTCTAGGTCTAATTAACCCTCCGTTCATATCTCTTAACAATCCGTATCTAATAAACACACCATAATAAACTTTATAGATATCATATTGCTGTCCAACAAAATCATAATAACCAGTTGTTATACCCATACCAAAGTTCTTATGTACTTGAGCCATTATTGTGTAACTGATATCAAAAACAATTGGAGTTGCACTTTTAAACACTTTACCTGCACCAATACTAAATTCATTGGATAAAATACCATATTGACACGCATCCATTGTGAATTTTAATTCTAAAAAACTAGATGTATCACGGTGATCAGAATAACTACCATAACATAAACCCATGTCCAGCACTCCATAACTTGCACCAGCTTCAATGTTTCTTGAAACAGTTGGGGAAATAGAAAAATTATTATTCAAACTTCCACCACCAGTGCAAATACTATAAGGCATTGTTCTAGAATAAAATGAAAATTTAACAGTTGTGTCTTTTTGAGAATATACAATACTACTCCATAGTATTGATATAGATATAAATAACTTTTTCATTAGCTACCACAATATAAACAACCATCTTCATCATCTTCTTCAGGATGTTCTTCAATGTTTGGATTTAACTCTTTCTTCAGCTCATATATTTTCTGCATTACTTCCCCATCTTGGAAAATATCACCAGTTAATACTCTTTTGTGAGCTTCAATTTCTTCTTTGATTTCTTTTTCTGTTCTTGCCATAATTATTGTTTTCTTGTCCTCCACATTTTTTTAAACATCTTTTTATCTGCTTTAAGCATTTGTTTTTTCTTCCATTCATTTTCAGTCATGGTTGCACAAGATGTTAAAAGTAAAGTGAGTATTAATAAAAGTTTCATACTACAAATATAAAAAAGAGGTGATATAAAACCACCTCTTAATTGATAACAATTACCTGTTTAACCACAAACAAGTATTTTTAAAAGAAATCAGGAATTGAATCATTTCCTTCTTCCTCATCATCTTCATCTAATGATAAATCTGGAGCTGTGTCCAAATCAAAATCCTTAGTTTGAGATTCTGAGATATCTATCTTTTCTTGAAGTTTATCTAGCACAGTAGGAATTTCATCTAAAGAATATGTACCTACTAAATCAGAAGCATCAATTGTTGGAACTGGTTTATCTTCTACTACAGGAGCTTCAAATGTATTTCCTGCAGGGTCTGTATAAGTAACAACATCTTCAATGTTATCCTCTTCAGCAAATTCACTTTCTGCTTCTAGTTCTTCAATTTCTTCTACAGGTGCAGGACAAACGGCTACTTCTTCATCTTCTTTATTTGATTCAGAATTTTCTATTAAATTTTCAACAGTTTCAATTGCTTCAATTTCAGCAATTTGATCTAATAAGTTTATTTGATTAGGATCCGTAAATTCCGGTTCCTCTCCTTCTTCTACTGTAGGAACAATAGCTACTCCAGCTTTTGGAAACTTATGTACAGTATCCAAGAAATAGTGTAAAACTCTTTGGTCTTCAATCCATGTTTTAGGATGTGAAATCTGAAGAGCAATAGTCACATAGTTATAGAAAGCCCAAAGACTATCTGTATTCTTATATACATGACTCGGTCTATCCATTTGCGCACGGATAATACTAGCTTGTTCTGTAGTAAGAATTCCATACTCTGCAAAAAGAATACCTAGCATTTGAGCTTGTTTTCTTCTTGTCATTGTTATTGTTTCCATGAAAGCTTTATCAGAAACCAATTGAGAGTAATACATGTGCGCATTAGCAATCTGATCATCAATAGTAGCTTTAGTCTCCACATCTGCAGTTCCAGTGTGCTTTCTAGTCCAAGTTCCAATTTCACCAGAAGTCATAACAGTTTCTGTAGCTGTAATATAACCTCCAATTAAACATTTAAACTTAACTTGTTTGTTATAACTATTAGTCCAAGCAAACATCATATGTAATTCAGGATCTGTATTATAGTTCAATCTATAAATCCCTTGAGCAATTTGCCCGTCAGCAGTACATCTGTACTCTTCATCTACAATTGTAAATCCAGCAGCAAGTAATTGCTGTCTAGAATAATCAATAACAAATTGGTGGCTGATTACTGTATAAGTAGCCGCATGTTGTGGTAAAGGCACACCAACCAGGTGTGCCATTGTACATTCTTGAATTTTCTTTGGCATCAGAATAAACTTAATTGATTTGTAAATTGTTCAAGAGAGTTAATCTCTTTACGGACCTTTTGAATGTAATAATCTAAATTAATACCATATTCCTCAAAAGGCTTTTCTACATAATTTATGAATACAGTCTGCATCCATGGACCAGCCTCAACTTGTATCTCTCTGTTATCAGAAAGATTAGTCTTAATAATTTTACTTCCTGTTTTGGAAATATAATACCTGAGAGTGTGTTGTAGTTCATCTTTTACATAATAACCCATTTCAACATGATGTTCCATAAACTTCCAATCACCTTTGATTTTAACACCTCCACAATAATCAAATATTGAGGTATTGTATTGCATATAAACTTCAGGTTTGATACCAAATACAAAGTGATGATATATTGCTTTAGGAATGATTAAGAAAGACTTGTTCTTATGCAAAGCAAGATTATGAAACTCAAATCTACCTTTTGCTTTTACTGGTGCGTAATAATATTTACCATCTTTTTCATCAAACACATCATATTGCTGTTCTTTTTTAAGTTTTTCATAAACATCTTTAGGAACCTCAGATAGCTCATTTATGGCAATGTAATTATTACTTCTTATCTAATTATTTCTAATTAGTTTGGACTATATCTTCAATTTTAATCTTTTTAATATAATAGGTTTTAAACTTGATGTAATCAACTTCTTTTTTGTAAAATGTAGCAATACAATTTTTAAGATTTAGTTTGATAAGTTCTTGATAATTACAAGTTTTAATATAAACCTGCTTTAAATCATATAACTCATATACATACTTAGTAAGTGTTTTTGACAATATTGAGGATTGCATTTTTTTTCTAGCAGGATTTTTTTCCCAAGAACTTTTTAATTTAATACCGTGTTCATTTCTAATACCTGATTTCCATTCAGATTTAAGTCTGTTAGATATCTTTAATCTAGTATCTAAATGAGCTATCATTTTTGAATCTGAATCACTTCTTAAGTTATAACCATATTCTTTATTCAATGAATTAAATTGTTTTATCCAATATAATTCTCTTGCTGCAACATTTTTTTCATCCCTTTCTAAATATTCAATTACACTATATTCAAAAGAATTAACTCCATATTTATGCCAAGCCTTTATAAGATGAGGATTTTCATCTTTACGTTTTGCATTTAACATGTTTATGTGCTCATTAATTCTTCTATAAATATTTATTGATTTTCCAATATAAACTTTATTATTTATAATATTCTTAATACAATAAATACCGCACCTTTTATGATTTTTGTTTGCTTTCATATTGCAATATAAGCAATATAATTGTTATAATCAAACAAAAGATTAACAATTGCCTTGCACTTCCACATTTAAGTGTACTCTACTCCTTTCCAGTTAACATTACTGTAGTTTCGATAGTCTCTGAACTTTACCCATTTTAAAGGGTCTTAGCTGCTGATTATCCATTAGACATCTTTATAATTTTTAACATTCACACTCACCTTTTCAAGTCATGTTGTAGTTTATAAAGCTTTAGGAGTTCCCAGCAATTCACAAGGTTAAGACGCTAACATTAACGTCTCCCAATACTAATTTTTGATAAGTTCCATGCTCTAATTTAAGCTGTGTTAACTTTTCCCATCTCTCACAAATTTCCATATACTTATCATAGTACTTTCTTGGAATCATAGTTTCTAGACCATCTGTATTTTGCATCAACGGCATTACATTAGGAATCTCTTCACAAATCATTTCATAAAGCATCATCAGACTTAGCTGGCCATTAATTGTGATCCTCATTGTGACTTCCGGATCATACAAGAAACTATTAGCATCATTACTTAAACCATAAGTTGAATTTAAGATAATCTTATACACATAGTTCTTTGGATCCTTTTTACTTATCTTTTTTCTCTCATCAAAGAACCATTCATACAGCTCACAGAAATCTTCTTTAGGAAGATGCGCGGGAGCCCATTTGTTTCTAATAGCAAGATTAGGATAATAACTTACAACATCTGAAGAAAGAATAACCATTTCTTCATTGGACTCATAAATACCACTAGTTTTAGCACCATGTACACCACCAAGACCAAAATCAGTCTTTACACCTTTATATTGAACAGAATACTTGAATCCTCCTTTTGTATTATCTGGATAGACAACTATTTCATTAAACTTGTTTAACAAATTCTGAAAGGTTGCAGTCTTGAAATTGACATAAGGTAAAATAATCTCATTTACTCTAATTTCTGTTCTATTAGTTCTAAGTTGTCTAAGGTCATATTTTTTATAACCTGTTTGTTTACTCAAGAAATAAAGAAACAATTCCTTTGAAATCCTTGGCTCAGATGCACTATAAAGATCAATACCATACTCTTGGGTCAAAGTTCTTCTTAAATCAATCTGACTCTTACTAAGATACATAATCTGTTTAGTAGACTTAACATCATTAATACAATAAGATATAACTTGGTCAATCTGGTAAAATGATATCTCAGTACTATGATGAATCGGCATGTCTTGGATATTTTCCCAATCCATACTAAACTGAATCCATTTTAATGAACTTCTCTTAGCTGGATTGTCCCAGTGATTAAGCTTGAATACATCAACTTGTTGTATACTCAAATCTCTTGGACTAAATTCAGAGAATTCACCTCTATTCTGTCTACCAATAATATCTTGAGCTTTTCCATATAAGAACCAAGCAATATTCTTACCACTATCCCATAGTAATTCTTGTTTATTTCTAAGTATGTGTTCTGTGATTTGGCTATCAAAAGATAAACCATTAAAACTTACATGCCATTCTTTATAAGCTACATTCTTCTCTAAAAAAGTGACAAGTGCAACTATATCATTTCTACTTTCATGGCAAACAAATATTTCTTTGTTATCAGATCTAACATCCTCAAACACAGCTATGAAACAATTTTTTAAAGTTTCATAATCCATTACGTAATGGGTTCTAACATGTTCATTCATACGCTGATTCAGTTAAGCTGTTTCCCCGTTTTAGTTAAAAAACACAGAGCATCATTAATGACACTCTGTGATCTATTTCTTATTAGTTTATTATTAGTTTTCAGCCATAAAAGACCGAAAAGGAAATGTATCAGAGTTAACTGCAGTCATGTTAATTAATAACTCAACTCCAGCTTTATCTTCAACATAGTACTCTTGGAAAACTTCAATTTTGTTTCTCTGTTCTTTGAAGTTTCTACCATTAGGTCTTTGAGACTTACATGCTACTGGATCACCATTCTCATCCATTTTAGGTAACATGTGTAAACTAACTTTAGTAATCTTAGAAATGATTACAAATACCTTTGTAGCAGGATCAAAAATACATTCTACATAAGGACAAGATTCAGAAATTGGAATCATTCTGAAAGTTTGTTGTTCATTCCAAGTAGCTTGAACAAGCATCATTGTTTTGTTTTCCATAAATTTTGGTTTAGTTGTTGTCATTCTTTTGCAAATTTAACTTATTTTCTGTAATATTTCCCAAATCAGCAACTTCCATTACTAAATTTTCTAGTTCAAGATTAGGTTTACTACAAAGCTCACCAACTTCTTTTAGGAGTTCCACTGGATGGTTTAACAAGATTGAATATTCTTCAAAATGTTTTTCTGGAAATAAATAGCTATTGACATAAGCATAGTTTCCACTAGACTTGTCAAAAAAATTTAAAATTTTGTGCTTTAAATTCACATCAATTTTACTATACTTTCCATTAATGAAATGAATCCAATCAGGACCCATATCAGAAAAGTCAAAAGTAAAAACACTAGTTACATCATCTGGTTTGACATAACCTGACAGTCTTGGATGCTTAAGTAAAACTGCTTTAGCAAAGTTATCATACTTTACTTGGTCAGTTATTTCATAAACACAGACTAATTTCATATCCTCAAGAGCAACATTATCAAACCAACTCAAATAAGTTGATTTGGGAGTGATAATTGCTCCTCTTTGAATACCAAGTAACGGATATATAAATACTTGGGATTTTTGGAAATACTTCCTATACACTGAACTTAAAGCCATAACATTTTACAATTTTACATTACCTAATGCTAGATCATATGGTAAGTCATATCTTCTATTGTCATAATGCCATTTAACTTTGACAATTAACTCTTTGAAGTCTGCTTTCCATTTCTCTAGTGTTTCTTCACTTACTTGAAAAGGATAAACCTGATTGTATTTATCAATCACTATAAAAGTAATCTGAATTTTCCAATCATCTTTATCTTCTCTTCCTTTTAAAAATTGATTTGTTACTAGTATAGTATAAATAACAGCTTGAAGCCAGTATCTATAGTATTCTACACTTTCAGGAAAATCTTGAATTGATTTTGCAGTGGTTTTTAAGTCATTAATAAAGATGGTCTTTGAGTTTTTGTCAACAACAACATTGTCTAAAATACCATGAATCCCAAATACTAAGTCTGGATGATCATAAGTTAATTTTAACTCTGAAGCAGTTTTAATAGAAGTATCTAAAGGATCTCTGTCTAACTGTAATAAAGCTCTGACATCTTGATTAGCTCTTAAGACCTCAACTTGTGCTCTACATGATGTAAGAGTCACTTCATCTACTACTGTTTTGCCTAGGCTAGCTTTTAAGAATTCAAAATACTCTATGTTTTCTGGAGTTAAAACTTTGTCAAGTCTTTGTTGATCAGTTTTGAGAGTTTGATAGAGATTGGCTGTGAGTAGATGACTGAGTATATCTTGAGGGTAGTCAGACAAAGATAATGTATTGTTTTGTATTGTCAAGTGATATTTAAAAATACTATCAATAATTTTCTTTTGACTGTCTGTTGGTACTTTACCGGGTAGTATTAGAAATTGTTCTTCAAACTTATCTTCTTCAAACAAGAGACAGTGTAAAACTCTACCAGCAACTAAATGTGCATCTGTAGAGTCTTCTCTTTGGTTAAGAACATAATGATTGTAAAACATAGCTGGAGAAAATAGTAACTTATTTATCCCACTATAACTAAAGTAAAATTTCTTTTTATAAAATTGTTCTAATTCCTCATTAGAACCAATCAATGCTTGACTCATCTTCTTCTTTTTTAGGTTCAACAACAGGTACTTCAAATACCTCTTCTTCAATAATATTTACAACTTCTTCAACAGTTTCTATTTCAGAAATAGTTCCTGGAAGTTCTTCTTCCTCCTCTTCAAACTCATCTACAGGAGGCTCTTCACTTAATTCAGTAAAAGTTTCTTCTTCATCTGTTGGATTATAAGTTTTGAAATCTTTAGGTATGACTTCCTCAAGGGAAATTACTTCTTCTACTTCAGAAACAAAATCAGCTTCCAAGTTATAAGTAAAGTTTTTATTCACAATTTTGTGAACTTCTTCAATTACTGTTATGTTTTTAACTTTAAAATAAGTAGTGTCACCAGAATTAATAATTTCATTTTTGTATCTATGCATCAAATCTGTTAACATTTCATGTTGTAAAACCTTTTTGTCAATCAAACTTTTAACAACATCATCAAGTCTTGTATTAAAATAACCTTGTTTTCCAACATAAGTTAATAATGATTTGAAATTAACATGTCTTTTACTAGGAGTATCATACATTTGCATATTATAATTCTTAAACAAAATTTCAATGTAATAAATACTTTTGTCATATTGAGAATTTGCCATAATTTCCATAGCCAAAACATGATTGTCTTTATCATTACTGTCAAACATAGCTGCTAATCTATCAAACATTTCTTCATCAATTATTGCAGCATTAGTACCATTAAGTACACTACTTAAACAAGATTCATGTTTTAAAGTACTATCTTTTACTTCATTATAAGCAACTAAATAATCATTTTTAATAAAATATGTAGTTGTAGCATATGAACATATGCCATCTGTATCAACACAAGGATCTGTAATAAAAGCTTGATAATTAGGACAAGAAACATCTTCTATTAGTCTAGCTCCTCCGTTATGTAAAAGAATTACATCTTCTGTATAACAATCTAAAGCTTGTCTTATATTTTCAAGCTCCATTTTGTCAAAACAATTTTCATGTAGCTCAATGAATTTTTTAAATACAACGGTAGCAACTTCATATCTATAGAAATAATGAGTCCATAATTCAACAGTTTTGTCACCAATAAAAATATGACTTGCTTGATTAACATCTCTTACTGTTCTAGTACCATTAGCTTCATGAAAATCTTTCAATTTTACTCTTGGTATATTTACTTTATCTAAAAAATAATACTTGTCTCCTTTTACAGGAGTGTAAGGATCAGAATCAATAGTAAAAAAATCTTTAGGATCTTTTGCACCTATTCCCAATCTAATATCATGTACTCTGAATGAAGACCATTTATTACTATTGGAATTTCTACTTAAACCTGTAAGTTCAAAATATAATCTTGTTTCCATATTCATTTAAAAGTAAAATAGGGGATGTAATCACCCCCTATCTTGGTTAATAATAGTTAATTGTGTTTTATGTGAAAATGCTCACTTATGGTTTATTTTACTGCCATTCTTACTATTTCAGGATTTTGCATCAATACACCAAATTTATTTTTATTACCATTGACAATCTCTTTAATCATATAGTATTTTAAATCTGATGTAAAAGATTCACAATCTGTAACAAGTTTGCCAATTCTTTGAACCATATCTTTACTGATTGGATTTTTATTAGCAAAAGTCAAAGAATAATTCACAAGTCTTGTTGAAATAACACTTGCAATATCAGCACGGAACTCATCATCTTCTCCAATAGCACTTTTTAATGCTCCTAAAACATATGTTTCATCTTTAGTCAAAATAGTTTCAGGACTAATAATTTTATCAAGTTTGTTATTGATAAACATAGTAAACATAGATGCAAACTCAGGACCAACAGAACCTTCACCAATCATTTGAATCATTGGTAAATTTTTTCCAAAATCATCAATTGAACTAATTGAGTTAAAGAAAGTTGTAATAGCTCTTGGATTAACACTTTGTGATACTAATTCAGGATGCATTAATAAGAAGTTAATACATCTACCATCAATATTAACTTGCTCTGCCCATCTTGCCCAAACATTTACATCAAACTTAACTTCAGTTGAAATAAATCTTGTTCTCTGAGCAATATCTAATGAAGTTACATTGTAATCTCCATTATCTGGATTGGTAGTCAATAAAATATGCCAATTTTTAGGTAATTTCCAAGAAGCATAAGCTTGCTCATCAATAAGAGTCATTGTAGCTTGCATAAAGCGGTGCATTATTATTATCTCATAGGCTCTTTATCCTATGATTCTGTACTTTTATTATTAGATTATATGTACAGTTTAGACTATATCATCACATATTTTTATGTGTTCTGCGCTCTTGGTATTTTACCACCTGTTCTAGGCTCCATATACTAGTCGTTGCACCTTCCTTATATCCCTATAAGGCTTGGCTCAGTATTGTCTATCTCTAGAGTTTCACTGAATTCACAGAATTTTTAGCGGACCAACCACTTTATGCTTTTTTCCATTTATAACCACCGGCTGTTAAATTTTTACTAATAGCTCTATTAATATTAGTAATGTTTAATGTTATAGCAGCTTCTTTCATTGAATCCCATTTTTTAATAAAAATACCACTTAATGTATATTGTAATACAGATTGATATTTATATTTATTTTTTCTAGATTCAATATTAGTTACTTTATTATATGACCATTTATAACCATTTGCTGTAGAAGCTTTATCTTGACATACTGCTTTTATACCATTAATACTTTTAGCATTAACATATAAAGAAGCTTCTGTCAAAGATTCAAAACTTTTAAGGTATTCATTATTTAATGAATACATATGCACAGGACATAAATTCACAGGTTTTCTACCTGCTTCATATGATTTTTTAACGCCTTCTTTTAATCTTCTTAAATATGTTATATCTCTAACAATATTTTGAGGATTTAAAATGTGATTAATAACAGGTTTAAGTGTAGTAATATAATAAGTTTCTCTTTCTATAAGAAGATTTTCACAACATTCTTCAACAATTTCAAAATACATTTGTTCTATACCAAATACAGTATACAACTTTTGCATTGTTCTATTATGATGGGTGTTATTATTCAAATCCCATAAATGTTGTTTTAATCTTTGTTTTATATTACAAGAACTCCCAATATATTCTTTATCACTTATTGTAATTTTATAGATTCCTATACACGCATGCATTTGTTTAACAGTCAATTGATTTAATTTTTTCATAACTTCTTTTTTGTAAAGATAGTCATTTTATTCAATCTACCAACTGTTAGAATGCATATTTTGTTAATCCGCCCGTGTATAATCATCTAAAATCAAAAATCCACCTTCACCTTTACCTTGAATCCAATCTGGAGCAGCATGTGACATTCTTTTATCAGTTACTTTGTAACCTTTCTTCATTGCAGCATCAATCTGGTGCTCATTAATCCATGTCTTTTTACCTTCAGCATTTTGGATTTCAAATTCTTTAACAGGAAAACCAACTAAATCACCTAATTCCTCAAACTCTGCTAAATTTAATCGGATCACATCCATACCAAGTTCTTTGGAAAGCTGTTTAACAGATGATGTTTTACCACATTTTGTTATCACAAGGCTCTTTATCCTTGTTTCTATAGCTTTCACTATAGTTCAGACTATATCTTCACTATTTCTAGTGTTGGGCACTCTTGGGTATATTATATTCTATTTACATAGTTTCAATACCTAGTCGTTGAACCTTTCCAAACCATTTAGATTTAGACTTGGCTGCTGATTATCCATTAAGACATCTTTGTTATTTTCAAGCATTCACACTTACCGTTTCCGGTTATGTTGTAGCTAACAAAGCTTTAGGACCTCCCAGCAATTCACCCAATTTTTACCCTGGACCTGGGTTAAATGAATATCTTAAACCATCATAGTAATTACCTTTTTTAATTCTTATAGACATTGCTGATTGACTAATACCTAGATTACTAGCTACATTAGCAACTCTCTGCCATTCTTGAACTAAGTTGTTGTTTTCATCATATACATAAACTTTTTTTGTTTTATCCGGTTTAATACGGGATTCCTTAAGTTCATTTTTTAATTCATAACTCCACCTATAGTGACCACAAGAAAATCCTTTTCCTGAAGCTACTCTTGAAACTTTTCCTTTTGGTAAGTTCAATTGTTTTTCTGCTTCAGCACAAGATTCATAAGATTTAAGGTAAAAACCATTTATATTATATTGATAAACAGTTTTGGAAATAGGATTTTTTATCCTTTTAGAAGCATAAGCTTCTTTTAATGTTGCGGAAATCTTTAGTAATGTTTCATTACTGTGTATAACTGCAACAGGATTCTGAATAAAGTTTAAATCTGGAGACATAGATTCTATATAAGCAGCTTCTGTATTAATTAAAACTGTTTTACTACATTCTTCTATAACTTCAAAGTTAAAACTATCCTTCCCATACTTATTAAAAGCATTTTGCATATATTTATTTGCATGTTTATTCTTTAGCAAATCAGATATATGTCTTTTTAACCTATAATAAATATTAATACTGCTTCCAATATAACTGTGTTCATTACAGCTAATTCTGTAAATACCACATTTTTGGTTTAAGTCTTTATGAAAGCACTCTAAAATTAATTTTCTCATGCTACAAAGATACACATTTATTTTGAATTAAGCCCAGCATCACCTTCAATATTAATTGCTACAGGAACTTTACCTTGTGCTTGAATATGTTGGTTGTTTTTAACCATGAATTTAACAAAATCCTTAATCTCATCTAAATTTAATTGAACTGACTTACTCATAACTTTAATTTTTTATAATTCTAACTTAATAACTTTTCCAGGAAGTGACGTGTTTAATTCTGATCTTTCAGAAATAACCCACAATACATTTCCTTTTGGCTTCTGACGGGTGTAACATTCACCATCAGTAAAATACACAAGACTTGTAAACTTTTTTCCATTAGCTGCATAATAGTCAAGTACTGGTTCAAAACTTGTTCCTCCTCTTCCTTTTACAGTAATTTCATTTTTACCTTTATAAGGCTCAATACTATTGATACGGGTATCACATTGAATAATTGTGATCTCAACCCCTGCTTTATAAATGTGATGAATCTCATTCATAAATTCTTTAAGCTCGGTATCACTTACAGAACCAGAAGTATCAATAGCCAACAACATATGTTGTTTCATTTTGATTTTAAGTCCAGGAAAATCTGAGAATCTTTTATTCTCTTTTCTTCTAACTTTTTTAGTATATACTTTAGTACTAATTCCAGTAAATCTTCTGATATAACCTCTCCAATCAAACTTAGGTGGAACTATTTCTTCCATTTTAATAAGCCCAGCTACTTCACCAGGTATATTACCTTGTTTTTTGATTGTTTGTTCTTTAGCTTCAGTAAGAATTCTTTGAATTTGTTTATCAATTAATTTCTGCTCAGCTTCACTGATTCCTTCAAACTCTCCCCATGTAGGATGTTCAGAACCTGTGTCCATTCCTTGTTCCATCTGATCACACAATTGGTCAAAAGCTTCAGAACCAGAACTACCGGTTTCTTCTTTCTTTTTTTGTGCATCTTTAAGCTTTTCATAGTAATATCTACAACCAGCTTTTTTATCAAGATTTAACTCAGGATAATCTTCTAATAGTACACCACGTGGTGGTAACTTCTTTTCTATTTCAGCAAGTTCTTCTGCTGATTTTCCAGCTTCTTT
>Ga0164297_10003619_pt1 | contig 14278 bp, 14 predicted proteins | sample GEODES058metaG_FD_113539 | JGI IMG/M metagenome (GOLD analysis project Ga0164297, IMG submission 113539) | Dystrophic lake water microbial communities from Trout Bog Lake, Wisconsin, USA - GEODES058 metaG | ecosystem: Environmental > Aquatic > Freshwater > Lake | place: USA: Trout Bog Lake... | reverse complement strand
GGCCGTAGTGCGCTCAGAATTAGGGTAATTCCGAATTTTCGCCGCCTGCACGTTTGTGAGAGCCGCCGCTCCTCAATTTTCCGGTGCCACACGTGATTGTGAGAGCCCGGCGCCGCATTATTTTCCACTCTTAGAAGACTTTACAATTACGGTAGTCGAGATAGAATTTTAGTATTATCTCCGGCGGCGCGAGTTCATTATTTATCTTGGGCGCCGTGTGTATGTGCGCACGCGCGTGCGCTGCTACAGCCCCCCACAAATTCCCCGATCTCACAGCTTGCTGCATCGGCCATCGCAATTGACGCTGCCACAGCGCGCACAGGGTGTCACGCCCACGTCAGCGTGGTGCCCCCCGCCGCGCACAGTGGCCTTGAGCGGGCCTAGGCCCAGGGAGCCGCCAGCCCCGGCGCCACCGACGCTCTGTGTTTTGTCCCCGTCTCCTCCCTCGGGCACCACCAAAGGCCCCAACCCCGGCCCCGTGCCGCGAACCTGCCTCGGCGCCCACTCATGTAGACGCCAAGGCGGTGGCGACTGTGGCTGGCCGTACAGCTCGAACATGGCCTGTATCTCCGTGAAGCTCAAACCACTCGTCTCTGGCAGTGCGAGGGCGATGCCGACCGTGCCGACAGCAACGAGTGAGCCGTACAGCGCGAATGTGCCAGGTGTTCCGAACACATCTACAAGAGTGAGGAACGTGCCGCTGATGAAGAAATTGCTGAGCCAGTTGGAGGAGACGGCAATGCCGTTGCAGAGGCCTCGCACTCGAGCAGGGTAGTACTCCGCGTTAATGACTGCCGGGATGAGGCCCAGACCAAGCTGGAAGAATGTCTGGAACAGGCAGAGTGCAGCCATGGAGAGCCATCCGAAACCGGAGGGGCAGCCGGACACGTACATCCGCATGTTCGGCGACCCCAGTGCTGAGCAAGCGTCCAGCCCCGTGAAATTGCCGGGCGCTACGCCCGCGAAGCAGTGCCCCGGGAAGGTGTGGTACTGGCCCGGCACGCCGGGTGGCAGCGAGCAGTAGCCACAGCCAGCCGCAAGGCAGGACTGGCACGTCGTTATGGGTGCCCCGCTGGTGGGGTCTGCCGAGCACTGGTCCGCCACACCCGGCAAGTAGGAGCTCAGCGGCGAGTGCGCTTTCGACAGCGAGAACGATGCCGCTAGAGCAAAAAGGCACAGGCTGGTGCCGATGCCAGAGACGATGGCTAGCACTCGTCGCCCGACGCGGTCGATCAGGAAGAATCCAATGACCAGGCCGATGGTACCGAAGCTGCCCATGGTGAAGATGGCCTGCATCAGCGCCAGCTCTGTGATGAATCCCGCCATGGAGATGATTTCGAGGGAGTAGTACATGATGGTGCGTGCCCCAGCTAGGGAGTGCAGACACGAGAGGCCCACACCCAGCGCAAGCTGCGTCGCTACTGGTCGTGGCCGCAGATTCCATGCCTCACTTTGCCCTTCAGGAGTACGCAGGAATTTGCCTTCTCTGTATACCTCCCTCAACTCTGCGCTAATCTCCTCCTCCGCAGCCGCATCCGCTGCAGTCACCCCCAACGAGGATGAGCCCCCCAATGTGGCACTGCCTGCTGCTGCAGCCCCCGGTGATGCAGTCAGTGTCCGCATGACCGCCTCCGCCTCCGCAATGCGCCCACTGTGTGCAAGCCATCTCGGCGACTCCGGCAAGACTGTCATGGCCATGAGTTGCAGCACCGCTGCAACAGCAGGCACAGAAAGGATGAGTCTCCACGCAAATGCGCTGGATGTGAGGCTCAGTGCAAAGCCACCAATGAATGCAAGGACGAGTCCAACTCCGATTTGGAGGCTGAATAGAACAACTAACATGGCGCGAATGCTTTTCGGAGACACCTCCGCGATGTAGACAGGCACCACAATGGAGGCGACGCCGATGGCGAAACCCACCACAGTGCGTCCGACAATGAGTTGCGCACTGGAGCTGGCTGTGCCGAGCAAAAGCGCGCCTAGAATGAAAATGACATCTGACACCACGATGGTGAACCGTCTCCCGAAGTAGTCACTCGCGAAGCCGCCCAGGAAGCCGCCTGCTGCTGATCCAAGCGTTGTGATGCTCACAATCACCTCCTTCAACACGTTGCTATCTGCCACCTGACTGAACGCGCGTTCAAGCAGCTGCAGCCAGCGACGCGGCGAGACGCAGGGGGTGGAGAGGGGGAGGCGTCAGGCGGAAAAGGACGACTCTCACGGCGGGCGGCGCGAACAATGTCCAGAGTGCACCCCCACGGCCGCCCCCACGCACCGGCAACGCGACAGCTATGTTGCTACTGTTATACCCCAGCAATAAGCCGCCCATGCCGGCCGCAAGGACGAGCGTATACACCTGCACGGGAGGGGTGTGTCAGCCAGAACCGAAGCCGCTCAGGCGAGCATACAGCGGACGCCCAGGGGCTTAGGGCTTCAATCTCTTGGGGCCGGGCAAGTGACAGCAGCTGTGTCCACGACTTGGCGTGTGTGGAGCTGCGTTCAGCTGATGGGCGGCAGCGGGAGAGGAGGCCCGCGGACAGAGAGTGCAGGGAGCCCTTTCCTCCGGTCTGCCGTCTGACGCCGCCGCTGCTTCGTGTGACGCACCCTTCGCCACGCGAACGTGTTGGCCAGCGAGTGCGTGACGGAGGAGGAGCCGCGAGCGAGGGGCGGCACGCTGCCATACCGCCCGCCATGTGTTGCTCCCGCACTCGTGTTGACCGCCGGAGCGGACACGCTTCTGTGCGCAAGGCCCGGGCCGTGGAGCAGAGGAGCACCCTCGTCCCCTCTGGGACTGCCATTGTCCCTCATTCGCCGTGCCCCAAGGCGGCAAAACCTTCAGTGTTGACGACGTCAGCGCTGGATTGAGCCTTGACCCCGCCGCAGGACCGTGTCCGAGGGGTTGTGCCAGACTGGTTTCGCGATGCGTCGCCGGGCTTCCCGGCAGTCGTCGGGTGGTGTCTCGAACCCGGGAGCAGTGGTGAAAGGCGGCGACGCTGTACTTGTCAAGGAGGCCCCCAGGTCGCAGTGGCTCGGCAGTGGAGGACGCAGACTGGACGTGTTCGTGTGCCTCCATCTGCTCTTCGGCTCGCAACTGGGCGTTGTGCTCGCCACAAGGCCCGGCAAGCTCGCGGCGCTTGCCGGTTTCTCAGTGCTGGGCCACAGACTGGTCACCTTCCGCCGCTGGCGCGACGAGACGGAGCACGCGAAGCGCTTTTTCAGAGCTTTTTTCGTCTTGGTCCTCTGGCTGGGGTTTGAGAACTGCATGATTTGGGCCGTCAGCGCGAGCGACAAGAACAGGGAAACGCCGATGCCGGCCCTTCAGGACAACGTGGTGGAACTGTATTACAAACTTCTGAACTGGCTGCCTCCGACGCCCCGGGGATGGTTGGTCTACGCGTTCGAGCACGAATGGATCAGCATCAAAGAGAAACTGGTTGCTCTCATCGCCCTCGGATTTGCTTCCGTCTTCGACGAGGTCCCGTTCAGCGGCTTTGGCATGTGCACCCGCGTCGTGGTGTGCATCACAGGCGCGCGTGCAATCCGCACGGCTGCCTTCCTGATGACCATCATCCCGAGCCCGCGGCCGGGACCGCCGACTTGCTTTCAGCGCAGGTTTCCGCCTGTGCCAGACACATGGCTCGCCTTCTTCAAGATTGGCTTCGCAAAACTTCGCTCCGGCGGCGGATGCAATGACCTCATTCTGTCTGGCCATGGCGTCATCTACTCCGCTGTTGTAGCAGCCTTTCAGGAATTCTTCCCTCACAGCTGGGCGACGCCTCTGCTATGGCTCGCGCTCGCAAGATCCAACCTGCGCGCTGCACTGACTCTGCAGCACTACAGCGTCGACATGTTCCTCGCAACCACGGTGACAGTGCTGACATTTAAGGCGTGCGAACACGTGTACCCAACGCAGGAGTCGAGGCTGAAAGCAAGGCCACCTGGTTCGCCACCTGACCCCAAGGGGCCGCTCCAATGGGCGCTCACAGCAGCTGTTTTCGCCGTGCTAGGTGTGCTGGCAATCATCATCATCGCAGGCGGCGCATAAAATGTGACAGAGCACAAGCTGCTGAGTACCAGTCATATGTCAAGCATTGCGGCAGTTGCTGCGCCAACGTCGACTTGCCACTTGGCCAGCATTTCGCGGGTGAGCGGCGTGATCGGCACGTCAACGCAGTCATCATCTGGGTTCATTCGCTGCTGCTGCTGCACTTGCTGCTGCCTTGACATGACGAAGTGGAACAACACGCCCTCTGCAGGCGCCGGGGCAGATGCAGCCGCTTGCTCCGCCTCCAATGCCGCTGCATCTGCTAGCACTTGGCCATGCAGTGCGTCCGCGGCTGCAGCAGCTGCGCCAGGCGTGAGTAGTGGTTGTGTGGCTGATGAACCGTGCAGAGGAGGCGCGCGGAGGTCGTCAGACGGCGCATGTGCGCCATCGACACTGCCATCAAGCTGTTCAGTCGCTGCGCGCGGTGTAGCTGGCATTCGCACAGTGCCTCCCAGGGCAAGCAGCTCAGCTTGCCGCTCCGCAGCCTCTTCACCCGCCACAGATCTGTTCACACGACGCATGGTACCGCCGCCAAGTGAGCCTTTACGTCCGAAATCCCAAGTCGGGTACGCAGAAGCAGAGTCCGGCGCCATCTCTGCGCCCTCATCATTTTCTTCCCCAGCAGCGTCCGCAGCTGCGCGCTCCGCCGCGTGGCGCTTCACCGCAGCAGCCACTCTGTCAAGGAATGCCGCGCTCGGCCGGGTGGCTTCACGCAGAGCTCTGTGCTTGAGCACCTCCTTGGCACTGGGCCGCTCATGGGGCTCCTTCACCAGCACGAAGGCTACGAAATCGCGGAGCTGTTTGCTGAACTGCGGGCCCAGTGCTGGAGGCGGCGTCTTGGGAATAATGAACAACACACGCATCGGGTGCTCCTCTGCATGGGGAGGCTTGCCCGTTGCGCACTCGTACGCTGTAATGCCCAGCGACCAGATGTCTGCACGCGCGTCGTACCCAGCGCCGCCAGCACCGGCGCTTTGACTGATGACTTCCGGCGCCATCCAGAAAGGCGTGCCAGTGAACGTCTTGCGCTTGGCCCCCAGAGTGCGTGACACTTCTGCGGCAACTCCAAAATCAGCGAGACGCACATCGCCGGTGGCAGTGAGCAAAACATTCGCAGCTTTCACATCTCTGTGGATCTTGCCCTCGGAATGCAGGTACTCAAGCGCGAAGCACAGGTCTCGGCAGACAGCGCGCACAGATTGCTCGTCGATGGGCCCTCCAGCTGCAAGCAGGTCAGCCACTGAGCCGCCAGCCATGTACTCCATCACGATGCACAGCTTGCTGGTGCCTTCAATCAGACGCGAGCTTATGAAGCGCGTCACGTAGGGCGACCGAATCTGGGACAGCACTGCTATCTCTTGCTGTATGTCCTTCACCTCGTCCTCGCTGCACACACACACACACACGCACGGGCGTACGTCAGACACGTGCCGAGGAGGTGTTGCAGAGTGCGCAAGGGAGAGGGCACTCACGCCTCCTCAAGGTCCAATAACTTGACAGCAACTTCGTGGCCAGTGCGCACGTGCACACCGCGGTAGACGGCGCCGAAGGAGCCCCTACCGAGGCGCTCCTTGAGGTCGTACTCCATAACAGACACGGGCGCTGGTGGAGGACAGAAAAGAAAAGGAAAGGGGTGGGCTGGAGAGAGAGCTGGGAGTGGCTCACATGGCGGCAGACGCAAGGGCGTGGCCAATCAGCGGTGCGGACACATGATCACTTGCGCGAGACGGCAACGGCGAGGCCCCGTCATCAAATGCCCCGTCACGTGAATGCGCGGGCGAAGGGCGCCACCGTGGCCACACTCGTCGAGCGCTCGCCAGGACGCTGCGCAATGGCCTCCTGCTGCGGTCCAGTTCCCGCGTCGGGTGTCGAAACAACTGCGGACGGATCCACACTGCCGTCTCGTCTGCTGTATGGTCGCCGCGAGGAGTGCTGCCCCAGCTTGGTGGCAGAAGAGGCCCCTCGCTCTATTCCCCTGCCACCAGAGCAACGGGGCAAGATCCACCGCGCTCTAGCTGAGGACGAGGGTGACGACGGGCGGTGGATGGACGTGCCGAACCCGTGTGATGTGTGGAACGGCGCAGTGGGACTCACAACTGCCATCACCAGAGACGCTCTCCTTCAGCTCCTCCCGCAGCAGCAGCAGCAGCAGGCGACGGGCGACGCGACCGACGCGGCTTCTTCTGGCGGTGATAAGGAGAACGACGAGCGAGAAGGCACCGAGCTGCAAGAGAAAGTGGCCATGGCTCCCGTGGAGAGCGCTTCACCACCTCCCCCTCCGTCTGGCGGGGGCAGACTCGTCGCAAATGATGGAGCGGAGAGCAGTGAGACGGATGAATACCACCCGGACTGCATCACGCGCGCTCCTTCTCCCAACTGTCTGCCACCTCCGCCGTGTGGAGATGACGCGTCGCCAGATGACGGAGTGAAGGAACGCACAGACGCAGCGCCGAGGCGTGTGCGCTACGGGCGCGACCACCCAGCAGATGCGCAGCTGTGTGGACAAGAGCCTGGGGAGTGCGTGGCGGACATGGTAACGCTGCAGGTGCAGCTCGCGGCGACGCTGTGCCCGCTGCATCTCTTTGTGCCTGGATTAGATAGCCGCAACGAGGCGGGAGATGGTGACGTTAGTCCACCAGCGCATCCCAGGGGGCCACAGACGGAGGATGCGCAAGCTGAAGACACCGGCTTGTAGCAGCACGATGGTAAAAATAGATGGCTTTCGGGATCTAGATGTCCGCGTGTCTAGCTTCTGCGCGTGTTCTCACGGGCGCACGGGGTCGAGGACCTCGTACAAGGCCAGGGTGATGCCCAATTGTGGACTAAGCCGTGCAACGCGCTCACCCATGCCACACGCAAGTGCTGACCAGCCGTCTTCCTCGACAGTGCGCACGAAGCAGTCCCAGGTGCCGGCGTACGGCTTTGTACCTTCTGCCCCACTACCACTCTCTGCACCCGGCTGTGCTTGCAGGCGGGTCTTCACCACGTCCAGGGGTGTCGTCAACAGTGCGCTTGGTACACCTGCAATGGCGCCTGCAAGCAGCTTGGTCAAGAAAGCAGCGTGTTGGGCTTCAGCAGGGCTAAGATGCATGCCGTCCACGACCGCGTGTTTCGCGGCAGCGAAGCAGCTGAAAAACACAGCGCCGCTGATAATGTCACGTGCGAAGCACACATCCACGCCGCGGAAGAGCCCCGCAAAGCCCAAGTCACGGAGGACGCCCAGCAGTGTCGGCCGATTCCGAGCACCGCTCCCATCGCCTCCAGAGGCAGACTCTTCACTCATCTGTAGCGGGATCTTGGCAGCTTCTAGCGGGCACGCGATGAGAGATTGCGCTGCGCCTGCTGCTCCTCCTGCTAGTGCCTCCCATGCAAAGGGCAGGTCTGCTGCTCGCGCTAAGCCTAATGTTGCGAGCAGAGACGCGTGGCACGCATTGTAAGCCATAATCTGAGACACGAATAGCAAGTCTCATGCGTTAGCGCGCCAGGGAAGACGCACTCATGAGAGCACTGGCAACACACCTTCACAGACTTCTCCGGCGCCACGCCCACGAGTTGGGCGCCTAAGCCCGCGTACAGGGCAGGTATGCCACCCTGTGCCATCGCCTCTCGTGCGCAGCTCAGCGCGTTCGTCCACCGGGTTGGCTGCACTTGCATGCGCGTCTTGAGCACGTCTAGGGGATACACTGCCGCGGTCCTGGAGGTGACAATACACGTACGACACACACACTCGGGCGTCAGTGCATGCACGACACGAGTGCACAGCTGCTGTGTCGCTTGACGGCGCGCGTTTCTGTCCACTTCTTTGAACAGGGCACCAAAGGGGGCTGCAGCCCGCCCCCGCCCCCCCCTGGGCTCTACACAGCGCGTGGGGACTCCCGTACCCGACTGCTGCTGCGAAGCCGCCGATGACGAAGTGCTTGGCGAACTCCTCCAGCGTGTCTGCAGCCTGAGCAAGCACAGCAGGGCTCTGGAACAGGAGGGCAATGGCCACACCAGCTGCCGTTGTGCCTGCCACGAAGCGCACGTCCGGACCACTACACGCGCAGGGGCGAGGCAGAGAGACACACACCGGCGGGCGGTGGGTGTCAGACAGGCCAGTACGACTTGGGCACGGGGACCTGCGTGTAGGAGAGGACGCCCTGCGCGCACCTCGGCGTTGGCGGCACACTCGGCTCTGTGTCTCCGTTTTTTCTACGCGGCATAGCTACCGTCTTGTCACGACGCGGCGGCGGCGGGGTGTCCACCGCCGCTCGTGTTCTGGTGCTTTGCCGTTGTGCACCTCCTAATCTCCGCTGCTGCTGCTGCGCCCCTGCCCCGCGACAACGCCTTGGACTATGTTGCAGCCCATACAGGGCCGCTGAGAGAGACATGGCGACAGGGGCGTGCACTGGCAAGTCGAAACGCGCGCGCAGTTTTGTGACCGCCACACTCGTGCTGGCGCCGTAGATGCCTTCCCACGCAAAGCGCCGCGCCCGCGCCGACGCAGCTGCGGCGGATGTAGTTGACGATGAGGAGGCGCTGGAAGAGTCGTCTAGCGATGATGAAGAGGACCACGGCGCGGCTGTGCGCCCTGCGAAGCGCTTGAAAGGCAACGCCGCAGCAGAACCCGTCACTGGTGGTCAAACAGGCAAGAGCGAGCAAGCAGCCCCAGGCAGCTCCGGCAGGGCACCCAAGGAAAAGCCTCTAGTGCTCTGCTCGCGGGGCATCCCTGGACGGTGCGTGTCTCTCACTCGGTCATACGCACGCGCAATACACTTGCGAAAGCTGTGCTGTCAGCAAGCCGGCGCTTGCTCGCCGCCAGCGTGCAGCATTCTGTGTCGGTGGCCAGCCGTCGTCGGTGATGAGAGCTTAGCAACTTTTCATTCATGCGTGTCAAATGAGCGGCCTTCAACAGCCGTGCTGATCGCACAATAATCTTCTCTCTGAGGCACACACACACACGCACGCTTGGGGCGCACGGGAGGAGGCTGTGGCTGAAGTCTCCCCAGAGGCACTCACGTCTCCGTGCTGAACGCGTTCTTTGCTTCTGTGTGTGCAGGCACCGCCACCTGATGCTTGACTTAGTAGCCCTGATGCCGCACTGCAAGAAGGACGTGAAGCTGGACACGAAGGATGAGCGCGAAGTCATCAACGAGGTTGCTGAGCTCCACGGCTGCAGCAGCGCGCTGTTTTTCGAGAGCCGGAAGCACCAGGACTTGTACCTGTGGCTTGCCAAAACACCAGCAGGGCCATCCGTGAAGTTCCACGTGACGAATGTGCACACCATGGGTGAGCTGTCCTTGCCAGGCAACCATCTCAAGGGCAGCCGCCCCGTGCTGCGCTTCGACGCCAGTTTCGATGATGCGCCGCATGGGCCACTGCTGCGTGAGATGCTGATGCAGGTGTTTGTGACGCCTCGAGGCCATCGCAAGAGCAAGCCTTTCATGGACCATGTCTTGCTGTTCGGCTTCCAGGACGGCCGCGTCTGGTTCCGCAACTACGCAGCTCACTTCCCGCCGGGCAAGCCAAGCACGAGTGTGCAGGAGCCGCACGGCGGGGCGACCCTTGTCGAGGTTGGGCCCCGCATGACGTTGAATCCCATCCGCGTGTTTGCAGGCAGCTTCCGGGGAGCGGTGTTGTGGAGCAACCCGGACTACGTGAGCCCCAATGCAGTGCGGCGGCGCCAGAAGCAGCAACTGGGCGGTGCGTATGCTCGCAAGGTTGCCAAGAAGCAGGCCCGCAAAGCGCATGCCCAGAAGTGGGAGTCTCACCCGGATGAGATGGACAATGAGCGCGTCTTCAAGCAATAGTGCAACATGAGAACGCAACGCACGCAAGGGATAGTGAGTAGCACCAACTTCTGTCTGTCATGCATTCACTTCCTGCTGCGATCCCAGCGGTGATGAGGATGAGGCTGCTCGCAATGTTATGAACACGTGCGCCGTCCTCGGTGGCACAGAGTTTTCCACATCAGGAGGTGGCGTCTGAATGGGCTGGCTCTCGACAGAGGCCTCGCCCTGGTCAGCGACATCGCCGCTCACTGGTGTAGGCTTCTCGCTCTCCATGACACCCACTTCAATTTCTCCACCGGGTTCGATCACCTCCACCACATGGCGCTTTGGTGACGGCCAATCTAGCTCGCTCAAGTGTTGCAAGCCACCACCAGGATGGCTACCACCAGCGACTCGGGCTGCTCGTCTTGCGGCTCGCTGCACTGCTCGCTGGCGACTTAGCCTGATCGTGTAGCGCTGAGATCGCGGTAGCGCGTGAAAAAATGGCAAAAATGCGATTTAGTTCCCAAGGGCCTTTTGATGCGACGGCTTCAAGCGCACCATGTGATGAACGCGCAGCACGTAGCTGAGAAGCAGGAGCCCCATTGCCGTGCCAACCAGTGCGGCTGCACTGATCAGAGCAACGCGCATTGGACTGTCAGAAAATCCATGGGGCGACCACGCGGGCAATTGCGACTGTTGCCCAGGCGGTGGCGGAGTCCAGTAGCGCATGGCCGGCCGCGAGAGGTTTCCCGGTGGCCACGGCAGCGGATGAGACGGCATGGCACTTCTGCGAGTATCAGGAAGGGCACCGTAATGAAACACTGTGGCGGCATGGATGGTTAAAATCCGTCATGATCCATCTCTGGCCGCTCCTGCATGTCATGAGTCCTTGCCTCGCGCTGCGCCATCAGCGAGCTCGCCAGTTTATGCCGCAGAGAAGTTTGGGGGGCGCCTTCTTCGTCCTCTGTGCGTGCATCACGTAAACGGATACTGGCGTCTCCAAAGACATGCGTCTGCATTCGCAAACAGTCAGTGGCACTTCAAATTGTGAGAGGGGGTGGGATGCTGGTAACAGGTTGCCGCCCGGCGGTACTGCTGTCCACGCGCGCAAACACGCACCCGCCACGGACAGCTCTCCGCGTGTGTGCTCTGCATTAGCTCTGCGAACTCGTCAACTGCAGCCTCCAAGGTGAGCGACGTCCAGGATGGCGCGTCTGGAACCTCGAGCTCCGCCCCGCATGTGTCGCACTGCACGGTCAAGAGATCCGCGTCTGGTTTGCAGGCTCTCCACCCTGCCCTGACCATCGCGACGGGACCCATCTTTACGGGCAAGTCTCTCCAAGCGTCCGCGTGTGGGCTAGAGGAAAACGACTTCACTCGTTGGAGTGCTGCCAGGGCACTGCTCACCACGCTCGGTTTCCTTTCCTCTACGTCGATGCTGGCGGTGTCTCCGCTGCACCCTGCACTAGGTTGCTCTGTTGCCGCGACGGTGGCCGTTGCGGGTGCTTCAGTGCTGCCGCTAACCCAGGAAAACCACTGCACTGCGCGATCAACTGCGCCCTGAGCGGCATCGATCGCGCCCTCCATCTGTGCAGCGAGTCGTGCTACAGCAACGCGCTCCCACGAGAAGGACAGGCTTTTGGGCACCTGGAGAAGGGTCTAACTTGCAGAGCCATTATTTGGCATCTTCCCGGATCTCAAGGACGGTCAGCGGTGTTCAGAGTGAAGACGCCCGGACGGAGGAGCGCAGCGTTCGTTTGGTCAATGGAATTTCACACAGCAGGATCTCCAAATGGGTGCCGCCTTTTCGCCAGGCTTGTGAACTCATCCCAGTGGTGCGCAGTCGCAGCAGCCACCTGCGCTAGCGGGTCCGGACCATACCCCAGCGGACGCGGCTGCCTGTCCCTATGTGACAGCGGTACCGACACAACAGCCGGCGCCTCAACGTCTTCTTCATCAACTCGCTGTGCTGGCGGGGGCAGAGGCGGCGCTCTGGTGGGCCGCGGTACAGGCACAGGTACAGGTACAGGCAATGGCACTGCCGGCTGCACAAAGCCCGGCGGATGACGTTCTAGTCCATGGTCAAACGTAATGGCCCTCCTCGGCGGCGAGGCTTGCACAACAGCATTCGCCGCTTCTTCTGCCTCAGCAGCAGCTGCTGCAGCAGCTGCGGCGGCGGCTAAATCTGCAGCTGGTGTCCCATATATCGGCACTCCATCCCGGTAGCCACCGCGTTGTCTGGGAGGTGTCACCACTTCTTTCTCCTCCTCTACGGCTTCCTCCTCATCAGCGCCTGGTGCCGCTGCTGCAGCTCCGGGGCCCTCTCCATCAACGTATTTGAATTCAGGGGGGGTTACGCAGCCCAAGACGATGGTCACATCGTCCACAGCGTCTGCGCAGGAAAGCATCTGCACCACCTTGTGGCCCATGCTCTGCATTTTATCCACATGCTGCGGCGTGTAGTCCGTGGTGGGGAACACACGTATGTGGGCGACTGCGATGATGGCCATTTCAAGACACATGAGGAAACTTTGCAGGCCGTTTGCGACATCGTCGACTGTGTAGCTGGACCAGTTGTCTGAGTACTTGATTGCTTTGAAGTAGACGAGCGCTGAGATGACCATAGATTGCCAGAAGGAGATGAAGACGACAGCCTTGACGGAGAGGAACTTGTAGAGGGGCTTCATGGGAGCAAGGCCGTGGTGCATTTGGTGGTAGAAGAGGACAAGGCAGTAGAGGGCAATCACCTGCGACAAGTTGACCGCCACTGTGACGTAGACGTACGCGTAGCTCGTGCTCGTGCTCCCGTCGTGATACAGCTTCCGGTACTCGGTGGCGAAAGTCACGATGGTGCACGCACTCTGCACCAGCGTGTATTGCAGCACGCCAGCCTTGTTTTTGCGCACAAACTCGCCGTTGTCCATGGCCCACGGGCGGAGGCAGCAGCATGGGATTATGTGTTTGTGAGGTGTCAGGGCCTTCACATCTGGCAACTGCGCCAGCGACCCAGGTGGGTGGCCCCGCTCTAGATACGCCTCCAGGAAATTGTAGAACGCATGGATCGTCCACGCCTCATATGCGCCAGTCAGGACGGTGAAGTAGAGCGCGACGCCCTTGAAACGCAGGGCGAGCCAGTTATCAACGCCAAAGATCGCAGGCATCCACAGGATGCGAATGACAAGGCGCTGCAACCGTGGCTCGTGGAAGTTCCGTAGGTGAAGAGCCACTGTGTACACCACAATGGGCAGTGTGATGGCCACAGCGAGGCCTGCGACCACCCACGCAATGTAGTGGATTTCGTACTTGTGACGACGCATGTAGAGCACAATCAACGGAATGGCGGCTATGGACAGGCCGACGACCGCGAACTGTAGGTGGGCAACTGGTCAGCCCCAGACCGTGCCCCACAAAGCTTCAAGGGCTGTTGCGCTGCACCCAAGCACAGGAGCCGCCCCAAGCTGCAAGACGCGCTACTGGTCACACGTGTTGACGACACTGACGTGCCGAGGTGCTTTTCGCGGCCGGCCGTCGTGCAAAACACGCAGAGCTTGGGAAGGGACGGGGCTGGACGTACCGAGAAGAGGAACGCAGGGCCGTAACGCTGGCCTGCTTTTGCCGGCTCTGCCTGTGTTGCCTCTTCGTCATGCTCTGCAGCCTCGGCTCCAGCCGCTGCTGCGGGGTCTTCATGCTCTGGCTTGAGTCTCGGCATGTCTGGCCTCTCACCGACTCCAGCACCGCCCTACGGGACCCAACTGCGTGCACGCGGTGATTTCACAAGATTATCTTAGCGAGCATTGGATCCTAACCTTCTTCGAACAGCGAAGTGCGCACTACCTGTGCCACGTTGTGTTCGGAGTTACAGGCCTGCTCTGCTCGCCGGATGAGAATGCAACAACAGCTGCCACCGCCTTCGCGGCTACTGCCCAGGCCTGTGCGTTGTCGTCGCCTGCAAGTGCGTGCAGGAGCTGTACCGCAGAGACACGGACACGGTTTTCCATTCGCTTTTTCGCAGCGCCACACAGCTGTGCGTGGCGACACACTGGACAGCATCGCCCGTGCGTATGGCATTCCAAAGCAGGCCTTGGTAGCTGCCAACCAACACTTGTCTCAGGGAAAGCTGCTTCCCGGCACAGTGGTTGTCCTGCCCCGACGTCGAGGTGGTGCGCCAAAAGACCAGCGTCGCGTCAGCAGCGACGTGATGCTGGACCCGTTGCAGGCACTGCTGGCGCGCGGCCAAGAGAGGTCACGTGCTACAACGACCAGTGTTCTTTCCCTGCCTCCGTCGCTGTCGTTTGTCGCTCACACTGTGCCATCCACGGGCCTCACAATAGCCGTCGTGCTGCTCGCGGTGGTTGCGACAACCATAGAGCGGTGGAGGCACTGGAGACGAGTCGCGACAAAGCCAGAGGCAGAAGGGAACCAAGTAGATGCTGCCCGCAAGCGGCGCATTTCGTCACCTGGGCTGCTGGCTCGTGGTGCT
>Ga0164297_10003617_pt1 | contig 14282 bp, 13 predicted proteins | sample GEODES058metaG_FD_113539 | JGI IMG/M metagenome (GOLD analysis project Ga0164297, IMG submission 113539) | Dystrophic lake water microbial communities from Trout Bog Lake, Wisconsin, USA - GEODES058 metaG | ecosystem: Environmental > Aquatic > Freshwater > Lake | place: USA: Trout Bog Lake... | reverse complement strand
CGTAAAAGGGTGGGTAAATATAATTTGGTCGGCATGCAAAAACATGCGTTGATGAGGATGTTCAAGCTCTTTTGCCGCAGGTGTTGTGCTTTCTATATGGGGGCGCTCGTCGCTTAAAAACTCCTGCGGCACCTCATAAAGCGAGTCACCCAAGATGGGCAGGCCTACGCTTTGCAAGTGAACTCTAATTTGATGCGTACGACCACTCCTTGGTTTAACCTCTAAAAGAGTGGCATCCATCTCCTCCAAGCGCAAGAGCGCGCGCCAATCGGTGATGGACGGTTTGCCTGAGTCATCGGTTTTTTGTTTCGGCCTGTTGGGCCAATCAGCGCTTAGGCCTTTGTCAATTCGGCTCCAACGCATGAGGGGGGAGACCGCCCCGCGCACCACTGCTAGGTATCTTTTTTGAACCAGTTGCTGCTCAAATAAAGCGCTTAATTTCCTTTGTGCTAGGGGATGTTTTGCCATCAACATCAACCCCGATGTGGCTTGATCGAGTCGGTGAACAATTAGCGCTTGGGGGTGGGTGGGCAAGAGCCTGACTTGCACACAATCGCTTTTTTGGGGCCCTCGCCCGGCACGGCCAACAGTCCTGAAGGTTTGTCAATGACCAAAAGATCCTTATCTTCAAAGATGATTTTGGGGTCGCTCGGCCTAGGCGCGTAAAAGTCGGTTTGTATCAAGCTGAAAATAACTCTAATTTTGCAAAAAAATCTAAATCAAATACGATTTTGAATTAACTATAACCAAATCCGAGCAAGCCACAGCGACACAAGGCAATATCCAGCCCTCCTCTTTTTCTTCGCGACTGAGTCCTGGCCAACCAATGTGGTAGCGAACTTCTCCCGATAAAGCAAGCGTCAGGCACGTTCTACAAGTTCCGTTTCTGCATGAGGCGGGCATATGGATCTCAGACTCCTGAGCGCAGTCCATGACGCTGCTTTGGTCGTGGGCTTGAAACTTGAGAGTTCCACTTTGTGTTTGTAGTTGTACCTTGAACATGACAGCGTGGCCTTGGATTGATCGAAAGAGCTCTGAGTTTTTTTGAAATTATATTTTCAAAATAGAAAATAAGTCCGTCATGAGTGCTTGACCATCCTCTTTGTCGCACTCTAGAGTGAGTCTGTGCGGCATCGAGCGAAGCCATGTCAATTGTCTTTTAGCAAGCTGACGAGTGGCTGCGGAGCCTTTTTCAATTAATGAGCTGAGTTGCGGACCCCTTAGAGAATGGCTATGCGAATGATTCAGCGAATCGCTTTGCTCAAGTGCTTGCCAAATTTGTCTATACCCCACGCAACGCATGGAGGGCAAATCCGCACTCAGGCGGGAATCTTTTCTGAGCTCTCGTACCTCATCAATAAAACCTTGCTGGATCATCAGATCAAAACGTTCTTCAAGTCTTTTATGCAACCAAGACCGGTTGGAGGGTTCTAGGGAGATGAGTTTATTTCTCAGCTCAACTAAGGGCAGGTCTTGGAAATAAGAGGACATCGGTTTGCCGCTGATTCTCCAAACCTCCAGCGCTCTGGAGACGCGCTGAACGTCGTTGGGTGGCAATCGTTGCGCAGCAATAGGATCAATTTCGCCCAATAGTTTATGCATTTCATGCCACCCCACCAGCGCTGCTTGGGCGTTGATTTCAGCTCTCACGGTGGGCTGAGTTGGAGGTAAATCATTTAATCCCTCAAATAAGGCCTTGAAGTAAAGCAGTGTCCCCCCAACCAAAACGGGTAGCTTACCCCTGGCGCGAATGTCAGTGATGAGGCTGCGTGCATCAGCAGAAAATTCGGCTGCGTTATAGGCCTGATGGGGTGTACGTATATCGATCAAGTGGTGAGGGACGAGGCGACGCTCTGCAGGAGAGGGCTTTGCTGTACCAATATCCATTCCCGTATAAACCAAAGCAGAATCCATACTGATGATCTCAATGGGCCACACGCTTGCCAGTCTCAACGCAAGCCCAGTCTTTCCAACCCCTGTGGGTCCTGTGATCGTTAAACAATCAAACGCATCAAAGAACGCTTTAAATGAGGCTGGGGCGTTGCCTATCAAAGTGGAAGTGATCATCTACCTCTTAAGAACAAAGCATCTAGCTCTTTGGTGGTGATTTGTCTCCATGTGGGGCGACCATGGTTGCACTGGTCTGAGCGCTCGGTGACCTCCATTTGCCTGAGCAGTGCATTCATCTCAACAAGTGTCAGTCTCCTATTGGCTCTGATAGCCCCGTGACAAGCCATCGTAGAGAGTATTTCGTTTCGAGCCCGCTCAATCACTTTTGTACCCGCGTTCTCACTCAACTCCTCCAACACGCTTCGCGCAAGCTCCACTGCGTCGGCCTGGGCCAAGGTCGCAGGCACCGCACGAATGGCCAAGGTTTTAGGGGAAAGAGTGGATATCTCCAGTCCCAGTTGGAGAAGCGTTTCTTGGCACTCTTCAGCCACCGCTACCTCCGCCTCCGTGGCGGCGAAACTGGTGGGGATCAAAAGAGGTTGGCTTTGAATTTTGGCGGAGTCGAGTTGCAGCTTTAAACGCTCGTAGACGACCCTCTCATGTGCTGCGTGCATATCGACAATAAGCAGGCCTTGAGCGTTCTCAGCCAAGATGTATATGCCGTGCAATTGACCCAGAGCTTGCCCAAGGGGCTCTGAGCTCAGGTGCTCAGCGCGCAGTTCTTGCTCTTGCTCTTGCTGTGTCAGTGCAGTCTTGTGCAGGGTCGCTTCAATTTTTTGGGGTGAGGTCTCTTGTCCGCCCATTAAAACCTCTTCTTTGCTTTCATTTGGATAAGCAAAAGGTTGGTGCGTGTCCTCCTGTGTTGTAGGCGTCAAAGAGGAGGGCCGGGGCTGGGGTTGACTTTTAGACCAAAGTTGTCCGAGATCGTCCACTCTTGTGCCGCCCCAACTGATGTTGGATTGTTTCCATGTTTTTTGAGCGCTATCTCTATGGATTTGAAGCCTTGAGAGTGCCTGAGCGGTCTCGCCCAACGGCCCTTCTGATCCGCCTGCCCCGTCTGTGTGGGTAGGAATTTGTCCCACCCTTGGGCTAGAGAGCGCTTGCTCTACCGCGTGGTGAATAGCTTGGTGCACTTCCCGAGCGTCTCTAAAGCGCACCTCAATTTTGGTTGGATGCACGTTGACATCCACTCGAGTTGGATCGATATCAATGTAGAGCGCGTAAATGGGTTGTTTGCCTGAATGCAAAATATCAGCATAAGCGCTTTTAGCTGCGTGCATGATGACTCGGTCTTTGATGAACCGTGCATTGACATAGGTAAATTGGTGATCGGATCTAGAACGCGCAGCGTTTGGCACCCCAGCTCGCCCCCTGACCCAGATGTTGCCCTGCCTGTAGTCAAGGCATACAGAGTCTTTAATGAAGTCATCCCCCAAAACATCGGCAAGACGCCTGTCTAATGGGTGAAGGTTAGACGCGTTGGCGCTGAGCTCTGGAGTTAGGCCGGCTTGCTCAGAGGAGGACTCCTGGGCTCTCCACTGGTGGGTTAATTTGCCCTCGTGCCAGATGTTAAAAGCAACCCCAGGCCTAGTGAGTGCGTGGCGTCTAACGGCCTCTACACAGTGGGCGAATTCAGTGCTCTCGCTTTTGAGGAATTTGCGGCGTGCGGGGGTGCTAAAGAACAGCTCCTTAACAGCTACGGTTGTCCCCACCCCTCGTGACGCCGGCCTGAGCTCACCCGTCCTTGCATCTAGTTCGATTGCGTGCTCAAGCGAGCTTGTTTTAGATAAGATCGTTAATTCCGAGACCGAAGCTACTGCGGCAAGTGCCTCTCCCCGAAAGCCCATGGTCGAGACTCGTTCCAAATCAGTTAAAGAATCTATTTTGCTGGTGGCGTGGCGTTTTACAGCTTTGGGTAAATCCTCCTCTTCGATTCCCACCCCATCATCTTCTACGCTAATTGAGCGAATGCCCCCGCCCACCAAGCGAACCGTAATTTGAGTGGAGCCCGCGTCCAATGCGTTATCCACAAGCTCTCGAACCACAGAGGATGGGCGCTCCACAACCTCGCCCGCCGCAATTTGGCTGATCAACTCATCGGGGAGTTCGAGGATGGGGCGTTTAGGTTGGATACTGGGGTTCACAGTGGAGTATTTTAAGGTACAGTGTACCGATTGTTTTTTCAGCGCATTTTGATGTATTTTGTTGTGTTTTTAAGCACCACCAAGATAAGTCTATCAAAATGCAGACTGTAAATTGGGAAATTAAACAAATGGAATATGTTGCACACTTAATTGATTTTGTTCTCCATGTAGACCGATATATTGAGGATTTTGTCAAGTTATATGACTACTGGATTTATTTGCTTTTATTTTTGATTATTTTTTGTGAGGCCGGTGTCGTTTTAACTCCCCTTTTGCCAGGGGATTCTTTGCTATTTGTGGTCGGCGGGCTCTGTGCAGTGGGTCTCATTGACTGGACTTTGTGTTGCGTGTTGTTAAGTGGTGCTGCAGCAGTTGGAGGACAGTTCAATTATTGGATGGGCTCCAAAATTGGTAAAACAATGCTGCGCGCGCAATCAAAGTGGTTTGGGGACAAAGAGCTAAAAAAAACACAAGACTTTTATAATACGTACGGATCAAGCGCCATTGTGATTGCACGTTTTGTGCCTTTTATAAGAACGTTTGCGCCCTTTGTTGCCGGAATGGGGCAGATGACCTTTTTTAACTTTGCCGTCTATAACGTATTGGGCGCACTGATATGGGTTTTTGGAGTCATCAGCGTGGGCTACGCGCTCGGCAACGTGCCCTGGGTAAAGGGTCATATTGAATTCTTCATTTGGGGCTTGGTGCTGGTCCCAAGTTTGATTGCAGTCGTAAGCTCCTATAAGCTTAAGTCAAAGCACCCCTCCAATTGATATTTGCCCAATCAATGCCACTAAAAAGGAATTCATCATGGACCACTTAAAACTCACATCAACTCCGGACCATCCAACAAAGATTGATCAAATACAAATCGATCAAAGGGTCTATGACCTATATGATGAATACTGTCACGGAACAATGAATAAAAGAGAGTTTCTGCTCCGATCCAGCACCTTGGTTGCGGGAGGACTTTTGATGGCCCAAGCTCTTATGCCCCGGTATGTGCAGGCTCAAACTATTTCATTTACTGACCCTCGGATCAAGGCAAAGTACATCACTTATCCCTCACCCGGTGGAAACTCGGGCCAGATGCGCGGGTATTTAGTTCAACCAAATGGAAATGGTCCTTTCCCGGTTGTATTGATCATCCACGAAAATCGTGGGTTAAATCCCTACATCGAAGATGTTGCCAGGCGCGCGGCAGTTGAGGGGTTTATGGCGCTAGCGCCTGATGGACTTTTCCCGTTAGGTGGCTACCCCGGAAATGATGATGAAGGTCGACTCTTACAAGCCAGTCTAGACCAACAAAAGCTTCGCGCTGATATGCTCAATAGCGCAAGATATTTAAAATCCTTGCCCTCATCCAACGCTAAATTAGGGATCACTGGATTTTGCTGGGGAGGGAGCACTACGAATTATTTAGCAGCCGAGATGGGCGCAGAGGTTCTCGCTTGTGCCCCCTATTACGGGGCGGCTGCGGCAACAGCCAGCGTTCCTAAAATTAAAGCCCATATGCTTATTAATTACGCTGAGAAAGACGAAAACATGAATTTGATGTGGCCAGCTTACGAGAGCGCTTTAAAGGAGGCTCAGGTAGATTACCAAGCTTTCATCTATCCAGATACATTGCACGGATTCCATAACAATTCAACCCCACGGTATAACCCCGGCGCCGCCCAATTATCCTGGGATAGGACGATTGCGCTTTTCAGAAAATATTTAGCTTAAAGATTTGTCTTGATTCTGAAATAGAAGAAGCCTGTCCCGGCATCAGCCGTGACATGGTGCGGCTGGTATTGCGCACGATGAAAGCAGAAGGTCTGATTGCTCCGACAGGCATGGGGCGCGGATCGAATTGCAGGTCTAATTTTAGCAAGCTAACATGCCTTGTAAATTGTAGGCCTGCTGAGATATTTGAACAGTGCCCTCAATTTGCTAGTTTACTAAATGTGTTAGTTAGAGTTCCAAGGCCAGTGATTTCGATCTCAACTTTATCCCCTGCTTTTATATTTGGTGATGTCCCATCTGTTCCCATCCAAATCACGTCACCAGGATAAAAAGTTACGTACTTTGATGTTCTACTTATAAAAGTAGATATGTCAAAGAGCATGGCTTTCGTATCAAATTCGATGGTTTGTAAACCGTTAACCTTTACACGCGTTTTTGCTTGCACAATATCAAAGTCCGTCTCAATCCATGGCCCCATGGGTTTAAAGGTATCGGAGTTTTTTGATCTAAAAAAGGTACGATCAGTTTTTTGCCAATCTCGCTCACTCACATCGTTGCCGATCGTATAACCAAAGACTGCCGAGAGCGCCTCTTGCTCACTTACATTTTTAATTTTTTTACCCATCACCACAACCAGCTCCGCTTCGTAGTGAATTTTCTCGCCCGCATCTGGCGGAATAATCACTTCCTCTTGGTCTGCTATCAAAGCATTTACAGCTCGGTAGCCTACATCAGCAGCTGCAGGGATAACAGGTTTTTCGCCTCTTGACGCGGCAACTTCGATGATGTGTTTTACATAATTCAAGCCTGCAGCGTAAAAAGTTGGAGGGATTACGGGAACTTCAATTTTGACTTCGTTCAATGCGTGCTCTATGCCCAGCTCTTTCCAGTCCCCCCAAGGCGAGGCACTCACGGCGTGCAAAGTCTTCTGATCGAGGTAGCCCTGAAAAGTCTCCCCACCCACCGAGTAACGCAGCCACTTCATATAAGTCCTTGTTTTAAAAATAAAAAATCTTTTGATATTTCTGCAAGCTCAGTCACTCCGCACAGTTGCATGGTACGAACCAACTCCTCTTTGAGGATGTTGATGGCGTGCAATGCACCTACATCCCCCCCGCTTATCGCCCCGTATAGTGTGGCTCTGCCTGTTAATATTGCATCCGCCCCTAATGCGAGCGCTTTAAAGATATCGCTTCCTCTTCTAATGCCGCCGTCCATTAAGACGGGAATACGTTTGTCGACGGCTTTAACAATGTGTGGGAGTGCAGCCAGAGTAGATACTGCAGTGTCGAGTTGACGCCCTCCGTGGTTGGAGACAACCACTGCATCGACTCCAAGCTCGATAAGTCTGAGCGCATCGCTTGGGTGAAGCACACCTTTGACGATAAGTTTTCGGCTCCAATAGTCCCTTACTCTTTTTAAGTCATCCCAGTTAAAGGACGCATCATAGTTACGCCCAACGGAGGAGACGATATGGTTCATACTTCTTGCCTCTCCCTCTAGGCCCACCATGTTCTCAAGCACAGGCATTCCGTTTGATAAAAGGGCGCTCAGATACGCCGGTTTAGAAAGAAAGTCCAAAGCCACACTTGGACTCAGTTTGAACGGGATAGAAAATCTATTTTTGTTATCACGCTCCCTTTTCCCCCCAACAGGCAGATCCACCGTAATCATCAAACCTTCGAAATCTGCAGCGTACGCACTAGCAATTAATGTATAAAAGAAGTCTTTGTTCTTGAGTATGTAGGCTTGGAACCAGTGCCTACCGCCCGGCGCGTGATTTGCTATTTGCTCAATGGACGTGGTTGCTGAACTTGACAGGGTGTAGATGGTACCTTGAGCTGCAGCTGCTCTGGCAAGGCTTAGGTCTGCACCGTGTCGTCCAAACCCAAGCGCACCCGTTGGCGCTACAGCAAAAGGAACCTTGATCTTGGAGCCCAACAAATGTCGTGAGGTATCTATTTGGTGCACCGACCTTAAGATCCTAGGTAGGAGACTTATTTCACGAAAACTTTGAACGTTTGATAAAAGAGTGATCTCGTCCTCAGCCCCTCCGTCATAGAAATCAAAAATACAGGTCGGTAATCTGCGTTTTGCAATGAGACGTAAGTCCTCAATCGATACAGCTTTTGATACTGAGTTGGAGAAAATTTGCATGTTTGAGGGAAATATTCAGAGCAATAGATCTAAATTGAAAAACCAGTATGAAAGCGTTGGGTTGCTCTTAGTTTAAATCTACTTTGATGGCTGCTGCTCTAACCACGTTTTCCCAACGTTCGTAATCTCGTTTTAAAAACGCTTGAAATTGCTCCGGGGTGTCGCCAACAACAACTGCGCCTAACTTTTCTAATTGTGCGCGTACCTCTGGTTTTGCTAAAGCTTTACTCATCGCGCTATAGAGTTTGTTGATGATAGGGGCAGGTGTTTTTGCAGGCGCTAAAAGACCCACCCACGGTGCAGTTTCCTCAAAGCCAGGAAAGCCGATCTCAGACATGGTGGGTTTTTCAGGAAATTGGGGCAGTCTTTTCGCAGTCCCAACCGCTAAGATATTGATCCTTTTTGCGTTCACATTTTCAGCCAACCCAATCACTGGGTAAAACATGAAATCAACTCTACCCGCCATCACCTCGAGAAGTGCAGGACCATTGCCCTTGTAGGGGACATGAAGCATCTTTTGTTTGTTCAAAGTGGCCAGTAACTCTCCTGCCAAGTGTCCCGATCCTCCTGGACCAGATGAGGCAAAGCTGATGGCCTCTGGCTTTGATTTGGCAAGTGTGAGTAGCTCTGTCATTGATTTAATGGGTGAGTTGTATGCCGTAACAGCAACCATGGGTAAATTGGCCGCATTCGATATAGGCGCAAAATCTGTTTTAGGGTTAAAGCCCGCTGCCTCTCCGATCAGAATGGGATTCACATTTAGACCAAGGGATGAAAAGAGCAGGGTGTAACCGTCTGCAGGTGCGTTGCGAACCTCCCTCGTTGCAATCATTGAACTTGCCCCTGCCTTGTTGTCTACAACAATCGGTTCACCCAAAGTCTCTGTCATGTCTTTGGCTATCACTCTGGCAATGATGTCGGTGGGTCCCCCTGCTGCAAACCCAACCACAATTCGTATTTGGTGATTGGGGTAGTTATCAGATGCAAAACAACGCTGACTTAAAAAGGAGCTGAGGAGCAGGGAACTAAGTGCGAGACAAAGCTTGGACATCTGCCAAAGCTTGGACATATTCCAATGCTGGGGCATATTCCAATGCTGGGGCATATTCCAATGTTGGGACATATTCCAGGCCTGCTTAAAACCAAAGGACCCTAAATTAAAACGCATTAGGATGCTCATCCATTTGCTCGGAGTTAGAGTTGTGAGGGCGTTCATAAATTTAAATAACAACTGTGTATTGGGTTTGGAGCACACAAAAATCGATAACTTAGCGCAGTAACTAGCAAACTTAAGCTTGTTGGGGATGAGTGCCGCGTGGGAAATACCGATCAGCCATCACTTGGCAGCGCTTGATGAATCTGTGTTCATGAGCCTCGTAATCTGCTATAGCATTATGCAAGGTACCAATGTTGTCCCACATCAGCACATCCCCTACTCGCCACCTGTGTTCATAATGGAACTCAGCACGCAGTTGCAAATTAAATAAAAAATTTAAGATCTCATCACTCTCTATTTCACTTAATTCGTTGATTCGTATCGCGTATCCTGGGTTTGCATAAAGAACTGTGTCCCCAGAGATAGGGTGTCGAATAAAAATAGGATGGGAGACGGGAGGTTTTGCAGCGCGCTGAGCCGCTGTCAGCTCTGGTCTGGTGCTACCGGGACGCTTTCTCATGTTGTCCCAGAATTTCGCGAAATCATGCTTCACAGTCATTCCGGATAATTTCTTTTTCAAATCTTCAGGGATTGACTCGTATACTCTTTTTGTACTACAAAAGGCAGTGTTGCCCAGTGATTTGCCGTCTCTACACGGAACCTCCAGAGCGTACAAGACATTGGCAAAAGCGATATCTTTGCTATAAGACAGATCGGTGTGCCAGTCTTGCCCTGCGTCCTTAAATCCCAACGCCTTGCCGTTTTCGTCCACTTTGTTAGACAAAATCATCACCTCAGCATGCTCGGGGTCTTGGTACATATTGGCCACATTGATCTCGAGTTTGCCAAATTTCTCAGCAAATCCCTTCAAATGTGAGGACGTGAGTTTCTGAGCGGGGAAGCACAAAACGCTGTGCGCTCCAAGCGCCGTCTCTATTTGTGCAAATTCTTCTTCACCCATCGCCAGAGAAAGATCAAAATTCAGCACTTGTGCGCCCAGGGCGCCTTGGTTAGGAAGTATGTTCATAGGGTCACTTTTAAAACTAAATTTTATCCATAAGCCCCCCCTTTTTTTACCGGTCGTGCCGTAAATAACCACCAGGATAAGCCGGTTTGATGGCCCTACCGATAAATGCTTTGTAAGAGCCGGCTTATGTATTTATTTTTAAGGAATATTGGTTGCTGCGGGAGTTGCGCAAACGTTGGCTAAATCCGGGTTAGGATATTTGAGCTGAGCTGAGTTGAGTTGCAGGGGCTGTGTTTGAGTGAATTAAAAAACTTTGACCATTCACTGCGCATTGGGAATAACAACCGATACGCTTCACATAGGCGAACAAGTCCGCAAAAAACGGATGGCTACAAAGCGTCGATGAGTCCCCGACCAACAACAGTTTGCGCCGTGCACGGGTCATGCCCACATTCATGCGGCGTATATCACTGAGGAAACCGATCTCACCTATGAGGTTACTGCGCGTGAGTGAAATAGCTATGATATCTCGCTCCTGTCCCTGAAACGAATCGACGGTTCCCACGCTGAGTCTTCTGTTTATCAGCAAATCACTCAGAACTTCGATCTCTTCGATGGCGTCTGTTAAATAGTTGATTTGGGCGCGGTAGGGTGCAATCACTCCAATGGTTGGGGAGGCCTTGGGGTATGTTGTTTGTGCATTTCGTTCAGCTGGATCATAGTGCTTGAGCAACTGGGCCAGTCGCTCAAGCAGCAACTGGGCCTCTTGAGGGTTGGCTATTGAACCGCTTTCAGGAATAGTAAGTTCCAAAAAATTGCAGCCAGATGTATCGATGAATTCCACTGGAAAGTCGGGCGCAAAACGAAAGTCGTAAGCCTTTAAATCAGCGTCTCGCACGCTAAGGTGCGCCACCAATTGGTCTCCGTAAAACTTTTCCGAACTAAACCCCATGATATCTTCGTGCATGCGGTACTGCATCGTGAGCATGCGTGCCGTCTGAGGTTGGCGTTGGATGCACTTTTCAAAGAGAGTTTCTCGTAGGCCCTCTCGGGCAGCCTTTTCGCTTTTAACTGTGGGTGGCAGTTGGTGGTGATCGCCCGCAAAAATAATACGCTGGCCCTTGGTAATGGGAATCCAGCAACCCGGCTCCAAGGCCTGGGCGGCCTCGTCGATGAAAACGGTCTCAAAGCTCATGTGGCCAATGTTTCGTTGGCTGGCGCCCACCAACGTGCTGGTGATGACCTGCACCGAGTCGAGTACATCCTCAGTTATAAAACGCTCCAATTCATCGGCTGCACGGCGCAGCGTCTGCGCCTCCTCCCTCAGCCATTGACGGTGCAAACGTTCCCCCAAGCCCAAATCACTGGCATGTTCTTTGGCGAGTTGATTGGCTGTGTTTCGGTGCTGTTGAGCGGTTTGGCGCATCGCGTGCATCTTTGCGTAGCTTGGGTGCGCTAAAACACCCGCATCAAGAGTGTGCTGGAGGAGAAGGTCCGACACTCGGCTGGGGTTACCCAAGCGGATCACGTTGACACCGCGCTCAGCCAATCTCTGCGTAAGCAAGTCCACTGCGGTGTTGGACGGTGCGCACACCAGCACACGCCGCTCGCGCCGTATGGTTTCTAAAATTGCATGCACCAGCGTGGTGGTTTTGCCAGTACCGGGTGGGCCGTGGATGATGGCCACATCTTTTGCTGAGATCACACGGCGCACTGCCAGCAGCTGTGAGTCGTTGAGCGCATTTGGGTAATACAGGTCATCGTCTTTTTCCTCGCGAAAGCTGGCCTGGCGCTCGCCCAGGAGCACATCGCGCAGCTCGGCCAAACGGTTACCGTGTGCGCCTATGACTTTACCCAGAGCCTGACTCATCTCACTGTAGCTTACCTCATCAAAGGTAAGGTCGATGCCAAGCGAGCTGGCACCAAAAAGCCAATCGGGAAGCTCCTCTTTGGTGGTGGCTAAGAGGAGCTTGTTGCGTCGCACGCTGGTCACAACGCCGCTCAGCACTGGCCGCTCAGCCTGTGAGAAGCCTGACGCGTTACTGAACACACATGCACTCTTGCCCACTTGAAACAAGTGCAGCTCTTGCCGATGTGCAGGTCGCTCTAATTCGAGCACCACCTTGCCACCAAAACCAACATCCTCTCGGGTAATAGTGACAGGGTACCAGGTCAAGCCACGCCGACGCCGCTCTTTAATGCTGGCACTGATGTTTTTGAGATTAAATTGCGCTTGATCTTCCTTTTGCTCAAGTTGCAAGAGTGCCCGCAAATGACGTAACTCTTGTTGAAGATCATTTTGAAGAGCGCTGGGCTCGGTGGTATTTGGGTCTTGGTTAGCCAAAGGGGGTCAGAAAGGACAAAAGCAAGATGGGGGAATTCATAGCTGTTTATCGCTCTCAGTTTGAGGAGGGGGCGCAGTGATTTTAACCCGAGCGGCTCAGGCTTCATCAAGTAAGGAAATGTCTAGGCGAGCGTTGACGTTTTGTGTCTATCTTTAGTGCTTATCAGTGCTTATCAGCGCTTATGAGTGCCGCTTGTCTGCCTTCCAAGTGCTGCCGAAGCGGTAGCTGGGGTGTCGCTCAGCTAGGGTCTGGCATGTGGAATAAATCAGGATCCAAGCAGAGTCCAAGCAGAGGTTTGTTATTGCATCACGCCGTAAAGAGTTGAGCACACGACTTTGCAGTTTTCGCAAGCTTTGGTGCGGGATCCAACAGGTTTGGGCATGGTGATCAAAGATTAGTTTAAAAAGTTTACTTGGGAATTTACTTTTAAGATGATTTGTATATACAATTATGCTAAAGTCAAAGTCAAAGTCTACTCGAACTTTGCATCTACTCTATTCCCTATGCTAAATCTAAAAATTAGCGCTGATGTGCTTTACAAACTAGAGCACAAACACGGGGTAATAGGAGATGAGATTGAGCAGTGTTTTGGAAATAGGACGGGTCAGTTATTAGAGGACACTCGAGAAAAGCACAAAACAAATCCACCAACGCTTTGGTTCTTGGCTTGCACAAACAAACTGCGTTTACCGAAAATTTTGTATATACAAATTGGAGATAGAGTTGAGTTGAAATCAGCTTTTAGTCCAAATAAAACAGAGATCGATATTTACAGTCGACACGGCTAAACGTCATCCCCGCTAAGGGGTGCTAAGGGCGAAACTTTAGGAGAAATCATGATTACAAACAAAATTGAAAGCACTACAGATGCTTGGGAGAATAGAGATTTAGGAGCGAGTGAAGAGCATGTTCGTGTTGCAAGTGCAGAGCATGAGTTTGCACTGGATCGCGCCCTTGATTTGCAGTCAATATCGATACGATTACCCAAGCAACTGATTGATCAATACAAGCTAATAGCTCATTTTCATGGTGTGGGTTATCAGCCTCTGATGCGAGACATCTTGGCGCGCTTTGTACCGGGAGCTTTACAGGAAATAATGCAGGCGCAAATAATACAAGCTAAAGCTGCAGTAGCTGCGCCACTTGTTGGATCAGTTAATTCAGCGTCGGCTAAGCATCTAACTTCTAAGCCTGCAGCGCGCAAAGTACAGCGAAAAGCCGCTTAATTTTCAAGACTGTAAGCCTACTTTTCGCGCAGCTCGAAATTAGTGACAGGGCTCCAGGTCAAGCCAATCCGACGCCGCTCTTTAGTGCTGGCACTGACGTTTTTGAGTTTAAATTGCGCTTGATCTTCCTTTTGCTCAAGTTGCAAGAGTGCCCGCAAATGACGTAACTCTTGTTGAAGATTATTTTTAAGAGCGCTTAATCTCGGTGGTATTTGGGTCTTGGTTAGCCAAAGGGGGGCAGAAAGGACAAAAGCAAGATGGGGGAATTCATAGCTGTTTATCGCGCACAGTTTGAGGTGGGGCGCAGTGGTTTTAAATCCGGCGGCTCGGGTCTCATCAAGTAAGGAAATGTCTAGGCGTGCGTTGACGTTTTTTGTCTATCTTCAGTGCTTATCAGTTCCTATCAGTGCCGCTTGTCTGACTTCCACGTGCCGCCGTAGCGGTAGCTGGGGTGTCGCTCAGCCAGGGTCCGGCATGAGGGACAAATCAGGCTCCAAGCAGAGGTTTCGTCTTGGATCACGCGGTAAAGAGTTGAGCTCACGGCTTTGCAGTTTTCGCAAGCTTTGGTGCGGGATCGAACAGGTTTGGGCATGGCGATCAAAGATCAGT
>Ga0164297_10003616_pt1 | contig 14285 bp, 14 predicted proteins | sample GEODES058metaG_FD_113539 | JGI IMG/M metagenome (GOLD analysis project Ga0164297, IMG submission 113539) | Dystrophic lake water microbial communities from Trout Bog Lake, Wisconsin, USA - GEODES058 metaG | ecosystem: Environmental > Aquatic > Freshwater > Lake | place: USA: Trout Bog Lake... | reverse complement strand
GCCGGTTTTTGGGGTTGTTTGGGTCGCAGGCGCCCCATCCATAAGCGGGTCGAGGCACGCCGCCGGATGAACCACAGCCGAGAATGGTCAGTTTAAGCGTCATTTCGACAGCCCCGTTGGTCGCCGTGCTTTCGAAAAGAGAGTGAAAAAATTATTCGTTGTTATCGACGCGAGTTCACTGTCGGCAATGCCCTTAACTTTTGCGAGCATGGCGTGGGTTTCAGCCACATAAGATGGTTCGTTGCGTTTTCCCCTACGGCTTTGGGGAGCCAAATAAGGCGCGTCCGTTTCAACCAGCAATCGATCAAGCGGAATATCCGCTGCGATCGAGCGAAGCTCTTCGGAACGATTATAGGTCAATATACCTGAAAATGAGACATAGAGGCCCAATTCAACGCCCGCCTTGGCTAAGTCTGGCCCCGAAGAGAAGCAATGAAGAACTGCTTTAAAAGCACCCTTCCCCATTTCATCCTGAAGTACCGCAATCATGGCTTCGTCGGCATTTCTGGAATGAATAACGAGCGGTAAGCCGGTAAGGCGGGCGGCTGTAATCTGCGTTCGAAAGACTCGGTCGGCTAACTCACGCGGAACTGTATCGTAATGGAAGTCGAGTCCAGCCTCGCCAATTCCGACGCATTTTGGATGCTCAGAATGCGTTAGATAGGTTTCTAAGGCAATATCCGGCTCTTCATTGACATGCATCGGATGTGTGCCGACGGTGCACCAGATGGTGGGATAGGTTTCAGCAATGCGCTTGATCGGCTCAAACCGTCCGACTTCCGTGCAAATCGTCAACATTGTCCCCACGCCACCATCATGCGCGCGTTCAACGATGCTATCCCGTTCTGCTTCAAAATCGGGAAAATCGAGGTGACAATGGCTATCGACGATCATGGCGTGCGGCTCACTCAATTGGTCGCGTCGCCTTCGGTTTCTACATAACGCGGAAATACGGGTTGAGGCGCTGGTAGCGCGGTCATGGCCGGAACCGCATGATCTGACGAAGCATGGGCAAACGCACGCGCTTCGTGCGATGAGCCAACGAGGTCCAATAAGGTTGCCGATGCGGTCGGCATTACGGGTTGAGCCATGATTCCGACCACGCGCAATACTTCGAGCGTAACCGCCAAAACCGTTTCAAAGCGCGCTTGATCGGTCTTGCGTTTCGCCCAAGGCTCCTCTGACGCAAAATAACGATTGGCATCGGCCACCACGCGCCAGATATCGGCCAGCATCGTGTGCAACGCGAAATCCTTCATCGCCGCGCGTGAATGCGCTGGAAGCGCATAGGCATCGGCTAACATCGCTTTATCGGCATCGCTGAGATCGCCCATTATTGGCATTTTGCCATCTAGGTTTTTAGCAACCATCGACAGCGACCGCTGTGCCAAATTGCCGAGATCATTGGCAAGATCGGCATTGATGCGGTTAACGATGGCTTCATGCGAGTAATTGCCATCTTGTCCAAAGGGTACTTCGCGCAGGAAGAAATAGCGCAATTGATCGATGCCGTAATGCTCGGCCAAGGTGAACGGATCAATCACATTACCCACCGACTTCGACATTTTCTCGCCGCGGTTAAACAGGAACCCGTGGCCAAAAACGCGATGCGGCAATGGCAAACCGGCCGACATCAAAAACGCAGGCCAATAGACGGTATGGAAACGCACAATATCCTTGCCGATAATATGCACATTGGCAGGCCAATACTTTGCCCGCGGCGCGTTCTCATCCGGCCAACCTGTCGCCGTGATATAATTCGTCAGCGCATCCACCCAGACATACATCACATGTTTCGGGTCGTCGGGAACTGGAATTCCCCAATCGAAGGTCGTGCGGCTGACCGATAAGTCGCGCAGCCCCGATTTCACAAAACTCGTGATTTCATTACGGCGCTCAGGCGGGCTGATATAATCCGGCTGGCTTTCATAAAGGGCTAGCAAGCGGTCTTGATAGGCCGATAATTTGAAAAAATAGCTCTCTTCTTCTACCCATTCGACCGGCGTGCCAGTTGGGCCGCGACGTATGCCATCGCCGCCCAATACCGTTTCATCTTCGGCAAAATAGGCCTCATCCCGCACCGAATACCAACCGGCATAGGAATCCTTATAGATATCCCCCGCCTCCACCATGCGATTCCAAATCGCCTGAGAGGCCTTTTTATGGCGCTCTTCGGTTGTGCGAATAAAATCATCGTTCGACGCATTCAGCGCCTGCCCCATCGCGCGAAACACGGCGGCGTTACGGTCGGCTAATTCAAGCGCCGTCATGCCTTCTTTCGCCGCTGTTTGAAGCATTTTTTGGCCGTGCTCATCGGTGCCGGTCAAAAAGAAAACATCGGCTCCATCGAGTCTTTTGAAACGGGCAATGGCGTCGGTCGCAATCAGCTCATAGGCATGGCCGATATGGGGCCGTCCATTGGGATAGGATATGGCCGTGGTGATATAAAATTTTTCCCGATCCGTCATATCCATTCATCCTTAAAACCAAACCGGAAATACACGATCTGACCTATGATACGCCGTTCGATAGGCGCACCGCTTCGGAAAGATCGGCGAATAGCGACAGCAAAAAGGGTCGACGATCCAAATTATACCGCTCCGTTTCACCTGCCATACGCGCGCTCTTCTCCCATACCTCTGCTAAGGGTGCAAGCCGATGCGCGCCCTCACCTGCGCGAAGCCGACATTGCTCTGCAAGCCAGTTTTGCACCGTTTCAACGACGGTTTGATAGTCATTGCCTCGTTCGCGCCCAACCAAACCCTCAGCCATCTGTAAAAGTTCCGCCCGATCCAGAGCGGGTAGACGCTGCAAAACCTGCTCAACATGCTCAATGATCGAAAGCGTCGCCGGATCCATCAATTTCAATGCTGTCTTAACAGAACCTCCGGAATGTCGGGCGGCTTGCAACGCTACCGCTTGGCTTGGCGGACTGGGCTGGGCGCGCAAGGCCTCGACGATGTCGGCTTCTTTCAAAGGACGTAGAGATAACACACGGCAGCGAGACCGGATCGTTGGTAAGAGCCGCCCTGGTGCGCTTGTAATCATAAAAAACAAAGAACGCGGCGGTGGTTCCTCGATCAGCTTCAGTAACGCATTCGCCCCCGAACGGTTCAACTCATCCATCGTATCAATAATTGCGATCCGCCAACCACCCTCGCCCGCCGTCGTTTCAAAAAATTGAATCATTTTGCGGATTTGATCGACTTTAATTTCCGTCGGAATCGTCTTTTTTCCGGGTTCAATTTCCAGATGTACCGAAAGTAAATCGCCGTGCGATTGCGCCGAAATACGACGACCAATAGCTGAATCAATCTGACTATCGAGCGTTTGGGCCCGTTGGACAGACTCCGCCTTAGGATCGGGGTTCGACAGAATAAACCGCGCGGCACGATAGGCAAAACTGGCTTTGCCGATTCCATCCTCTCCGGAGATGAGCCACGCATGCGGCATACGCCCCGATTGATAGGCGCTTAAAAATTGCGCCTCTTCCCTTTGATGGCCAAACAGCGCCTCGCCTTCCCGCGGATGACGCGAGGTGCCAAAACGATCCAATTCTATGGATAAATCCTCAGCCATTCTGCTGCTTAGGGTTGGAGGACAAAAATCGTTCGGAGACGGTATTCCAAATACGATCTGCTATTTCATCAACCATTCCAGTAGCATCAATCACGACACAGCGTTTGGGAAAAGCACGCGCAAGGGCAAGATAGCCTTGGCGAAGTGCTTGATGAAACTCGATCGCTTCGGCCTCAAACCCGTCGGCGGAAGCTTGGCCACGACGAGCATGGGCTCTGGCAAGCCCAATTTCCGCGGGCAAATCCAAAATAAGCGTCAGGTCCGGTTGTGTTTCGCGCACAACTAAACCGTCGAGCTGGTCGAGAACCGAAGGACCAAGCGATTCTCCTCCACCCTGATAGACGCGCGTCGAGTCGGAAAACCGATCACAAATCACCCATTGCCCAGCACGAAGCGATGGCCGAATGAGATGCTCTAAATGGTCATTGCGCGCGGCGTAAAACAGCAATGTCTCGGTTAAGGGATCAAAACGGGATTGGCCGGCCTCTAAAATAAGCGAACGGATCCGTTCTCCGCCCTTTGAGCCGCCAGGTTCACGCGTCTGAATGGCATCGATACCGACGGACTGCAACCGATGGAGGAGCTGCGTGATCTGAGTGGACTTGCCGGTCCCCTCGCCGCCTTCCAAGGTTATAAAATGGCCACGGCCCATTTGCGACAAATCCCAACGATAAAAAAGCGCGCCGTTTGATTGGCGCGCTTATTATGTTCAATCATCCACTGCTTGTCAGCCTAATCGGCTCAAAAGAAACAGAAAACCCGCTTAATTTAATGGGACAAACTGTTGTGGCGATAATGTATTGAAGGCGGGTGACGGTACAAAGCCCGTTACAGGCGCAAAGAACATACCGCCTGGGCGCGGAATAGGCATCGGAATACTGGCCGTTTGAACGGTTGGGTCCGAAATCGTCTGATTGCCCAAAAGCGTTGGCTTCGCCGAAATCAGATTAACCGCCATAAGGCCTGCCCGCGGGCGTACAGGTGGCAGCGGCACAAAGGCATCTGCATCAAGTACAGGTGCAGCATCTGCTAAAACGGTCGCATTTGATGCGTCTGACGTCCCGAAGATATTCGCAATGGTGTCAGAATTGGCATTTGCAGCAGCGCCAAACGATTCTTGCTGATCATTGCTGGCGACTTGAACAGGTGCCCTCGCATCGCCACGGAGCGTGGCTGGAGAGCCATCCGTCTTTAAGCTTGCCATCAAGATTGCATCATCGCTGCCATCCGTCGGAGCACGACCGATATAATCAACCTTAACGCGAGCAGTACCGATATTGCGGAATGCCAAAGCTTCCGCCACACGCTCGGAAACGTCGATTAAACGCTTGGAATGAAATGGACCGCGATCATTCACACGCGCGATAATGGACCGGCCATTCAGCGTATTGGTAACGCGGATATAGGAAGGCAGAGGCATGGTCGGGTGAGCAGCCGTGACCGAATCGGTGTCGAATACTTCGCCATTCGCCGTCATGCGCCCGCGGAATTGCGAACCGTACCAAGAAGCCAAGCCTGTGGCCGAATATTTCTTCATGTCTTTCGGGGTGTAGACCTCACCCGCAATCACATAAGGCTTTCCAACTTTGGAAAATCCGCCGCCTTTCGGCACCGACTCACCATCCGCCACAACCCGCGGACTTGGGCTAACGCCGTATTTAGGGTCAATTTTTGAGGTTTTAGGACCGGCACAATTGGCCACCAATAAACCTGCGATAACAACAGCCGATAAACGAAATGCCCGTTTATGAAGCTGATTATCATTCGGGCCAGCCATAAGCGAAGGCGTGAATGAAGGAAAAATATTTGCCGTCAAACCGTTGTCTTTCGTAGCGTTGGACACTGTTAACCACGCATTGTCCAAACTGAGCCCAATCGAGCGGAGATCACGAAATACCGTCACATACCTTACAGTTAGATTAACCTGAAGAGCAGCATTAATCAATAATTTGACCGATTATTGATGAGTACATACATTTAACAGATTGAAACTAAACAATAAAACTCGAATTGCCCGAGCTTAAGGTGTGCGTGCCTTCGATCACGTCAACTCTTATGGGAGCGTTTTTATGCAAATCTTCGCGATTCGTAAAATGCTACCCATCGCCTTTATTGGCTATTGGCATATTGTCGGAGCGGTCGAGAATGCGTATAGGAACATCCGTCGCTTCGGTCAGGTTGCAAAACTGCTGGCAGATGCGGCCGGTTGGAAGGGTGGCCGAGTGGTTTAAGGCAGCGGTCTTGAAAACCGCCGTGGGTGAAAGCTCACCGTGGGTTCGAATCCCACCCCTTCCGCCACGCGTCTGAACGCGTTATCGCTCCGCTGTGGTATGAAACCCTATTGATAACGGCAGACCTCACGTTGCTGCGCGTTACTATAATAGCAATGTTTTTTACTATGCCGAGGTCGAGTTAAATCAGCCCCCACGGCTCCAATGGCGGCACCGGCGACACCTCCGACAACGGCACCTTCTGCTGAACCCGTTGTTACGCCACCGATGATCGCGCCTCCAGTGCCACCAATCATCGCTCCTTGTGCCATTCTTTCATCGCGTGCGGTAGCACAGGCTCCGAGGTAAAGGCATAAAACCGAAAGGGTTATTAAGCGGTTCATCCTATGTCTCCCGAGTAATCATTGATGGATTAGGTCATAGGGAGAAAACGTTTGAAGACTTTACTCGTTCATATTCTTTATTCATTTCTCAGAAATAATATTGATCACGCTTTAGCTTCAAAGAGAAATTGGCACTTCAATAATGATCATGATTGAGAATTATATCATCGAGTGCTGCAACGCGGCGCGCGGATGCAGACCAGTTGGCGATACTGAAAGCGTTATCAGCGAGCCAATTGAGAGAGCTTTGAACCTGTAAAAAGGCGGCAGCCGTTTGCATAATGTCGCCCAGGGTCATTTCACCACTTAGATATTTGGGTGCGCAAAGGACAACAGGAATAATAGGGGCGATCAGGTTATTCGTGGTCGCAAAACTTATGATTTTTGTTTGGCCTCGGATAACGTTAATCCATTTAAGAAGCAAAAGCTCAAAGAAGCTCTGAAGCTCTGGCGATCTAACGGTTTCGATATTCGGGGATTCAACAAATTGATGAATATTTTCGGTCAAATAATATCTAAAATTGCCCTCTGCTGCCGCTTTCTCTTCGACATTTTTGACCAGAGGCACACAGAGCAACAACATGCCAATGGATGTTAGGCCGGTATAAATCAAGACCGAATAGACGAGATATCCATGGATGGAATACCCGAAAACAACCACATGCCCGCCAATATTCCATAACACGATGATAAATGAACTGGAGATCAGAAGCGTGTAAATGATCCCGCCACCCATCTCGACCAAAAGTTCTATCGCAATTCTTCCATCATCAGAAATTCGTGCTTCGGGGTTATCGATTAAATAAGTCATCAACTTGTCGCGCGACATCGAGCTGGCGACCCATCGGTCTACAAGATTAGACATCAACCAAAGACGCCATTTTAGCTGTAAGCGCATTCGGAATTGTACTGTTATAATGGCCGCAATGGCTGTGCCCAAAGCAAGGATGGCTAAAAGCTTTATGCTTTCCATGATATTGTTCAGATTGTGCGCCTGAAGCGCGTCGAAAAAGCCCTTGCTCCATGTGTTGATGAGCAAGGCCATTCCAAGATTTGCAAACAAACTAAAAACAAATCCAAGCCCTAAAAAATAGGCTTGTCCCTTATCGTTACTCTGCCAAAATTTTAAAGAACGTTTTAAAAAATAACGAATTAACGCCGTACGATAAATCTCTGTCGCCATATCGTTCGACCCTTCAACACACTACTCTCTGATGTATGGCGTTTGACTGAGTAAAATTGATATTTAAATTCCGTTTACGCTCAATTTTTCAGATCCTTATGCGATCGGCTTAAATATTAATCTCAATTAACTTAATTGCAGATTTCGGGTGGAACGCAGGCTTTCTTTCTCGGTCCTCCGTGAGCCTTTTGTTGATCCTCTTGATGACGTTCGACAGGGCGGGACGGTTGCCCCTGCTGCTGTGGTTGTAGTGGTTGTTGTGGTGATGGCGCGGCATTGAGTGGAGCGCTTGGTGCACTTGGTACGCTTTGAGGGCGAAGTTGTGGGGTAATTTGTGGGCTCGCTTGCGGCGTATTTGGTGGTGTCACTTGTGGTTGAAGGTGTGGAGCAATTTGCGGGCTCAATTGCGGAGTAATTTGTGGGGCAATCGGAGTGTTAAATTGAGGTGTTATTGGCACCTGAAGGTTTTGCGGAGATTGGTGACGGGGCGGTACGTTTTGAGGTTGCCAGTTTTGCCATCTCTGCCGATTGTGCTCATTGTACCAAGGACGGGCTTGATAATGATTGTCCCAATAATCTCGGAAGCTAAACTGTAAAATCATTAAGCCCAGAAGAGGTGCTAAAACCGATGCAGGGCCTCTGCGGCCATTATAGACAAATTGAAGACGGCTGCTCGGCAGCCATCCACGCTCGCCGTCGACGTCGACATCGCACCAACCATAACCATTTGTACATCCATAGACATCAACGAGTGTATCTCGGGGGACGCGCTCTATCGAAATGAAACTGGTATCTGGACCGGCTCGAAGCCAAGTTGAAGCCGTTGTATAGGCTTCCGTTGCGAATGCTGTCGCCGTGGTTATCATGGTCGTAAGGATGGCGAACACAATGGAACATCTATTCCTGCAAACCATCCCGACTGTCCTCGCTCATCACCGTGCTTCAGCGGAAAAATGAACGATGTAATGACGCTCAACAATTTGGGACTAATACCCATCTTGTTCTAAAATAATGCAGGACAGTATTTAGCGTTAGGAAATAGGCACCTTTGTAAAGGCTCACCTATCACCTACATGTTTGCAATTTGCCGTTCACGCCAGGCTGAATATACGCCGCTACCGGCGATAATGAGCGCACCCGTTAATGTTGAAAGGGTTGGCCATACGCCAAAGACAGCGAAACCAAAGAGACTTGCCCAAACAAGTTGGGAATAGCTAAAGGGCGCTAAAAGCGATGCGGGTAATCGGCGATAAACGATGATCGATATGGCATTGGCCGCCGCGCCAAAGGTCCCGACGGCAATGCCGACAAGAACATCTTGGGATGACGGCATGATCCAATAAAACGGCAAAAGACAGGAAAGAACTAACAGCCCGACAAAACCCGTATAGACCATTGTCACTTTTGAATCATCATGGGGCATTAGCCGCGTGGTAATAATGGCCGCGGCTCCGAGAATTGCAGCTAGAAGTGGTAAAAGTGCCGTCCATTTGAAAGCATCGCTTCCAGGTTGAACAATGATTAGCACGCCCGATAATCCGATCGCTGCAGCTATCCATCGTCTTATCTCAACATGCTCATTGAGTAGCACAAATGCCAGTCCCATTATCACAAATGGCGCTACGAATGTCACAGATGTAGCGTCGGCGACCGGAATAATGTTCAGTCCGATGATAAAAGTGATGGCCGAAAGGGCCGCAAAAACCCCTCGCATGACTTGTAAGGGTAAATGAACCGTTCGAAACGCGCCGCGAATGCCACCCCGTAACAACGGAAAAAGAATAATAACATGAACGAGATAGCGAATCCATGTCACCTCGATGGGCGGCAAAGTCCGCGTTAAAAACTGCGCTGCAGTATCGGAGGCCGCCCACATTGCGCCATTTAAAACAATTAAACCGATGCCAATAAGTGTAGCCCGAGCATCCGGCCGACTTTGAAAGCCAATTGGCACAGAATTCGTCGTATTTACTTCGCTTTTAGACATTTTATACGGGAATCCTGGGCCAAATATTCAATATTTTTAATCGAATCTCATTAATCAATCGTATCTTGGGTGTGATATGTTTTCAAATCGATGAAAAATAAGAAAAATTTGATCATTGTCGGATAAACCACGATCCGATAAAGCGGTACGGAATTCCTTTTGAAAGCCGAATAAATGTCTGAACATGCTCCTAAAATTTCGTTCGTATCCCTCGGTTGCCCGAAGGCTTTGGTGGATAGTGAGCGGATTATCTCCCATCTACGGGCTGAAGGGTATGAACTCAGTAAATCTCATCAAGGTGCGGACGCGGTTATTGTTAATACTTGTGGCTTTTTAGATAGCGCAAAAGCAGAATCGCTTGATGCGATTGGAAATGCTTTAAAAGAGAACGGAAAAGTGATTGTAACCGGCTGTATGGGCGCTGAGCCGGATGCAATACTTTCTGCCTATCCAAACATTACTGCGATTACTGGTCCACAAGCCTATGAATCCGTCATCAATGCTGTTCATTCGGTGATTTCTCCGGCCCATGATCCGCATTTCGACCTCATTCCGCCGCAAGGGGTGAAATTAACCCCTCGACACTATGCTTATTTAAAGATTTCAGAGGGTTGCAACAATCGCTGTACGTTCTGCATTATCCCGAAATTACGCGGCGATCTGATATCAAGACCGGCAAATGAGATACTCAGGGAGGCAGAAAAGCTAATCAATGCAGGGGTTCGAGAGATACTTGTGATAAGTCAGGACACGTCAGCTTACGGTGTCGATATCAAATACGCCGAAAGCCAGTGGAATGACCGCACGGTACGCGCGAAATTCGTCGATCTTGCACGCGAGCTCGGCTCGCTCGGCGCCTGGACACGATTGCACTATGTCTACCCCTACCCTCACGTTGATGATGTTATACCGCTAATGGCAGAGGGTCTCGTTCTGCCTTATCTGGATATTCCCTTCCAACATGCGTCGCCTAAAGTGTTGAAAGCCATGAAGCGCCCCGGCAATCAGGAGAAGACGCTGGACCGCATTAAAGCGTGGCGTGAGGTTTGTCCTGATCTTGCCATTCGCTCGACCTTTATCGTTGGCTTTCCTGGCGAGACAGAAGAAGATTTTGAGTATCTTCTCGAATGGATCCGCGAAGCAAAATTAGAGCGCGTTGGTTGTTTCAAATATGAGCCAGTATCCGGTGCTGTTTCGAATGAGCTTGGGCTTGAGCAAGTGCCAGATGAAGTGAAGCAACATCGCTGGAACCGTTTCATGGAAACGCAGCAGGCCATCAGTGCGCAGCGCTTAAAATCACGCGTAGGACGTCGCATTAAAGTGATGATCGATGAAGCAGGTCCAACGGTTTCTAAAGGCCGCTCACAATGGGACGCGCCTGAAATTGACGGCATTGTGCATGTCGGTTCCCGCAGGCCTTTGCGGGTTGGCGATATTGTAACAGTTAAAATTGAACGCGCAGATGCATATGATCTGTTCGGTGTGGCTGTATAATTAGCTAGTGTTTGTTCGCCCAAAAATCGGCTTGTAATTGGGCTGCCTCTTCTTCGAGCAAAGGACCAACAATTTCAGTTGGTCGTTGCCCGGCCGCAAATACAATTTCGCACGGTAAATCAAGCGTCGGGTTTTCTTCGTGATCGCCTGTTTGTTCTTTGAGACCTTTTTCCGTCTGGCCGTAGACAACGCGACCGATGCCTGCCCAATAGATCGCGCCCGAACACATCGCGCAGGGTTCAGCTGATGTGTAGAGCGTCATGGTTGCGAGTTGTTCGAGGCTGTAGGCTTTGGCGGCGCGTGATGCCAAGAGGCGTTCGGCATGCGCTGTGCGATCGCCGCCTTCGGCGCTATAGCCATTGCCCTGCTCCATCAAAACAATGCCGTTTTGGTCTGCTAAGACGGATCCGAAAGGGTGATCGCCGCCATCCCGCGCCTTTTTGGCCACATCAAAGGCTTTCCGGAGGAGGTTTTCATCATAGGGACGCTGATTGGATGGTTGGGCCATGATTCTCTGCTCCTTCGTATAAATATGTCCAGATGTGATCAATATAGCGGCATTAACCCCATTAATTGCCCTAAATTCAAGCATGCCGGATAAATATGCAACTGAAAGGTGGATGACACGGTCTCCCCGATGCTTGGACAGTTGCGCTGTAAATTTCCGTCATATACCGTTCAGTCGGTCGCGCTTAATCGGTTGTCGACTGTGCTGGAACCAAGAGACACGCCGTACCGATGAGTGTAGCGCCGCGACTTGAATTGATCGACGTTTCAAAGCGCTTCCCTGGCGTTCTTGCCAATGACAGGGTTAGCCTTTCCGTCAAGCCGGGTGAAATTCATGCCCTTCTCGGCGAAAATGGTGCTGGCAAATCCACTCTTGTCAAAATGATTTACGGCATCCAGGCCCCTGATAGCGGTTCCATTCTATGGGAAGGTCAGGAAGTTCGTATCGCCCATCCACGCGCGGCCCGTCGATTAGGGGTCGGAATGGTATTCCAGCATTTTTCGCTGTTCGAAGCGATGGACGTGTTGGAAAACATAGCCCTTGGTCTTGATGGTGCCGTTTCTCGCAAGCAATTGGATGCCGAAATTCGGCTGGTAATGGAGAAATACGGGTTAAAACTGGACCCACGCCGGCAAATTTCAACCTTGAGCGTTGGCGAACGTCAACGAATTGAAATCGTTCGAGCGCTATTGCTCAACCCTCGTCTCCTCATCATGGACGAGCCGACTTCGGTTTTAACGCCGCAAGAGGTTGATGATCTCTTTAAAACACTGCGTCGTTTGGCATCCGAAGGGTGCTCCATTCTCTATATTTCCCACAAACTGCACGAAATTGTTGAGTTATGCGAGCGCGCTACGATTTTGCGCGGCGGCAAAGTGGTGGCGACCTGTGATCCTCGGAAAGAAACCGCCCGCAGCATGGGCGAGATGATGATCGGTAGCGATCTTCGCGATCCTGCGCGCGGACAGGTGAGTGTCGAGGGCCCTGTTCGTCTTTCGGTTCGCGAGTTGTCACTTCCAAAGCCTGATGATTTCGGTGTCGCTCTGGAGCAGATCAGTTTCCAAGTCAAAGGCGGCGAGATCTTTGGGATCGCAGGTGTTGCGGGCAACGGCCAGAACGAATTGCTCGAAGCGCTATGCGGGGAGCATTTGGCGGATCTTCATACAACGATTGAAGTCGATGGTATGCCGGTAGGACGCTCAGGACCATCGGGTCGGCGCAAACTCGGTCTTTGTTCTGTGCCTGAAGAGCGAAACGGTCACGCTGCCATTGGTGCATTTTCTCTGTCCGATAATGCCATTTTAACGGCTCGTAGCCGCATGGGTTTTGAAAATCAGGGATTTATCCATAAGGCCGGAGCGGATGAATTTGCGGCAAATGTGATCAAAACATTTGCGGTTAAAACCTTAGGGCCAGACGCATTGGCGGGTTCGCTATCGGGCGGTAACCTCCAAAAATATGTCATGGGTCGCGAGATTATGCAGTCGCCGGGCGTATTGGTGGTTAGCCAACCCACTTGGGGTGTCGATGCGGGGTCGGCCGCCTTTATTCATCAGGCTTTGATTGATTTGGCAGCGCAAGGCTCTGCCATTGTTGTTATCTCACAAGATCTCGATGAATTGTTAAGGCTCTGCGATCGTCTTTCGGTGATCAATCTCGGCAAACTTTCCACGCCACGTCCCGTTGGAGACGTGAGCGTACAGGAATTAGGGTTGCTCATGGGTGGCAGCCACGCCACACCAGCCAATAGCGCAGGAGGGATCCATGCGGCTTAGGCTTGAGAAACGACTTGAACCAAGCCGGACGATGCTGGTGATGACGCCCGTTTTGTCCGTGATTGCGATTATGCTGTTGGGGGTCATTATCTTTGATGGTCTTGGATATGATGGACCGCAGGCTGTTTGGGAATTGTTTTTCACACCGGTTCTTGATGTTTATAAATGGCGTGACGTGGCCTCGAAGGCTGCGCCCCTTATCATCATTGCGCTTGGTCTATCTCTGGGCAATCAAGCCAAAATTTGGAACATTGGTGCCGAGGGACAGTATATTTTGGGTGCGATTGGTGCGGCAGGTGTTGCATTCGCCACCCAATCCATGACTGGATTTTGGATCATTCCGCTGATGATCCTTGTGGGAATGGTATTAGGCGCTATTTATGCCGCCATTCCTGCGGTCCTTAGAACCCGTTACGGCGTAAGCGAAGTTCTTTCGAGTTTGATGTTCGTTTATGTATCGCTGCAACTCTTGAGCTATTTGATTACGGGGCCATGGAAAGATCCGGATGGCCATAATTTTCCGCAAACGGCGCAGCTGACAGACGCTCAATTATTACCACATGAATTATGGGATAGCGGAATTCCGCCTGGTCTGTTGGTAGCACTGATCGGTGCCGTGATTTTCTATATTATCGTCTCGCGTACGGTGTTCGGCTTTTCTGTTCGTGCGATTGGTGAGGCACCGCACGCAGCACGCTATGGCGGGTTTAGTTCAAATGGTATTGTTTGGGCTACTTTGATGATTAGCGGTGCGATGGCGGGGTTGGCGGGCGTTCTCGAGTTGATGCAACTGACACGGCTTAATCTGGGCTATCCATCCGGCTATGGCTTTACGGCGATTATTGTTTCGCTGCTTGGTCGGTCTCATCCTATTGGTGTGTTTATCGCCGGTATTGTTTTGGCCATCACCTATGTTGGTGGGCAGGTGGCGCAGACGGTTGTGCATGTGCCAAATGCCACGGCCGGATTGTTCCAGGCTCTCTTGTTGTTCGCTATTCTCGCCAGCGATCTCTTGGTGCGGTATCGCATCAGGATCAGTACAGCCTCCTCCTCCAGCAAGGGGGCGCGTTCATGACAATGACATTTATCATTGACGCACTTGTCACCGTTATCGGCATTACGACACCGATTTTGTTGGCAGCCTC
>Ga0164297_10003615_pt1 | contig 14285 bp, 7 predicted proteins | sample GEODES058metaG_FD_113539 | JGI IMG/M metagenome (GOLD analysis project Ga0164297, IMG submission 113539) | Dystrophic lake water microbial communities from Trout Bog Lake, Wisconsin, USA - GEODES058 metaG | ecosystem: Environmental > Aquatic > Freshwater > Lake | place: USA: Trout Bog Lake... | reverse complement strand
GCCCAGTTGATCAGCAAGGTCCGTACCTACCTCGGTGAGCACGACACAACGGGTCTCGATATTCAGATTCTCTCGCCAGCGAAGGCCATGGCCCAAACGCTCGAGCGTGTACGCCGCGGACTGAACACCATTTCGGTAACCGGAAACGTTCTCCGTGACTACCTGACGGACCTATTCCCAATTATGGAACTCGGCACCAGTGCCAAGATGCTCTCCATCGTTCCGCTCATTGCCGGGGGAGGCCTCTTCGAGACGGGTGCTGGTGGATCTGCTCCGAAGCACGTCGAGCAGTTGGTTCAGCAGAACTACCTTCGTTGGGACTCACTGGGAGAGTTCTTGGCGCTCGCCTCAAGCTTCGAGCACTTGGCTCAGACCACCGGTAACGCCCGAGCACAGATTCTGGCCGACACGCTGGACCGCGCGACCGGTCGGTTCTTGAACGAAGACCGTTCGCCAGGTCGCAAGCTCGGCACCATCGACAACCGTGGAAGCCACTACTACCTCGCTCAGTACTGGGCTCAGGAACTCGCCTCCCAGGATGATGCCGAACTAGCCGCCGCCTTTGCGCCGGTTGCTGAAGCACTCACTTCGAATGAAGAGACCATTCTGGCTGAGTTGCTTGGTGTGCAGGGTCAAGCAGTTGAGCTCGGTGGGTACTTCCACCCGAATCCTCAGTTGGCTGAAGCGGCAATGCGACCTTCGTCAACCCTCAACACCATCATCAGTTCGCTCTAAGGCTGATGCTCACGCCAAGTGCGTGAGTGCTGTAATTACGAGGGAAAGGCGCGTACTTCAACGCGCCGGTTACAAGCTTTTGACCCATCGTGCGCGTACTGGAGAGCCTCTTCGCGCGACGCCACGTCAATAATCCAGAAACCCATAAGGAATTCGTCACCGGTGGCGTACGGACCACTCGTGACTTCACCTTTGCCGCCACGGTTATCAACAACGACCGCTTCACTCGGCGCAGTTAGTCCTTCGGCTGCGACGAGTTGACCACGGTCGTGCAGACCTTGATTAAAGACGTCAATTGCTGCGTGTTCTTCGGGCGTCGCATGTTCTGTGGTGGTACTCAGTACTGAAAGAAGAAACCTCATGGACTCAGTTCTAGCGCACCTCCTCGATGGGGAATGAAGGGAAGCGGGACGAAGGAAATTCCAAAGATTTCATTCCGTAGGCACCTTGGTAGGCTCGTACATCGGTGACGCATGCTGGATAGGCATTCGTAAAGTGCGCAGCAATGGGGGGCCATGTCGAAGCAGCACGCAACAATTTATGACGTGGCCGAGTTGGCGTACGTGTCAATTGCGACGGTCAGCCGCGTTATTAATGGCGCACCCAACGTGCGACCCGAGATGCGCCAGCGAGTAAACGCCGCAATTAAGCAACTCAACTTCACCCCTAATTCAGTCGCACGCACGGGGGACCCGGGTAAGAAGTGGTCCATTGGGCTGGCGTACCCCCTTTACGAGCACAGTGATGTCTACAGCGCATCGTCGGAGGAAGACGAAAACGTGCTCTTCATGGACGCCGTTATTCGTGGAGCTTCGACCCAGGCATCGCTCCTTGGTTACTCCCTTTTCTCGTGCGCGGTACCAATTGGTCACAGCGAAGGCATGGAACCACTGCAGCAACTCTCGAGGTCCGTTGACGCAGTGATCCTCACTGACCGAGTCTTTAACGACGTAGGCGCCATGCGATTTGCCAAGCGGATGCGAGCGGTGCACCTGTCCGGATCGATCGGAACAAACTTTGGCGCAACGGTGCGAGTTGACAACGAGCGGGGCATAGGCCAAATTGTTGAACATCTCGCAACAGTGCACGGTGTGACGGATTTCGGTTTCGTGTCGGGAATCGCAAATAGTCCAGACGCCATCTCTCGTTTCGACGCTTTTGTTGAAGCAGTTCGTGGCGTGAACGGTGTCGTCCGAACCGAAAACATTTTGGCGGGCGAATTCTCCATGCTTCGAGCTGAAGCAGAAATTGAACGCCGCGTTGGCATGGTGAGTCCACTGCCCCAGGCCTTCGTGTCCGCCAACGACCAAATGGCGCTTGGCGTCATTCATGCTCTGGCACGACACCACCTCTCGGTTCCTGGCGACATTTTGGTGACCGGCTTTGACGACGTCCCGATGGCGCGTAAGTACGAACCGGGCCTCACTACCGTGCATCAGTCGTTCCTTGAACTGGGGGCCACCGCGGTCGAGGCAGTGGTTGGACTCCTCGACGGCATTTTGGACACCGGATCAGTCGTTATGTTGCCCACGGAAATTGTGATTCGCAGTTCGTGTGGCTGCTCCGAAGCCTCCTGATTGAGGCCGGTAAGCCAAGTTCCAGTAGTGCTCGGGGCGTGAAAGAACCGGCTCTTTCAAAATCACCCCTTGAACGGTCTTCGCGGAAGAATTGCCAGTTTCCAGGGTTAGTATCACCTAGACCAGTAGCCGTCGTGGTAGTCAACGATGGTGGGCAAACGACCGTGTTTACGCGGAGGAGAAGACTTGTGCGAAATAAATTTGTAGCCGTTGCGGTAGCAATTTCGAGCCTTACCTTGGGCGTCGTGACGCTGTCGAGTGGTGCCGGAGCCTCGCTCTCGAACCCCACCGTCCTTACTGAAGAGACCAACGTTGGCGTGACCTTTACCAACAACTTCAACCCCGCCAACTACGAATCAACCGGCACCCAGATGTCAACGAACGCTCTGTCGTACGAGCCACTTATTCAGTTCGACACGCTGAACCCCAGTATTCAGTACCCGTGGCTCGCAACGAAGGAAGTCTTCTCACCCACGGGCCAGAGCGTGACCTTCACCATGAACCCTAAGGCTGAGTGGAGCAATGGCGTAAAGCTCACTGCGCAAGACGTAGCCAACGAGTTCAACGCCATGAACACCGACGCCAGCATGAACGTCTTTGGTGCCCCGACCCTCGCTTCGCCCGCCACCTACACCGCGACCACGGTCACACTGACCTACGCCACTCCTCAGTACTCCAACGAACAGGCGCTGGGCAGCGTCCTGATCTTCCCGGTCGCTGGTGACCCGGGTCTTCCATCGTCGAGCATCATCACGAACGGCAGCATCATGCTTCCCAACAATGATGTCGTGGGCAACGGTCCTTACCTGCCAACCAACTACAGCGCAGAAATCATTCGTTACACGTTGAGCCACCACTGGGCGCTTACCAACAAGCCCTACGTGACCGAAGTAGACATTCCCTACTACGCCTCGAACTCCGCCGCTACTGAAGCCCTCGTGGCTCACCAGCTCGACTGGGCGGGTAATGATATTCCTTCAATCACCAACACCTTCGTATCGCTGAACCCACAGACGAACCACTTCTACTACCCACCGGGATCAACCGTGACACTGTGGTTCAACGTCAGTCCTTCGGCTCCCGACGGACACACCGACTGCCTGGCTGACCCCACCTTCCGTCGTGCCATTTCCATGGCCGTAAACCGCAACCAGCTCGCCAAGATTGGTGAAACCGGCTACGAGAAGCCCGCGACCTCGAGTAGCGGTCTCATGCCACTGCAAGTGCAGTACGAAGGCTCGTACAAGAACGACTTGCCACTGAACGGCTGGTCGTCGAGTCAGGTCAGTAGCTACCTGACTGCTGCTGGTTACACCCTGGACTCGAAGAACTACTACCAGGTGACGAGTGCGAAGGCTCAGGCCGCGACGGGACTTCCGGCCAACACTGAGTGCACCTTCGCGATCCAGGACCCCACGGGGTACTCCGACTACGCCGAAGACGAACAGCTGGTGTCGAACGAACTGCAGGCCGACCACATCAACGCCACCACCTTTGGTGTCACGACCGGTCAGTGGAACGCCAACATCTTCTCGCACGCCTTTGACGCCATCATCCACTGGGGTGCCGGTGGCACGAACCCCTTCACTCAGTTCCAGAACTGGCTCGAGTCTTCCACCCAGACCTCGGGTTCAACTGACTACGGTCAGTACGAGAACCCACAGGCTCAGACTGACCTGATCCAGCTCGCCGCCGCAGCTCCTGGGAGTGCCCAGTTCCAGACGCAGGTCAACAACCTGTCGAACATCATGAGCACCCAGGTACCGGAAGCACCACTGCTCTACGGTGCTGACTGGGACGTTTACTCCACAGCCCGCTTTACTGGTTGGGTCACGGCTTCGAACCCCTACGCCTACCCAGGTCCTGGTGGCAACGACATCGCCCTGATTCTCACCAAACTCAAGAAGTCCTAATCTGACAGGAGTTGGCTGCGCAGGTCCGAGGGGCGTGCGCAGCCAACACTGTGTCGTAAAGAAAGGCCACCGATGAAACCCACATTGCTCCAGAAGGTAAGTTGCTCCGCACTCCTTGCGTTGTCACTTTGTGGCGTTGCCCTTCAGTCGAATGCTGGCGCCGCCACCACTAAGTACTACGGGTGCGTCGCGTCGGGAATTCTTTCGAACGTCAGCGTTAGCGCTCATTCGTGCCCGAAGGGGCAGAAGACGGTCATGGGCAACTTTGCTGGAGCGAACTTCGCCGGAGCAAATTTGGCGAAGGCCAACCTGAAGGGCGCAAACTTGAAGACGGCCAACCTTTCGGGCGTCATGTCTGGCGGTATTACCGGCGTTCCAGTGGCCTTGCCCAGTGGCTGGCAGCTGGTTGGTGGCTACCTCATTGGACCAACCGCCAACTTGGCGAGCGCCAACCTCGCTGGCCTTAACCTCACGAGCGCCAACCTCTCCCACGCAGATCTCTACAGCGCGAACCTCACCTCGACGAACCTCACGAATGCCAACTTGACGGCAGCGTCACTTTCGTCGGCAACTATCACCAGCACGAACCTCACCAGCGCAACAATGACCGGCGTCATTTCGGCCTACGAAGTGGGCACCCCTTCGGCACTCCCCGCAAACTGGCAGGTTGCGACCGGAACCTACGAGGGAGCTTCTGTTGAGTACTTACTTGGACCAGGGGCGAGCATTGGTGGTGCGAAGTTGTCGGGTTCAGTCTTTGCCAACCTCAACCTCGCGAACGTGTACCTCGCTGGAGCCACGTTGGTGGGAACTTCCTTTAATGCAGCAACACTCACGTCAGCCAACTTGGCGAGCGCGAACATGGAAGAAGACGACTTCACTAACGCCGTCGCTACCGGGGCGAACTTCACCAACGCAGACTTTGAGGGTGCAAACTTCTCAGGGGCGAACTTCACCAACGCGAATTTCAGCGGTTCGCGACTCCTCAGTGTTTCAGGACTTTCAACCGCTAACTTCACCGGGGCAACGTGCCCGGATGGTGTGGTCTACGGCTCACCAGGCGCTAACTGCTAGCGCAGCACCACAGGGGGCTGTAAGGGGCCTTAAGAACGGCCCTGTGGCGTCACAGAGAGCACCTGAGACCAACGGCGACGACGTCTAACTTGATGGACCGCTGAAGGTTCCGTAGCCGTTGTACTTGTAGTACTTAATCCAGTTGATCTTCATGGTTGCCGTCGATCCATTTGGAGCAACAGCAGCGCTTCCACCGCCAATGGCGTCGTCAAAGATGATGAAGAACGGTGCATTGAATGCCCAGTCACCACCAGCTTGAGGATTTGACGTTCCTGGTCCGAATGAGGTCGAGTGTGACGTTCCGTTAGAGGCGAACTGGATCTGGGTGATGTCGGTGGTGCTCGGGTTGTAGAGATCTTCAGCGAAGACCTTGCCATCGAGCGTGAAGGCAATGGAGTTCGGCTGCCAGAGAATGCCGTAGGTGTGCCAGCCACTCGTCATTGCGCTGCCCGTTAAGGGAGCCACCTGGGTCAGGCCGCCACCGCCGTACCAGTCAGTTGTTGTTCCGGGGGTGTTGTCATGCAAGGTGGCTTGGTCTTGCGAGTTCGATTGCAGACCCTCGGCGATGTCGATTTCGCCACACATGGGCCAGTTAACTGAATTCGTAGGTGCGCCGTAGCTGGCTCCCAGCATCCAAAAGGCTGGCCAGTTATAGGAACCTGCGGGCATCCAGATGCGTGCTTCCAATTGGCCGTACTGGTACGTGGCCTTGCCCTTTGTCCAAATACGTGCGCTCGTCCACGTCTGGCCCATCGGTTGCGAGGTGGACTCACAACCTGGGTTCGCTGTAGCGATGCACTTCGCGGTGATTACCAAGTCGCCGCTGCCGTCTTCAGAAATGTTGGTTGGGCTCGAGGTGTTGTTCTCGATCTCGCCGGTGCCGTAAGAATCCGAACCAGTAACGGGGGTAAAGAGAGTTGGTGGGGCACTGTTGCCGCTTGCCCCGGTGAATGACTCTTGCCAGATGAGTGTTCCAGCTGGAGATTGGTCATAATTCGCCGTCGTGCTGATATTGAGCGACGAGCCTGCAATGATGACAAAGCCTTTTGACAACGACGCCGTCAAATAATCAGCATTACCGGCGAACGATGCATAGAGGGTGTGGGCACCTACTTGCAGATTGCTCGTCGAAAGTGACGAGAGAGAGTAGCTAGGACCATTTCCAGCTATCAGGCTCGTGTCGTAATGAAGCACAATGGGGGCCGAGATTGCCAAACCGGAAGGTGTTTGGAGACTTACCGTAACGCCGTCACTCGGAAGATCGAGCTGATAGACGGGGCTTGGTGGGATTGCAGTGAACTGGATAACCACAGGCGACTTATTAATCGTCAGAGTCGACGTTGTCGCTGAGGAGGCATACGTGCTGCTCCCGTTGTACTGCGCTTGCAAGGTGTACGTTGCGGGCGTTAGCAACGTTGACGCAGCCGTACAACTTGCCAGTGTCGCAACTACCGTTGCGGTACAAAGAGTCTGGCCACCAGCAGTGAACGTAACAGTACCTGTGGCTGGCGAACTCACAGTCGCCTGGAGCGTTGCTGCGGTAGCCGCGTAGGTGAAACTTTGGCTCAAGGGAGCTGTGATGTGTGAAACCGCAAGCTGGTTGTGCGGGATCACAAGTATGTCGAGAAGGTCAGTGGCTTCGTTTACTGTCGGATTCGGGTTAGCGGTAAATGTATCGGAACCTACCTGCAAGACAAAACGAGTCCAGGGGAATGAGTTTTCGTTCGACTCAGCTGCAAGTGCCGAGGTCAAGTTCGTAGGGGTTGCGCCAGTCAGCGAATTTGTGTTGGTGATGGTAAAGGTGACGTCCCCACTTGAGTTGGTTGATGCCCCCGTCTCCGTTCCCCCCTCATAGGTATTGCCAGATGTGTTTGGGTTTCGATTCAGTCCAGCAATATTCCAGGAAGTCCCCAGGCCGCCACCCCACGCGAGATTGTCCGTCAGAGTGACCGGTGTGTTGGCAAGTGGTGCTCCGCTTGAATTAGTAACGTGCCACGTCATTTGCAAAGTGGCGCCGGGGTAGATGTAGGCCTCATATTGACGGTCGGTGGCTGAGTAGTACGAAGTTATCCAACTCGCAACATTATTTGTGTCAGAGATGAGTGAACCTTGAATGCCAGTAACACTGGTCAATTGGGCTCGATCGGAGGATTGGTGGGTGGGTGTTGACCCATTAGCGCTCGAGGCGAGTTGCAGGATGCCCGCGCAGAGGAGAGCAACTGATGCAAGTCGTACTGATTTCACTGCGCCTCAATCTGAATGGGGATGAAAAAACACCGCTCCTCTAACGATGGTACTCATCGCTAGAGGAGCGGTGTTCGGGCAAGTCTTTTAAATGACTGAGAATCAGCTAGTTGGTCCGGTGTAGGTTCCGTAGCCGTTGTACTTGTAGTACTTGATCCAGTTGATCTTCATCGATGCGGTCGAACCATTAGGAGCGACTGGCGATGAAACACCACCGACAGCGTCATTCATAATGATGAAGAATGGCGCGTTGAAAGGCCAGTTGCCACCTTCTGAAGCAATTGGCGTTCCTGGGCCGTAGGTAACGGTCTCCGTGGAGCCAGATGCGGTCATCATGGTCTGGGTTACGTCAGTCGTCGTTGGGTTGTAGGTGTCTTGTGCCCAGACCTTGCCGTCGAGGGTGAAGGCAATTGAGTTGGGCTGCCAAAGAATGCCGTAGGTGTGCCAGCCACTCGTCATAGCTGTGCCGGTAAGTGGCGCAACCTGCGTCAGACCGCTTCCTTCACCCCAGTCAGTGGTGGTGCCAGGGATGTTCGAGTGAATAGTGGCTTGGTCCTGTGAGTTACCCTGCAGGCCTTCGGCGATGTCGAGCTCACCACAAAGCGGCCACGACACTGGGTTGGTAGCGGCACCGTAGCTCGAGCCCATCATCCAGAATGCTGGCCAGTTGTAGGAACCAGTAGGCATCCAGATACGCGCTTCGAGTTGACCGTACTGGAAGGTGGCCTTGTTTTCGGTCCAGATGCGGGCACTGGTCCAGGTCTGGCCCATGGGCTGAGACGAAGACTCACAACCAGGGCTACTGGTTGCTACGCACTTGGCGGTGATTACCAAATCGCCCTGGCCGTCCTGGGAAAGGTTCGTTGGGTCAGAGGTGTTGTTTTCGATTTCACCCGTACCGTAGGTTCCGGCGCCAGTAACAGGCGTCCAAATGGCTGGGTTCACCCCAGAACCGGCGGTGCCCGTGAAGTTCTCCTGCCAGATGGCTGCGCCACCAGGGGTGGTGTCAAAGTCCCCACTGGGGAGCGATACCGCGGCTGCTGCCGTGGTCGTCGTGGTTGGAACAGCCTTTACACCGGCGTTCCACTCGAGCTTCTTGACCTTCTTCTTCTTGACGGTCACAGTGACTGACGTACACGTGTAGGTGTAGCCACCTGTAGTGAGCTGAGCTCCTGCCGCAGGGCAGCTCTCGCCCTTAATTGAAGAGGCAGATGCGTTGGACGCGGCACCAACCAAAGTCGATGTAACGAGTAGCGCCGCTGCCATGAAGACATAGGATTTTGGTTTCATCTCGCCAGCATAGAACTGGCATTCCAAGAGCGCACAGAGGGCGCACGTACCCGATTGGCTGCCAAAACCCTTATGGGATTTGGAAAATTGCTACTACGTGAAACAAACGTGCTCTTTCAATTTGGATTTGTCACTGCTCCACCACAGTTTGCATTGTTGGGCCAGAGAACCAGTCACTGAGTCACCTTGGGCCAATCACACTGCATGGTGTCGAACGGCCATCTGAAACAAAACTGATTCTTTCAATTTGAACCGTCAAAATCGCCACTGAAGTGATGAGGCAACGCTGCTAGGTGAACGAAAGTCCTTGATTTTTATAGGTTTTCAGGTCCCTCAAGCTCAAGAAAATCCGACTTGAGGCACTTCGGTCCTGCGTAGACGTGACCTTGGCGTGACGATAGTTTGAACACAGTTCTAACGCTTGGTTAGAAAAATTTGTAGGGGGAACTGTGTTAGTTGTCGCATGTATTTCTGTTGCACTCATAGCGGTCGCTGTTCGAACAAAGCGCCACTGGGTAGATGACATGAAGAATATTTCGTCCATGTTTGTTGCTGCGTCACTCTTCTTTGGCTTGGCGCTTATGCCAGCGGTTGATGCCTCAGCATCGCCATCGAAGACAGTGTCAGTCTCGACGGCAGCGAAGTCAACACTCATTGGTAAGACGATTTCGGTGAAGGCCTCTGGCGGTTCAGGAGTCTTGACGTACTCCGTAACTGGAGCTCACTGTTCAATCAACGCCACGACAGGTGCGTTGTCCGCGACTGCCGCAACTACGTGCACCGTAACTGCAACGAGAACGACATCAAAGGGAGTCAAGATGACTTCCAAGCCGGTGTTGTTCAAGTTTGCTGCCCCATCAACGCCAACTACAACAACCACCACCACAACCACTCCGACCACGACAACAACGACAATTCCAGTTGCCTCAGGCGACAACGCAACCCCTGCCAAGCCTGACGTAGCAACGTTGACATCAGTCACCGGCACTGTTGGTTCTCAGATTGATGACACCGCAAATGGTGACACCTACTTCATCGATCAGTACTACAACCCGACTGACCACTGGTACGTGAACTACATCAACCCTGGTGCCACCGTCACTGTCACATGGCACGTCAATGGCACTAACGGCCAACCACTCGCGAACAGCGCGGTGACTCTTCTCGACAACTTGAACTACTCCTGCACCGTTGGCGTGAAGTGGACGCAAACCTCACTCGACGCCAACCCTGGCTGCAACAACGGTCAACAGGGTTCACTCGCAGGAAAGACTGACGCCAACGGAAACGTCTCCTTCACGTTGAACGACAATGACGTGACCACCGGTTCAGCTGCCTCTGACACCAACTCAGCCGACGGCGTGAACACCAACGAAGGTGGCAAGTACCCATGGACTGACGTGGTCCTCCAGGTCGGCTCGGACATTTTCACTGCAAGCAACCCTGCCTCAACCGTCACAGAAGCAGTCGACCGCGTTGACTTCGTCGTTATTCCCGCTGCTGGCGCGAACGTTCCAAGTGGATCTGTTGCTGGTGTGTCCACCTACAACCCAGCGAACTTCACCACACCTGACATCGCCCAGCTGACTTCCGAGACAATCGGTTCGACAACAACAGCAGCTCCTGCAATTCCAAACAACACGTCGGCTGGAGACGGTGAGTTCATCGACCAGTACTACAAGCACGGCGACAACTGGTACTTGAGCTACGTTCAGCCAGGCCAAACGGTCTCGGAAACGTGGCACGTCACCTACAACGGACAGGCTCTCGCCAATACGCAGGTCACGCTTGAAACTCAGTTCGCTGGCTCTGGCGCGACGTGGTCCGGTGCAGGCATGGACAGTTCGGGCAACATCGTTGCTTCTACTGATGGAAGCGGAAACGTTACCTTCACCCTGACGAACACCAACGGTTCAGGCGAAGCTACGCCTTCAGGCAATACCGGTGCTTCAGCAGCAGCCGACGAATGGAATAACGGTGGAGCACCAGTTGACCCCTACTCGCGAATGGTGCTTGTCGTGGGGACTGATGTCTTCACCGCCCGAACGCCAGCAACTTCAGTGAATGAAGAAGTTGACCTTGCTGACTTCATCGTCGCACCTGCCCAGGGCGGCGGTGGCGGTGGTGGCGGTGGCGGTGGTGGCGGATCTGCGGAAGCACCGACTCACAGCTCGCCAGACATTGCGACTCTTACATCTGAAATCATTGCTGGCACCACAACTGCCGCAAGTTCAATTCCAAACAACACGGCTTCAGGCGACCAAAACTTCATCGACCAGTACTACAAGCACGGCGACAACTGGTACCTGAGTTACATCGCTCCAGGTGACTCAGTGACAGAGACGTGGCACGTAGTCGGATCGAATGGAAGTCCTCTGGCTAGTGCGGCAGTTACCTTGGTCACCCAGCTGGCGGGGGCTGGCACTGGAACAACCTGGACAACGTCGACGGGCACTATCGATGGTTCCGGCAATATCACTGGTCTGACAACTGACTCAAGTGGAAACGTCACCTTCGTCTTGACCAACACCAACCAGTCGGCAGGTCCTGCACCAACTGATTACACCGTTGCTACTGCGGCTAGCAATGAGTGTCAGTGGAATGGCAACGGCTGTGCCGGCCAATTGGACCCCTACGCACGTATGGCTCTGATTGTTAACACCGACGTGATCACTGGCAACCCGAACAGCTCAGTTGATGAAGGTACCGACCTTGCTGACTTCATCTTGGCTCCTGCCCAGGGCGGCGGTGGTGGTGGCGGCGGAAGCCAGGACAACCCAACACCTTCAAACCCTGACATTGCGACGCTCACATCGGTGACAGGTATCGCGGCTGCTCAGATTGATGACACTGCATGGTCAACTGCCTGGCTGACTACGTACTACCACTCAGGTGACAGCAACTACGCGGTCTACTTGAGCCAAGGCTCGGCAATCACGATGACCTGGCACGTCGTTGGCTCATCAGGCGCTGCACTCGCAAATGCAGCTGTTACGTTGACTGACAACTTGGACTATGGATGCCAGTCGGGCGTTACGTGGACGACCACTTCGTTGAACTCCAACCCTGGCTGTGGAGCCGGCGCGGCCGAGGGAATTCTGTCGGGGACAACTGACGGAAACGGCAATGTCTCCTTCACCTTGACTGACAACAGCACTGTCACCGGAGCATCGCCAGCTGACGTTACGACCAGTGCCGGAGTGGCAGCTAATGAGCAGTCCACTGCGTACCTTCCATGGACTCGCTTCGTCTTGCAAGTTGGCTCGGACGTATTCACCGGTGCTAACCCAAGCACGACGGTAAACGATCAGTCTGACCTCTTGGATGTTGTTGTAGTTCCGTCGGGTTCGGCGACAGCATCATCTGACATGCCCACACCTCCAACCCCTGACATTGCGACACTGACAACCGTGACGGGCGTCTCCTCGGCACCGGTCGATGACACTGCATGGTCAAGTTCAATGCAGTATGCAGGCGCTTGGTTGACCACCTACTACCACTCAGGTGACAGTAACTACGCCGTTTACATGGCGCAGAACTCAACTATCACGTTGACGTGGCACGTTGCGGCAGGTTCTGGGGGTGCCCTGGCTAATACAGCGGTTACCTTGACTGACAACCTGGACTACGGATGCCAGACCGGTATTACCTGGACGACGGTGTCACTCAACTCCAACCCTGGCTGTGCAGCTGGTGCAGCCGAGGGAACACTTTCGGGGACCACGGACGCCAACGGAAATGTTTCGTTTACGTTGACGGATAATGACACCGTCACGCACTCGCTGGTGGATAACACAACCACGAGTGCCGGTGTATCTACGAATGAGCTGAGTGGCGTGTTGCCATGGACGCGGTTCGTACTCCAGGTTGGAAGTGACTCGTTTACTGGTGCTAACCCGAACACCACCGTGGACGAACAGACTGACCTTCTGGATGTAATTGTCACTCCCTAGTAAGTAGTCAAGGCTAGATCTCGCTCCGGTTCCGAACTGGAGCGAGATCTAGCCTTTCTCTTTAATGTCATATTCGTCGCTTCAATGACTGGCACAACGTAATGGATAACTTGATTCGAAAAAACTTTCCGCAAGACTTCGTCTGGGGAACAGCCACTGCTGCCTATCAAATTGAAGGTGCAGCAACCGAAGACGGTCGTACTCCTTCAATCTGGGACACCTTTAGCCACACCCCTGGTCTGGTATTCAATGACGACAACGGTGACGTGGCTTGCGATCACTACCACCGCTACGAAGAGGACGTGGATCTTCTGGCCGAGCTGGGTGTCGATTCCTACCGCTTCTCGATTGCGTGGCCCCGCATTCACCCCGACGTCACTGGTCCGGCGAACGAAAAGGGCCTTGACTTCTACAAGCGTCTCATTGACGGACTGTTGAAGCGGGGTATCAAGCCACTACCCACGATGTACCACTGGGACTTGCCGCAGTCACTTGAGGACCAGGGCGGTTGGATGAACCGTGAAACGGCGCTTCGGTTTGCCGACTACGCCGCCACTGTCCTTGACCGCCTCGACGGCATTGACATGTGGACGACGTTCAACGAACCTTGGACCAACGCGTGGCTGGGCTACGGCTACGGCATCCACGCTCCCGGTCGTAAAGACATTGGTGGCGCGGCGGCCGCAACGCACCACTTCCTGCTGGCGCACGGTCTCGGTGTTCAGGCTGCTCGCGACTTACGACCCAACGCAGACATTGGCCTTACGTTGAACCTGGGCCACCTTCGTTCAGGCTCAACTGATCCAGAGGACCTGGCGGCTCAGCAGCGCATTGACGGCAATCTGACGCGTATCTGGCTTGACCCTCTCTTCAAGGGTCGCTACCCCCAGGACATGCTTGACCACTACGCCCCGTATCAGCCGGGCTTCAGTGTGATTGAGCCAGGTGACCTTGAGATTATTTCGACCCCCATTGACTTCTTGGGCGTCAACTTTTACGGACCGGGCACCGTGTTTGCGGGTGGCCAAGAGCAACGAGCTCGCGAAGCCGGCTTTAACGTTGGTCCGGCTCCAGAGGATCCTGATGCCGACCACCTCCAGGTGCTGGGCGTGGAGACGCCTGGTCGCCCAAAGACGGCCATGGGCTGGGAGATTGATGCCAGTGGTCTGCGCGAACTCTTGGTTCGCATTAAGGACGAGTACACCGACATCCCGCTCTACATCACCGAAAATGGTGCGGCCTTCCAGGACTACGTGGACGTCAATGGGGAAGTGAAGGATCCGGAGCGTATTAAGTACCTCGAGGAACACTTAACGGCCTGCGCTGGAGCGATTGATGAGGGTGTCAACCTCAAGGGTTACTTCATCTGGAGCATGCTCGACAACTTCGAGTGGGCCATGGGCTACTCACGCCGGTTCGGCATTGTCTGGGTTGACTACGACACTGGTCGGCGCATTCCTAAGGCCAGCTTCCACTGGTACAAGAACTTCATCAAGTCG
>Ga0164297_10003614_pt1 | contig 14292 bp, 11 predicted proteins | sample GEODES058metaG_FD_113539 | JGI IMG/M metagenome (GOLD analysis project Ga0164297, IMG submission 113539) | Dystrophic lake water microbial communities from Trout Bog Lake, Wisconsin, USA - GEODES058 metaG | ecosystem: Environmental > Aquatic > Freshwater > Lake | place: USA: Trout Bog Lake... | reverse complement strand
TGGCTTAGCGCTTGTGGCTTGCCAGCCACTCCTCCAAGTAATGAATGTTTGTGCCGCCCGTTATAAACTTGGCATCATTCATGATCTCACGGTGCAGCGCTATATTGGTTTGAATGCCCTCAATAACGCACTCCGACAAAGCAGTGCGCATACGGGCTAAAGCGTGTTCACGGGTGTCGCCGTACACAATCAATTTACCTATCATGGAGTCGTAATTGGAGGGAACAAAGTAGTTGGTGTATGCGTGGGAATCGACTCTCACGCCTGGGCCCCCGGGTGGGTGCCACATCGTAATTCTTCCCGGAGAGGGCGTAAATTTAAAGGGATCCTCAGCATTGATGCGGCATTCAATAGAGTGACCTTTTAAACTTATTTGTCGCTGGGTGAAGGGTAGTTTCTCCCCAGCGGCCACTCTTATTTGAGTCTTGACAATGTCAATACCCGTTATGAATTCAGTGACAGGGTGCTCTACTTGCACCCTGGTGTTCATCTCGATAAAGTAAAACTCGCCGTTCTCATACAAGAACTCAAAGGTTCCTGCACCCCTGTAACCGATTTTTTTGCAAGCAGCAACGCATCTGTCGCCCACCTTTTCAATGAGCTTTCTAGCAATACCCGGGGCAGGGGCTTCTTCAATCACCTTTTGGTGTCGTCTTTGCATGGAGCAATCCCTCTCGCCCAGGTACACCGCATTTTTAAACTGGTCGGCAAGGATTTGGATTTCAATATGCCGAGGGTTTTGAAGGAACTTCTCCATATAAACCGCCGGATTTCCAAAAGCTGCACCGGCCTCGGCTTTGGTGGTCTGCACTGCATTTAATAGTGCAGCTTCTGTGTTAACCACTCGCATGCCGCGACCTCCCCCGCCCCCAGCGGCTTTGATAATGACCGGGTAGCCTATAGCTTTTGCAATCCGCTTCATCTCCAAAGCATTGTCGGGCAGCTCCCCATCTGAGCCAGGCACGCACGGCACACCCGCTCTGATCATGGCTTTTTTAGCTGAAACCTTATCCCCCATCAAACGTATAGACTCTGGAGTGGGGCCAATGAATTTGAAACCGCTTTTCTCTACCCTTTCGGCAAAGTCAGCGTTCTCACTTAAAAACCCGTACCCAGGATGGATGGCCTCCGAGTCAGTGACCTCGGCTGCAGAAATAATGGCGGGCATGTTGAGATAACTTTGACCCGAGGCGGGTGGCCCAATGCAGACCGCCTCCTCCGCAAGCTTGACGTACTTGGCCTCCCGATCGGCTTCGGAGTAAACGATCACACCTCTGACTCCAAGCTCCTTACAAGCTCTTTGAATGCGAAGTGCTATTTCTCCGCGGTTGGCGATCAGAATTTTTTTAAACATACTTAAGCGATTTACTAAGTGAGATTACTAGGCGAGGTTAATAATGAGGTATTTAAGAGAGGTTTCTAAGTGAGGTTACTCAATGACAAACAAAGACTGCCCGTACTCAACAGCTTGTCCGTCTTTGACCAATATTTGAGTAACGGTGCCAGAATGATCCGCCTCAATTTCATTGAGTATTTTCATGGCCTCAATAATACAAATGGTATCCCCCTCTTTCACAACCGAACCTACATCAATAAAGGGTGTCCCGCCCGGGGTGGAGGACCTGTAAAAGGTACCGACCATAGGAGATTTCGCTACGTGCCCAGATATCTGATTTGGACCGCCTGGTGTATGGGCATCTGCTCCAGATCCATCTGCGCCGCCCCCGCCCAAACCTTGGCTGCCCGACCCTGCAGAGGACGCACCTGAGCCGTCTTGGAGGTGCGCGCCTTTGGAGCTCTCGTTATGTGAGTCGTTGGGGTTAAGGCTAGGGTTTACGCTTGAATTATCAAAATTATTAGATTGAAGTGCACCGCCTGGGCGCCCAGTCTGCGTTGTATAAAAGGCGCCAGAGGGGGCACCTTCACTCTTAACGATCCTGACTTTGCCCTCTGCTTCAGTGATTTCAAGTTCAGAAATGTTCGATTCCGATACCAAATCAATCAAAGTTTTGAGTTTTCTCAAATCCATAAAATTACGCTCAATTTTTTGTTGAAGATGAGGTATTTTCTACTATTTTCGGCGATAAACCTAATTTCTCGTGAGTTTTTACGTTTTAAGAAAGCGAATTGAGCTCATCTGGCTTTAATTTACCTATTTTTTTGATTAAGATGGACTCATCGGCTCTTAATATTAGCGTAAACGGCAAAGAGCTCACATCATCTCCTAAGGCAACACTCAGCTCTGTGCCTCCCAGCCCTGCCAATAAAACCGGATAGCTAACGGGGTGGAGGTTTAAAAAACTCTTTACTTTACTGGGCTGATCAATGGCAAGTCCAACCACTTGCCAGCCTTTAGAGACATTTTCCTTATAAAAGCGATCAATTAAAGGCATTTCCTCCACACAAGGTGCGCACCAAGTTGCCCAAAAATTAATAATCAAAGGCCTGCCCCTAAACTGTTTCCAATCCACGTCCTCTCCACTGGGGTGTTTAAAGCTGGAGTTCCACAGGGGGCTTAAATCAACTGGGGTGGTTTTAGAAGAGCCGTATTTAAGCCAAGAGGCCAGTGCGCCTGCCAACAAAGCGCCACTTGCTACTGCGCCTAAGATCAGTCTACGGTTTGGCTTGACGAGTTGGGGACTCTGTAAAGGGGGAGTTTCAGAGGGAGTTTGAGAGGGAGTTTTCGGCGGAGTGTTCATGATTTGATTTTTTATCTTTATTTGATGGATATTTTGGTCGCGGGGGAGTTAAAAAGAATTCACAAAAAGAGTCAACTCCGAAGAAGCAGTAGCTTAAGCGCTTTTAAAGAACCAATGGGAGCTGTAGGGGCCTGTGGCTGATTAGGCAAAGTAGACAAAGTGCCAAGATGAGGGGGCAACGCATCCAAAGAGCTCCTATTTTGAAGACCCGCATCCCTACTCGACTTTTGCTTTTGATCCGACACCAGCGCTCCCCTAAGATCGTCGTGGTCGTAAATCATTAAGTGCAGACCAATCTCCTCTTGGAGTCCCTCACAAAATGTTGAAATACTCAGGGCATCTACCAACTCGCCCTTAAAGCCGTTCACAGTGTGAACTTCAAACTTAACCCCTTGGTTGATCAACTCAATTTCGGCCTCTTTGGAGTCATCGCAAAAAAGTTGAATGTAAATATCACTCAAACGGGTTGCAGTGCCCCTCCAAACCGCACCGCTTAAGTGGGGCCTGAAATGCTCCAAGCGCTGCATCCACTCTAAGGCTTTTGCTCTAAGAGCGGCCAACTCCAAGGGCTGAGTATCGGGGCAAAAAATACTGATGTAAATCCTTACCTCTTGCTCCAACAGCTCGTTGGATGGCATGGGGGCTTTGTTAGGAGGCAGGCCCATATCTTTAACAGCTCTGCGCTTTGCAGCGCCGTAATCCAACCCCTCCTCCACAATTAGTCTTGCCGCTTGGGCGGCAATCTCTTGACTTAATTCTTGCATACTCAGATTGTGCCCGCATTTCTAAAGCTCTAATAGGACCAGATACCAAGTGCCCCTACAATTTAGCCATGCACATACACATACTCGGCATTTGCGGTACCTTTATGGGTGGCCTTGCAGCCCTCGCAAGCCAAGCGGGCCATAAAGTCACGGGCTGCGACGCAAGCGTCTATCCCCCCATGAGTGATCAACTCCGCGCGCTTGGCATCGATCTCATAGAAGGTTACTCAGACGATCAACTCAGCTTAAAGCCTGACATGTGGGTGATAGGAAACGTGATCTCAAGAGTGCACCTAAGTCCACTTAGCCCTAAATTTCCTTTGATGGAGGCCATTTTAGAGAAGGGCTTGCCTTACACGAGTGGGCCTCAGTGGCTGAGCGAACACATACTGCACACCCAAGCCCGCCCGCATCACGTCATCGCAGTTGCAGGCACACACGGAAAAACAACGACTACAGCCATGCTGACCTGGATCTTAGAGTGTGCAGGCCTCAAGCCAGGATTTTTGGTGGGAGGCGTTCCCCTTAATTTCAATTTATCTGCTCGCATGAGTGAGCAATCAGGACACAAAAACTCAAACAAATTACCCCCCTTTGTCATCGAGGCGGATGAGTATGACACCGCGTTTTTTGACAAACGCAGTAAGTTCGTTCACTACAAACCACGCACCGCGATACTCAATAATTTAGAGTTCGATCACGCCGATATATTCGATAACCTAGCGGCTATCGAACGACAGTTTCACCACTTGGTCAGAACGGTACCGCGCACCGGGCAGGTGGTGGTTAATGCGTGTCAAAAGAGTTTAGAGCGAGTTTTAGAGATGGGCGTGTGGAGCGGGGTGACACGCTTTGGTCCCCACCCAAGCGCCAATTGGCGGGCAAACGGAGAACCCCACTCCTTTGAAGTATCGTTGGATGAGCGGATTGTTGCAAAGCTTAATTGGTCTTTGAGCGGCGTCCATAACCAAATGAACGCTCTAGCCAGCATCGCCGCTGCAAATCACTACGGCGTAGAGCCCGAGATGGCCGCACAGGCCCTGCAAAGTTTCAATAACGTCAAAAGACGCATGGAGGTCAAAGGCGTAGTGGCTGGGGTAAATGGTGAGTTGGGTCAGCAGCCAGACTCGCTCATCACGGTATACGACGATTTTGCACACCACCCCACTGCCATTCAAACCACCCTTGAAGGTCTTAGACAAAGAGTGGGATCAGGTAGGAGAATTTTGGCGGTCTTTGAGGCTCGCTCTAACACCATGAAACTGGGCTCAATGAACTCTTTATTGCCCCAAAGCCTTGAAGCGGCAGACCTCTCACTGTGTCACTCTCAGGGGCTGGACTGGAGCCCCGCACAAGCACTAAAACCTCTAGGCGGGCGGGCTATTGTTTGCTCCACACTGGAAGAACTGGTCGAGCAAGTCTGCTCTCACGCCAGGGCTGGGGACCACATTTTGTGTATGAGCAATGGATCGTTTGGCGGCATTCATGAAAAAATATTAAACGGCCTCAAAAATGCTGCTAAAAAAACCAATTAACGGCAGTCTTTAATTTTTCCGTCGAGCTTTAACCGCCTCAGATAAACCCTCTAAGAGCGGCACCGAGCTGTCCCAGTTGATACAGGCATCCGTAATGCTTTGACCAAAAGTGAGTTTGGCAACGTCGTCTTTGCCTGGGTTAAATTTTTGCGCGCCCTCATTTAAGTGACTCTCCACCATTAAGCCAAAAATTTGGTGGGATCCCCCACTGATTTGCTGGGCTATGTCTTTGGCAACCTCTATTTGTAGGGCGTGTTGTTTGCTGCTATTTGCGTGGGAGCAATCCACCATCAAACGAGGAGCAAGTTTTGAAAGGGTCAACTCATCGCATGCCGCTTTTACGCTTTTAGCGTCGTAGTTGGGTGCTTTACCGCCTCTCAAAATTACATGACAGTCGGGGTTGCCCTGGGTTCGAACGATGGCGACTTGGCCGTTTTTATGCACCGACAAAAAGTTATGTCCGCGCGATGCGGCTTGAATCGCATCTGTTGCGATTTTGATATTTCCATCTGTTCCGTTTTTAAACCCGATGGGTGCAGAAAGCCCGGATGCCAGCTCTCGGTGCACCTGACTCTCGGTGGTCCTAGCTCCAATGGCCCCCCAACTGATCAAGTCTCCAATGTATTGGGGCGAGATGACGTCAAGGAACTCACTGGCTGCGGGTACTCCTAGGCGGTTAATTTCTATTAAAAGTTGGCGCGCAATCCTTAATCCTTCCTCTATTTTGAAGCTCTCATCTAAATACGGGTCATTGATGAGTCCCTTCCAGCCAACTGTGGTTCTTGGTTTTTCAAAATAAACACGCATCACAATTTCCAGGGAGTCTTTAAAACGCTCGCGCTGCTCGCTCAGCCGTCTTGCGTATTCAAGTGCAGCACTTGGATCATGAATGGAGCACGGCCCAATCACGACCAACAGCCTATCGTCGCTGCCTTGCAAGATGTTTGATATTTTTTTTCGCGTCTTAGAAATTAAACTCTCTACAGGCGTATCCAAAATTGGGAAAAACCGGATTAGATGCTCGGGCGGTGGAAGCACTGCGATGTCTTTGATTCTTTCATCATCTGTATGACTGGTTTTATCGGTTGGGTGCAATCCAGCTAAGGAGTGAGTGCCTTGAGGAAAAGGTAGGTTGGAGATAGGGGGTTGTGTTTTCATGGCTTTTTGTAAGTGTCCATCACTGGACTCAATAAGGTTTTAAATGGACGGATAAATTATCACCAAGGGTTACAAATTGACAAAAAAAAACCGCCTTTTAGGGCGGTCGATTCAGGGTTAAAGTACTTTAGTGCTTTTATGCCTCTCGACCGCTTGTGTGGCGTGAGAAATAAAAGTAACTAAAAAAGAAGTGAACTGCTGACATAGGTGAAGACTTTACCACAAACCAGAATTGAAAAAAAAGACTTAAACCTTAGACTCGTTTAGGCAGTACCGCCAACTGTCAGTCCGTCAATCCGCAGTGTGGGCTGCCCCACGCCAACGGGCACACTTTGACCTTCTTTGCCGCAAGTACCCACACCGCTGTCCAGGGCCATATCGTTGCCCACTAAACTCACCCGCGTCAGGGCGTCGGGTCCATTGCCCACCAGTGTGGCTCCTTTAATGGGGTACATGAGTTTGCCGTTTTCAACCCACCACGCTTGACTGGCCGAGAAAACGAACTTTCCTGAGGTAATGTCCACCTGCCCCCCACCAAAGTTGCTAGCGTAAACGCCCTTTTTGACACTCGCGATAACCTCCTGTGGACTCTTATCTCCAGAGAGCATGTAAGTGTTGGTCATTCTAGGCATGGGAACATGAGCGTAGCTCTCACGTCTTCCGTTGCCCGTTGGAGCAACCCCCATGAGCCTTGCGTTCAGGGTGTCTTGTATATACCCTTTAAGGATTCCGTCCTCAATTAGCACGTTACTTTGAGTGGTGTTACCCTCGTCATCCACATTAAGTGAGCCACGTCTGTCGGCTAAGGTCCCGTCGTCCAAAACCGTAACCCCTTTTGCGGCTACACGTTGACCAATTTTGCCGGCAAAGGCGCTTGAGCCCTTGCGGTTAAAGTCTCCCTCGAGTCCATGGCCAATCGCCTCATGCAGCAAAATACCCGGCCAACCAGAACCGAGCACGACGGTCATCTCACCAGCGGGGGCCGCTTGAGCTTCTAAATTGGTCAACGCAGCCTGTACAGCCTCATCCACATACTGCTCTAAAAGAGAATGATCAAAATAGGCCAGCCCAAAGCGACCGCCTCCCCCAGAGGAGCCCACCTCTCGCCTAGCGCCTTGCTCGGCAATCACCGTCAGGCTCAAACGCACAAGCGGTCTGACATCGGCTGCTAACAGACCGTCAGCCCGGGCGATAAGCACCACATCGTATTCGCTAGCTAAGCCGGCCATTACCTGGACAACTCGTGGATCTTTGGCGCGGGCCATTTTCTCAATTTTTTCCAAAAGTGCCACCTTATCTGCGCTGCCTAAACTAGCGATAGGGTCCAGTTCTGAGTACAGACTGCGAGTGGCTGGGACGGACTGCTTGGGAATTTGAACTGATTTGTCCGCTCCAGACGCAGCTATTGTTCGCACCGTGCGCGCCGCGTCCAGCAAAGCTGGCATTGAGATGTCATCGGAATAAGCAAAGGCCGTTTTCTCACCACTCACTGCCCTCACACCCACGCCTTGATCTATGCTGAAAGATCCAGTCTTCACAATGCCCTCCTCTAAACTCCATCCCTCAGAGCGCGTGTACTGAAAGTACAGGTCAGCATCATCAACTTGGTGAGTCCTGATTTGCGCTAGGGCATGGGTTAGATGTGACTCATCTAGGCCGTAAGGGTCGAGCAACAGTTTACGGGCTACTGATAAGCGTTCTAGGGTGGGTTCTCTTGAAATCATGAATCCATTGTAATGGCTTCAAAATTGACACGTCACTCAGAGGGGAATTTTGATCCCTATTTTGGTCACAAAAGCGTATTAATTGGCTCTTTTCCTGGCGAATTTATTAGGATTGGACCAATTGCTTAGCCTTGGCAACTGACATCAAAATACCAATTCCAAAGCCAAGCGTCACCATTGCAGTTCCGCCGTAGCTGATAAAGGGCAGTGGGACACCCACAACAGGTAAGAGTCCACTCACCATTCCCATATTCACAAATGCATAGGTAAAGAAAATGAGTGTGATACTTCCCGCAAGCAAGCGTGCAAACAAAGTTGGGCCTTGTTGCGCGATTGTCAAGCCGCGCAGAACTAGGAAAATAAAACCGCCAATGAGCAATAAATTACCAAACAAACCAAATTCTTCAGCGTAAGCGGCAAATACAAAATCCGTGGTGCTCTCTGGAATGAAGTCTAAATGGGCCTGAGTTCCTTGACCAAAGCCTTTGCCCCAAAATCCTCCAGAGCCAATTGCAATCATTCCTTGAATGATGTGAAACCCTTTGCCCAATGGGTCTCGCCCCGGATCTAATAGGGTGCAGATTCTTTGCTGCTGGTAGTCGTGCAAAAAAGGCCAACGAAACCCTTCAGCGCAAAGTGTGGGCTCGAAAACCACCAACAGCGTCACGCAAACCAGCCCCAAGAGCACGGGCGGAATAATAAACCACCAGCTCAGTCCAGCAAAGAAAATTACAAATAAACCAGCGGACAACACAAGAATGGCCGTACCTAAGTCGGGCTGTCGAATAATCAGTGCAACAGGTATAAATAAAAGAACGCCTGCAACCAGAAAGTCTAAAGGTCTAAGCTGACCCTCTCTTTTTTGAAACCACCACGACAGCGCAAGGGGCATTGCTATTTTCAAAATCTCACTGGGCTGAATGACAACTCCCACATTGAGCCAACGCTGAGCCCCTTTTTTGGTAAGCCCGAAAAGCGCAACTGCAACCAACAATGCCAGACCCACGGTATAAAGGGGGAGTGCAAAAGTCATCAACCTTTGAGGAGGAATTTGTGCGACACAAAACATGATGACTGTTGCCAGAACCATGTTTCTTAGCTGGTCCCAAAATCTCTGTCCATCACCAAAGCCAGAGGAATAAATAGTGATCAAACCCGCACAAGCCAGTAAAAAAACAGCCAACGCCAAAGGACCATCAAATCCCTTTAAGAGGGGGGAGAGTCTGTAAAAAAAACTGGGTCTATTGAACTCGGTTGCCATGGCTAGGGATTATCGCTCAGTCTTGGAAGAAATAATGAAGGCGTCAACAAACACGCTTGACTTGGCTTAATTGCGCTTAACTACGCTTGACTACGCTTGATTACGCTTGATTACGCTTAAATGCACTTGGCTACACTTGGCTACACTGGAATAGAGTGATGAACAGCAACAGCACAAGTACTCTATTCAAAAAAAACTACGCTCTGTGAACTCTATGATCACGCACCTTTTGTACTTACACGGATTTCGTTCATCCCCAAAATCATTTAAAGCTCAGTACTTAGCTGAGGCAGTTCGGGCCCGCTTTCCCCAAATCATTTGGTCTTGCCCCCAACTGCCCCCATCGCCTAAAAGCGCAGGCGAGCTGATTTTGAGCATCACCTGTGATTGGCCAGTCGCAACAAGCGCAGTGGTAGGCTCCTCACTGGGGGGGTTTTACGCAAATTGGATTGCCAAAAAAATGGAGATTAAGAGCGTTTTAATTAACCCCGCCTGCAACCCGGCGAGAGACCTTAAAAAGCACATCGGAGAGCAAACCGTTTGGCACAGTGTTGAGGAGTCTTTTTACTTCAAAACTGAGTATATTGATGAACTGCTCACCATGTCTGAGCTGCAAAAAGGCAGATACAGCCAAGAGGAGCTGGCAACCCAGAGTCCCCCTAGTCCTAAAAACGCCCTCAAGCAAGAGACTCCACAACTCTTAATGGCATGCACAGGAGATGAAGTGCTCGATTGGCAAGAGATGGTGGCCTTCTTTAGCGGTGCAACACACTACATCGTGCAAGGATCCGATCACGCGATGTCAGATTTTGATAAACACGCTCCTATTGCATTGGATTTTTTAATGAAAAGATTAACTTAATCTGAATTTTTTACAAACAGATCGCCTCCCCGTTGATTGCAAGCTGTGCATCCATGGGAGAATCTATTCATGTACGCATTATTTGAAGATTCTGGCAAACTGGGCACTGGACGGATTTTGTCCCAGGCACAGGCTTCTGCACAAATTGAGCTTGAAAGTGGCAAACGCATCAAGGTCAAAGACGCCGCTATTTTGTTTAAGTTTGAGGCCCCCAAGCCGCAGGAATTGCTCTCTAGCGCAAATGAGATATGTACGGCTATTGATTTGCAAATTGCTTGGGAGTTTGCGCCAGCTGAGGAGTTTGGCTTTTTAGATTTAAGTGTTGAATATTTCAGCGCCTCGCCCTCCCCGGCTGAGCAAGTTGCGATGCTTAAAACCCTTCAGGACGCACCGCATTACTTTAGACGAATGGGCAAGGGGAGGTTCAAAAAAGCGAGCTCCGAGGTAATTCAACAAGCATTGATCGCGATTGAGCGAAAAAAAGAATTGCTATCTCAAATCGGTGCGTGGGCAGATGAGCTAGTTCTTGGAAATTGTCCCAAAGCGGTATCAGACGATATCTACAAGATACTTTTTAAACCCGATAAGAATTCACCCGCCTACAAAGCCGTTGTACAGGCCGCCAAACAAGCGCAGAAGCCGGCTATGACACTTTTGACCCAATCTGGCGCTGTCGCCTCTGCATATGAGTTTCATTGGCAGCGGTTTTTATTTGACCAGTTTCCTAAGGGGGTTGAATTTCCAAGTAATTTAGCGGCTCCAACTGCTGCTGAATTAGAAAAAATAACGGCTTCCTTGCCTTTGACCAGTGCAGTTGCGTTTTCAGTGGATGACTCTCAAACCACCGAAATAGATGATGCTTTATCGGTGCAAGGTTTAGGCACCAACGAAGTCACCGTGGGTATACACATCGCAGCTCCAGCCCTTTGGATTAAAGCCCACGACAGCGTGGACGCACTTGCACGAAGTCGTTTGTCTACGGTTTATATGCCAGGCGTAAAAATAACCATGCTCCCCAAATCGGTGATCGAGCACTTTACTCTAAGAGAGGGGGCAGTTTGTCCTGCACTTTCTTTGTATGTGGTGCTCAACACCGATAATTTTGAGATCCTTAACACCTACACACGTGTGGAGCGGGTTAAGATTGAGCAAAATTTAAGGCACGACCGACTCGACAAAATCGTGACCGCAGAGTGGCTCAATTTTGAGGGCACTCAAGACTCAGGCAGCGCACAGGAGACAGCGCAGTTTGGGGCAACAAAGGCGAGCGAGGAAGTCAATCCCTGTGGCCCTAACGGCAATACTGGCAACAGTGGCAACAGTGGCACTATTGGCAGCAGTAGTGACAACCCTAGCCACTCTAGTGGTGGTGAAACCAGCAACCTACCCCGCACCCTAAAGCTTCCCCGAGCGGAACTTTCCTACTTATTTCGATTTGCGCAGCATTTAAAAGCGCAACGCGAAATAGTGCGCGGTAAGCCAGAAAACTTTAACAGGCCTGATTTTAATTTTCACATCGACAAAACACCAAACACTTCCCTCTCAGGTCAAGAGGTCGTCCGCTTAGAACCAAGACACCGAGGAGCGCCCCTTGATTTGATTGTGGCAGAGGCCATGATTTTGGCCAACAGCACATGGGGTAAGTGGATGGCAGATCTAGGGGTCCCGGGTATTTACAGAAGTCAAGCGAGTATGGCCCCAGGCATTAAAGTGCGGATGAGCACCAAGGCTCTACCCCACGCAGGGATTGGAGTGCCGTGTTACGCTTGGAGCACGTCCCCTCTTCGTCGTTACACGGATTTGGTTAATCAGTGGCAGATCTGTGCCTGCGCGCAGCACGGAGCCACCGCTGCTTTGGTGGCCCCTTTCAAGCCCAAAGATACCGACCTGATGGCAATCATTTCCGCATTTGATTCAACCTACACAGCTTACAACTCATACCAATCAAGTATGGAGAGGTACTGGACTCTTAAGTACATTCAACAAGAAAATATTCACGAATTGACGGTCAACGTCTTTAAAACCTATCCCGGCACGCCCCCCCTAGCAAGGGCGGATACGCTACCCCTTGTTTTAAGCGTTAACGGAGCTCCTGATTTACAACGAGGCGCACAAATCAGAGTGCGCTTATCGGCAATAGATTTGATGAGCATGGACTTAAAGGCAGATTTCCTCGAACTATGCCCCCCCACATCTAACACCAGTTTAGAGAGCACCCAGATACCGGAGTTTGATGAAGACTTGGAAGATTCTGAGGACCTAAGCGCGTCCCAAGGTGGGGCCGCTGTCGGACTAAACTTAGAGCTTGATCTGGATATTGAAGAGAATAATCCAGAAAATGCTCAACAAAGTGGTGCCCCTGAGCTCGAGAGTCCCAAGCCAGGTACTGGGGATGGGGTCGGTGAGCTTGCGCAATGAGCTTTCACAATGAGCTTTCACAATGACCTTACCCCGCGAGATTACCCCAACGCGCTTGGTCCATCAGATCCACCAGGTCCACAAGGTTAATCAGTGAGTTTTGTTTGAATGCTCATCACAGTTCACCGCAATCACCTCAGAGACCCAAATTTCTGCAAAAAATGGCGTCCTCAATTAGTTACCTTATTCACAACCATTAGATTTTAGATAGCCCCTTGAGATTCCAAAAGTTCATTTTTTATGCCAAAAATCTGCGGCCAATTGAGTGGGCCTTAGGGGTGTCATTGCTTTTACATGCTGGAGTGTTGAGCCTTAAATTTAAGGCACCTGAGCATTTTGATCGATTCGTCCAAAATACTGAGCTTCCCCTCATACTGGTCAACATTCGTTTAAAAGCAGATGAAAATTTGAAAGCCCAAGCCGTGGCTCAAACCAATTTAGAGGGCGGAGGGGAGGAGCAAAGAGGACGAATGAGCTCACCCCTTCAAAACTCAGCGCGCACTGTGGACTCTGTGGATAGCGAGGATTTAGAGCGCGAAGAGGCGGCTATCAAAGCGCTCGCTGCACAGCAAAACAAACTACTGGCTCAGATTAAATTACAAATGGCTGAGATGAATTTAACACAGCCCGATCCCACCAACCTTGAGCAAGAAAGTAAAAGGCGTCGGTTACTTAAACTAATGGCTGAGATAGAGGCTAAAGTAGAACTAACCAACAAAAGACCTCACAAAAGATTCTTCAGTCCTTCCACAAAAGAGAGTGTATTTGCACTTTACTTTGATGAGATGAAAAGAAAAATCGAAGCCCACGGAACACGTTATTTCCCCACCTCTGGGGGCGTCAAACTCTACGGCGCGCTCACCATGGCCGTAACCGTCAACTCCATGGGGCAAATCCTATCGGTCGAAATCGTTGAAGGGTCAGGATTTTCCACACTTGACCGCAGAGCGCAGGCAATCGTATTCGGCTCGGGGCCTTTCTCCCTTTTTAGCCCTGAATTGAGCGCTAAGGCCGATCAAATTTCCTTAATTTCTAAATTCACTTTCTCACCCGATGGTACCTTGAACACAGAACTTCAAACTTCAGAGCGCCCCTAGGGCTTTTGCGGATACGGGTGTGTCTTCACACCCCTTTGTTTATACGAGTCTTTTTCTACGCCTCTCTTTTTCTGCCCATTTGTACCCATACGCTTGACTTCTTTTGCACACACCAAATCGAGCCTAGAATTGCAAAGCCCCTAAAAACTAAAGAAAAAGTCATTGAACATTTTTACAAATCTCCTGCCCCCCCTTCGCCGCTTTCTCTCGCTTTTGGTGTTAACTGGTTTTTCTTTGCAGCTCTATTTTTTTCTGCGCGTCGCGCTTTGCATCTTCATTGATCCTTGCAGCACATCTTTCGAGCGGTCCGAGCTTTTTAAAATCACACAAATTTCCCTTGACTCCTCCACTCTTTATCCTCATCTCAAGCTTGCCTGGTTGCAGGAGTGGCGCTCTTACTCCTTCATCTCAAACAACATCAAACGCGCGGTGATTGTGTCTGAGGATGACACCTTCAGCACTCACCTTGGTGTCCAGTGGGAGGCGCTTGAGCGCGCATGGGCCAATAACAACAAAGCGCTTGCCTCAGCAGAGCAAAACACCAAAGGGCCTGCGAAGCACGTCAAAATAGTGGGTGGATCCACCATCACTCAACAATTGGCTAAAAATTTATTTCTATCCAAAGAACGCACCCTGCTCAGAAAAGCACAGGAATTGATCATTGCGCTTGAGTTGGAGATGTTTTTATCCAAGCCGAGAATTTTAGAGATCTATTTAAACCACGTTGAGTGGGGACGGGGTGTGTTTGGGGTTGAAGGGGCTGCGCGGCATTAC
>Ga0164297_10003613_pt1 | contig 14294 bp, 16 predicted proteins | sample GEODES058metaG_FD_113539 | JGI IMG/M metagenome (GOLD analysis project Ga0164297, IMG submission 113539) | Dystrophic lake water microbial communities from Trout Bog Lake, Wisconsin, USA - GEODES058 metaG | ecosystem: Environmental > Aquatic > Freshwater > Lake | place: USA: Trout Bog Lake... | reverse complement strand
TAATTTCTCGGGGCTTTTTTTTAATGGCTTGCTAAACCAATCAAGATTTCTTGTAGAGATAAATTGCCAGAACTACGAAGTTAAAGAGACTGAGGGCAATAAAGAAAAATCCGGTGAGGGCTAAGTTCGACGAGTTCTTTGCAACGCTCAAACCCAATTGCGAGATGTCGCTCGCCTCTCGCATTGCACGAGTCAGCGCCATGCTGTCTCGAACAGAGGAGAGCATCTGGCTTACCGAGAAGACTCCACCAGCTGCAACTAATCCCATGGCGAAGGCTTTAACATCGGCTGGGGAACGGTCGCTGAGTTTGCCGGTTGTCGTCAGGATCAGAACGACTGCGAGCAAAATCGTTGGTCCAAGCTGCGAAGAGATCCTGTGGGCGCGTTGTTCGTTCCAAATTTGGAGAAGATCTTTCTCTCTCATGGCCACTCTTGTACCTCCGGTCTAATGGGAAAGTGCTACCTTATTGTGACCGAAAGGAAGTGCTCATGCAGGCTTGGACCTGGTTCGCAATCGCGGGTATTTGTGCCGTTCTTGAGGTATTAAACCTCAGCCTGGTCTTCGCCTCTTTTGCCGTTGGAGCCTTTGTTGCCGCACTGTCGCGGCTCGCAACCACACAGGTAGCCGTTCCGTGGGTCGTTTTCGCGTTAGCCACAATTTTGAGCCTCCGTTTAAAACCAGTTGTCACTCGATACATCTTCAGGAAGACGCCTCAATCAGATACTGGAATTTTGGCGCTCATCGGCCATAAGGCAACTGCCGTTACGGCAATCTCGGAAAACGGCGGCACCATCAATTTGAAGCACGAAATCTGGACCGCTCGCACTCCTGCCGGGGAAATTCCGGCTGGAAGTGATGTGACAGTCCAGGCGATTGATGGCGCAGTTGCAGTCGTCGTTCCCCGCTCATAAATACTTTTAATTATCTCAATCGAGGTTAAGGAGTTCGTATGGCACCGCTTATCGGATTGGGGGTCGTGGTTCTGCTTGCGATCCTCATCACTGTTGGATCGATCAGAATCATCCCTCAAGCAAATGCTGGAATCGTTGAGCGGCTGGGCAAGTACCACAAGACCTTGGAGCCTGGTCTTAATCTCATTGTTCCCGGAATCGATCGACTTCGTCCTCTGGTGGACTTGAGAGAGAAAGTTGTCTCCTTCCCACCACAACCAGTGATTACTGAAGATAACTTGGTAGTCAGCATCGATACCGTTATCTATTTTCAGGTCACAAATCCAAAGTCTGCGACCTACGAAATTGAAAATTACATCCAAGGTATCGAGCAGTTAGTAGTAACTACTCTTCGTAACTCGGTTGGTGGACTCGATCTTGAAAAGGCGTTGACTTCTCGTGATCACATCAACGCCATCTTGCGCGGTGTCCTTGATGAAGCGACTAGTAAGTGGGGCGTCCGCGTTAACCGCGTGGAAATCAAGGCAATTGAGCCACCTCCAAGCGTCCAAGAATCTATGGAGAAGCAGATGCGTGCAGACCGCGATAAGCGCGCTGCAATTCTTACCGCGGAAGGTGAGAAGCAAAGCCAGATCTTGCGCGCCGAAGGAAATCGCCAGGCCGATATCTTGCGCGCCGAAGGTGAAGCCCAAGCAAAAGTCATCAATGCTGAAGGTGAAGCTTCTGCCATTGCAAAGGTCTTCGATGCGATCCACGCGGCGAATCCTGACGAGAAGGTGCTCGCTTATAAGTATCTTGAGCAACTTCCAATCATTGCGAATGGAAGTGCGAGCAAGCTCTGGATCATTCCAGCGGAATTATCCGGTGCGGCCGCATCGATTATTAAGGCTTTTAAACCTCAATAATCGATACAAGCCCCATCTAACTTTTACTGTTAAGGAACGATCACTGCGCGACCGCGCACGGTTCCTGCTGCCAGATCAACATATGCCTCAGCTGAATCATCTAATGAGTACCGACTGTGCTCGCTGTGGATCAATCCACGGCTCGCTAAATTGAGTACCTCGATCAACTCTGGCCTTGATCCCCAATAAGTTGTCTGCAAGCTGACTTCATATCCTTGCGAGAAGAAGGAGAATGGGACGGCCCCGCCGGCGATACCGACAAGGGTGACATCTCCTAGGGTGCGAGCTGAAGCCAGCGCTAATTTAAGAGTTGCCTCAGCGCCGACAAAGTCCAAGACCACATCTGCTCCATGGCCGTGAGTCATCTCGCGAATTGTCGCTGCGGTCTTCTCGCCAGGTTGCAACGTTTCATCCGCTCCCACTTCAAGAGCAAGTGCGAGTGCTGCGGGTTTTGGATCAACCGCAATAACTTTTGCAGCAGTAGTCGCCTTAATGATCTGCACCGCCATATGTCCTAAGCCGCCAACTCCGATGACGACGACAGTCGCTTCGGGCGTCATCTTTGCCCACGAGCGACGAACTGCATGGAATGGCGTGAGGCCGGCATCGGTCAGTGGCGCTGCAACCGACGGGTCGAGGTTCGCTGGAAGTGGAACCAAGAAACGGTCCGATGGAACCAGCATGTATTCAGCCATTCCACCGTCTAAGCCCAAACCACCGCCACCACCAGGAACCGGTGCCGAGACAGGATCTTCGCAAAGGGTTTCAATTCCAAGCTGACAACGAGAACACTTTCCGCATCCCCAAGGTCCGTAGACCGCAACCGCATCGCCTTCAAGAACACTCGTAACTCCAGCACCAATCGAATATACCCAGCCAGCATTTTCATGGCCGAGGGTAAAAGGTGGGCTCCAAGGAAGTGCACCATCAACAAAATCGTGCATGAGATGTAAATCAGAGTGGCATGCACCTGCGCCACCAATTCTTATAACGACTTCTCCTGGACCAGGTGTTGGCTTTGGAACTTCAACAAGTTCTGGTTCGGATTTCCAATTCATCAATCGTAGAGCGCGCATTTTTTAATTCCTTAGTGGACTGCGCTATTTGCTGTCCATCTGAATTATTCTCCCGATGTTGCGAGCGTGAAAGAGATTCTTTGAGTGCTCACACTCTGTGGAGTATTCCCTGCGTCATAGGCGTGAAACTCATCTGGGTGTAGGTTTTAAGAATGCTGATCTGTAATCCTAACCCTTGCTTTTCGAGAACTTTACACATGGCTCACTTTGAGCGTGGAGCAATCATGAGAGCTCCATCAGCGGAAGTTCGCGCGGGCGGAAAAGGAATTGATGCAGCACGTGTCACTCACTCGCTCGGGAAACCAGCAACTCTTCTCACTCCGTTGGGAGATTTAGATGGCGCACAATTTACCCGATTCCTTCTAGATGAAGGGCTAGATTTCAAGACATCGAGTTATCGCGGCAATATTCGAGTCGCAACGATGTATCACGAGATTAATTCTCCAACGACGACGATCGTGAATGAAGAGGGACCGACTATTTCCACTTCCGAGTGGAGGGAATATCTGCGCGCAATCGAGCGAGAAATTAAGCCTCGAGAGATCGTTGCAAGCATGGGTAGTTTTCCTCATGGAGTTGGCGAAGCCGAAATTGCTGAGTTCATCACTATGGTGCACCGCAATGGTTCCCTCATCTTCTTCGATACCGCTCCACATTTCTTGCGGTGGGCGCTGGCACATGGCGCCGATATCGTCTCACCCAATCTAGATGAGGCCGAAGCGGCAATTAGTGGAAGCGCTGAGGATTTGTTCAAGGGCGAGGACTCCAATGGCGAGGATCGCGCAAAGAGCGCGGCGCTGGCACTCTGCGAACTAGGTGCACAAGTGGCCATCGTCCATGCGGGAGCTTTGGGATCTGCATTGGCATATGCGGGGAGGAGCACATTTGTTCCCACGGCGAAAGTAGTGGTAGCCAGCACGGTGGGGGCTGGTGATTCTTTGGCCGCCGGGTTTATTCTCAAGTGCGAAGAGCAAGGAGATGTAACTCAACTAGGTTCTATTGATCTGAAAACTTCGCTGCAGTTCGGAACAGCAACCGCGGCTGCCGCTTGCGAGATGGGTAGAGCAGGTGATGTTGATCCGACCCGCGTTAAAACTCTCTTTGAGGAGTTAGTACGAACGAGTTAAAACCTATAGGCATTCACAATGAAGTGGGGCACTATGAACGTCGAACAATACGAACGTGTGAGATCAGATAAAGGTTTTATTGCGGCGCTTGATCAGAGCGGCGGGAGTACTCCCAAAGCTCTCCACCTATATGGAATCGATGAATCTCAATATACGACCGATGAACAGATGTTTGACTTTATGCATCAGTTCAGAAGTCGAATCATCAAAAGTCCAGCATTCGATGGTGGTCGCATCCTTGCTGCAATCCTCTTTGAGATGACGATGGAGCGAACTATCGACGGAATTGCCACAGCTGAATATCTCTGGGAAAGAAAAGGCATTGTTCCATTCTTAAAAATTGATGATGGACTGATGCCAATGCAACACGGTGCGGCGTTGATGAAGCCAATTCCAGAGTTAACTTCACGACTTGAAAAGGCCAAGCAATTTGGAATATTTGGAACAAAAGCGCGTTCCGTTCTCCATGAATCCAATTCAATTGGAATAGGCGCAGCGGTTAACCAACAATTTCAGATTGCCGCGCAGGTAATTAATAAGGATTTAGTACCCATCATCGAGCCTGAGGTGGATATTAAGAGCCGTGAAAAGCATTGGATAGAGCACATTTTGAAGAGAGAATTACTAACAGCTCTCGACTCTCTGACGAGCGCTCAAAATGTGATGCTAAAACTAACGCTCCCCGATGAACCCAATTACTACCTTGATCTCATCCATCATCCGAGAGTGATTCGGGTCGCCGCACTCTCAGGTGGTTATACCCAAGAACACGCAACTTCGGTTCTTTCGAAGAATCAGCGGATGATCGCCAGCTTCTCGAGGGCCTTGACCGAAGGACTTGGGGTGCATCAGGGTGAAGTCGAGTTCGACAAGACACTTAATGCATCGATCGAGAAGATCTATCTTGCTTCAATTTGAGTAGCTCAAGGATTACCCTTCTGGGATGAAACTTCTGCTCAAGATTCTGCGAAATTTCTTCATCGTGATCGTCGCCCTCTTTCTCGCCCTCTCTGCCTTCTTTCACTTCGTTCATTATCCCAACGTGATTGCGGCGGTTCGACTTGGACTTGCTCCGGCATCAAAAACCCCGACGCTCCTTCCATGGCACACGGTTCCTGCATCTACTAGTCCCACCACCTGGCCAACTGGTAGCGAGGCGATGCCAACAACAGTTACCTACAAAGGTGTTTCTGTTTCATGGGATGAGTTCTTGCAGAAGTCCTATACCAATGCATTTGTAGTTGTTCGTGACGGCGTTATCACCTACGAGTACTACAACGAGAAATCTGGCATGAGTAAGACAACTCGCCTTCCTTCCTACTCCATGGCAAAAACCCTGACCTCACTCGTTATTGGTCAATTGGTTGCGGAGGGAAAGATTCATGAGAGCGACACCTTCGTCTCCTTCTTCCCAGAGTGGAAAACGGGCACTTCATTCGACAAGGTAACAGTCCAGAGCTTGCTCGATATGGAAGCTGGAGTTGGAGTAAAAGACGACTATCCCAATGGCCCTGCGGGGTGGGGTGTAGGTATCGCACAGATGTATGCGACCACCGATATGAATTGGTTTATCTCACACAATCGCAAGATGCTCGAAGCACCAGATACCAAACCGGATTATCGAAGCGTTGATACTCAGATGCTCGGACTCATCATTCAGAAAGTTACTGAAACTACAGTCTCTAACTATTTCAGCAAGCACATCTGGCAACCCATCGGTGCTGCTACAGATGCAACGTGGAATGTGGACCACATCAACGGACATGAAAAAACTTTCTGTTGCTTCAATGCTTCAGCTCGAGATTTTGCCTTGATCGGAGAGTTGTTCATTCATAACGGAATGGCTGGTTCATCAACAATCATTAGCCCAAGTTGGATGAAGCGAATTTCTACAACTGCTGTAAAACTCGATTATGGGTGGGGTTATGGGGCTCAGGTCTGGCATCCCTATCCTGGTATTGATTTAGCGATGGGGCTTCATGGCCAACAAATATTCGCTGATCCAAAAACCAAGACCGTCATTGTGAAATTAAGCGATTACCCCAATGGAGATGACCCGCAAGATGCCATTGCATCGGTACTTCATCAGGTGGATCTTCTTAAGAGAAAATCTTAAGTAGTGCGCTGATCGGCTTGCTTGACTCGGATGGATGGCGGAACTTCGCACTCGAATTCACCTTATAGCTGTTTCTTCGACCAACACGAGTGATCGTGACATAACCAGCCTCTTCGAGGTCGGCCAAGATCGCCTGGGTACTTCTCTCGGTGATCCCCACCGTATCTGAAATATCACGCACTCGAGACTCCGGGTACCTGCTTAAATGGATGAGCACGTGGCCATGATTAGAGAGGAAGGTCCACTCTCGGCTTGCTTCTGAGCGCTGGTTCATGAGTCCACTTTACCAGTAGTTTGACACATGAATTTTATTTCATGTATTGTGCTTCCTACAATGTCTAGGAGGAGGCAATATGTCCAGTTCATGGTCGTTGGCAAGCGCCAACCTAACGTCAGTCGCAGTGCTCGTCTTTGTTCTCGGTTTTCTTGGGGCGCTCATTAAGAGCGATGTCAGGATCCCAGAGCCGGTTTATCAACTCATCTCGGTCTACTTACTCTTTGGCATCGGGCTTAAGGGTGGACATGCGCTCAAATCAGTAACCGCACATAGCTTTATAAAGCCAGCTCTTGCCACCTTGGCACTGGGAATCACCATCCCACTCTTGGCATTCTTAGTCCTCAAGGCGATCCGCAAGCTCAACGATATGGACCGGGGCGCTATCGCAGCCCACTATGGATCGACCTCCCTGGTCACCTTTTCTGCTGCCCTGCTCTACCTCGAAAATAACAAGATTCAGGTTGAGGGCTTTGCCGCAGCCCTGCTCACTCTGCTGGAGATCCCTGGGGTAGTTGTGGGGGTCTATCTCGGCTCACGCAGCGTCTCTCAGAAAGTACAGTGGCACAAGACCCTGAAGGAAGTCATCACCGGAAAAACCGTCTTGCTTTTGGCTGGTGGTCTTTTGATCGGTGCAATCACCACCCCTGCTGGATATCAGAAAGTAACTCCATTTTTCGTAGATCTGCAGAGCGGTCTTCTCGCCCTCTTCTTACTCCACCTCGGATATCTGGCTGGCTCGAACTGGGGAGAAATTAAGAAAGTTGGAGCTTCGGTCGCTCTCTTCGGAGTTCTCTTCCCCATCATGTCTGGAACCCTCGGGATCGCGATCGGTCACTGGGTAGGTTTATCACTTGGTGGAGCCACCATCCTTGGCGTGCTCTGCGCGAGTGGCTCTTACATCGCGGCGCCGGCCGCAGTTGCAATTGGACTACCGAAAGCAAATGCACCGCTCGCACTTATGTCCAGCATTGGGGTGACCTTCCCGTTCAACCTTATCGTTGGAATACCGATCTACCTAGAGATCGCAAAGCGCTTCTACTAATTTCCTGAAAAGTCAGAGTGGCGTTACAGCCACTCTGACTTTTTGAATTTGCGGTACAAGAATGCGGTCAAGCTAGCCATAACACCTAGCACTATGTAATACCCGTATCGATTGCTTAACTCGGGCATATGATGAAAATTCATTCCGTAAATTCCGGCAAGCATTGTCGGTCCCGACGCAAGAGCAACCCATGGTGAAATCTTTCGGACATCAATATTTTGTTGTACCTGGATGTGGGCAAGATCAGCCTGTAAAACAGAGGTAATAAGCGAATCTAGTCCGGACGCTTGTTCACAAGCTTGGATCAAGTGATCTGAGGTGTCGCGGAAGAAAGGTCGGATCCCCATGGGAATAGAAGAGATCGAACCGCTATATAAGCGGCTGATAGGAATGATGAGAGGATCGATCGCGTGCTTAAATTCAATAACTTCTCGCTTGAGAAAATAGATCTCCTCAGAGAATGTCTGCCTCTTGCCTGTGAAGACTTTATTTTCGATCGAAACAACTTCTTGCTCTAACTGGGTGGCAATTTGCGTATAGCCATCAATAATGCGATCGGCTACCGCATGGACCACGGAATAAGGCCCAAGTTTTAAGAGCTCTGGTTTGGTCTCCAAATCAGCTCTGATCGTGGATAAGGGATGTCCCTCGCCATGTCGAACCGTCACAATGAAATGTGAATCGATAAAGCACATCAATTCACCTGTAGTAATTTCCTGCGCCTTCTGATCAAAGAAAACCGTCTTGATAACGAAGAAGGTCAAGCCGTCGTAATCTTCCAGCTTTGGGCGCTGCTTTGCGTTGATGGCATCTTCTACGGCGAGCGGGTGGAACTTTAACTCTCCGACCACCAGATCAAATTCGGCTTGAGAAGGTTCAGCCATACCCAACCAGACGAAGCCATTCCTTTCGCGCGCAAGATCTACGAGATCTGAAATGTCGCTCGGTCCATCGGTACGCACGCCGTCCACATAAAGGGCAACATCAACAATCATGGGTGGAATATATCGCTCTGAACGCGGATGCTCGGGGAAAGCAGAATTAATGCCAAGTGAAATGTGGTGCCACTCTCGGCGGCGTACCTCCTAATGCACATTGACCAGAGAGAAATTAAGCCCAAACAAACGGCTGTGCTTGATTACGGGTTGCTAGGAATCTGGTGCGCTTCCATAATGTGCCCATGACTTATCAACTCAGAGACCTCAAAGATCAAGTAATCGTCATTACCGGAGCGACGGCTGGAATGGGTGCCGCTACAGCAAAAGAGCTCGTGGAGCAGGGAGCAAAAGTAGTGCTCAACGCAAGACACGAGGAACGTTTGCAGTCGATAGTCAGCCAGCTCGGAGATGCAAATGCCATCTATGTGGCCGGCGATTGCTCAGATCCTGAAATTTCGCGCGCAATTGCGAAGGCCGCGCTAGATAAATTTGGGACCATCGATGCGGTAATTCCCAACGCTGGAATTGGAATGTACGGCTCTATTCTCGACTACAGCGATGATGAAGTAAATCGCATGATGCGTACTAACTATGAGGGAACAGTGCACATCATCCGTGCATGCCTACCAACTATGTTAGAGAAGAAGGCTGGAGATATCGTGATTGTCTCCTCGGTAGCTGGCTTCCGAGGAGGCGCAGATGAGTCGATCTATGCAGGAACCAAGCATGCACAGGTAGGGCTAGCTGGAGGCTTGGATCGCGAACTTCGCGAGAAAGGTGTCCGAGTTGCGCTCGTCTGCCCAGCAGGAACCGAGACTGAGTTTGCTATCGGTGCAGGACGCACGGCGGGCACTCCAGTGCTAGCTAGTTTCTTGCGCTCGGAGGATATCGCTTTTCAAATCACAACAATTTTGAAGCAACCGCGATCTGTCCGTACCCACATCTGGACTCTGTGGTCAATTAATCAACAGTCTTAAAATTTAAAGAAGGGATACGTGCCCCGAGTGGGGGTCGAACCCACACTTGGAGGATTTTAAGTCCTCTGCCTCTGCCATTGGGCTATCGGGGCGCACGCTCACGTGAGCGAGTAAGTGAGTGTACTAGAGGGATTTAAGGAGACTAAACGCCTCCTTAGTAGCCTTCTTGGTATCAATTAGGTGATTTACGACGTTGAAGTTGTCTTCCACAATGGCACTAGGCCATTGGTAAGCCCAAGGAAAGACAATGACCAAAGGATTAAGAAACGCGAACGGTTTAGGACATACCTACAAAGTTGGAAATTCTTACAAGACGGTGATTCGTCGAAATGGCAAGGTATTTACTGCCACCGCTCCAACCCAGAAGGATTCACGCCATAGAGCCATGTTAAAGGCTGAAGGAATTACTGCTGCGTCAACAAATGCAACTCTTGAAAGTATTACCCTGGAGAACTTTCTCTTGTCATGGCTTGAAAACGAACATCGGCACAATATCGCTCACTCAACTTATTTGCGCTATCGCTCACTGGCCATCCATCATATAAATCCAGCCATTGGAAAGATCAAGATTTCAGAATTATCACCAAGGGATATTTCGGACACTCTTAGCAACATGCGGAATATCGGACAAAGCGTCCGATCTATGCAACAAGCAAGAGCATTGCTTTCCATTTGCTTGAGTGAAGCCGAAAATCTTGAATACATTGCCCTAAATCCTGTGAAGAAAGTAAAAAACCCGCAAGGTAGGTCAAAGACATTCTCTCCTTTGACACTTGAAGAGATTAAACGTCTCCTTAATACCTTTGAAGGAACTTATCTCTCGGCTCGACTACACGTCGCACTTCTCTGTGGATTACGCCAAGGCGAAGCACTTGGCTTACGCTGGTCTGATATCGATCTGATTAACGGCACTCTAGAAGTGAAGGGTCAGATCCAAATCGTAAATAAGCAGCCTATATTTACAAGTCTGAAAACTGAACGTTCGAGAAGAACGGTGATATTGACGCCCAACACGATTGCAGCGCTCCAAAGACACTTCAATTTCGTCGAACAATTGAAAAAACAAGGTTTAGAGAACTGGTCTGAATTGGATTTGGTATTCCCGTCAAAAGACGGCATGCCTCGCTCCCCTAAAACTGACTATGACCAATGGCAAAATGCTCTAAAACTCTGCGGCATAGCCCCTAGAAGGCTTCACGACGCCCGCCATAGTGCGGCAACACTTATGTACGCCTCGGGCGTCGGAATAGAAACCATAAGTAGAGCGCTAGGGCATTCAACGAGTGCGATTACCTCGCGGCTCTACGTGCATACATCGGAACGTCCACTAAGAAAGGCGGCAGAACTAGTCCAAGACGCCCTTACCGACTAACAAAGACACGTTAAGAAATTCGATCTGAGCAAAATCAGCCTCAATAGTGGAGGAGGCAGTACCATTTTTTTACAACTAATGAGGCGGGATAGACCTGCCTGAACGATAAACGGGGTGTAGTTCTCGCCTAAATTTGGCGACCCAAAAAAGGGTAGTAATGATAAAAGAAAATCACTTCATGATTAATGAAAGTTTCGAGGAAAACTTCAAAAGAGGTGCCTGTCAATTCGATTCTGAGTTTTGCGCCTCTCGGGGAGATAAAGAAACCAACACGCTCAAACGATCAGGCGTCAGCGAATTAGATGATTGGATAAACAATCGTCATGTTCAAACCAGATAAAGAAATTTCAATCCGCAATCAAATGCGGGCAGTTTTATATTTACCGTTAGGGGCAGAAGTTTCTCTTTGGAAATGCACAAACAATTTCCACAGATTTCCAGCCATCATTCCGAGCAATATCCATCTAGGTACCTGCAGATTCGGACATCAATATGTATTGGTTTCTCAAATTCGCTTAACAAAACCTCTCGTCAATTATGTCGCCCACGCATTACGACAAGTTGAAGCCAAAGTTGAAGGTTAAATCATGCCGCGTAAACCTACTGCTATTGGTCAGATTAAAGCGCTCCTAAAGGCACATGAGCCTTACAAGGCTTACAAATGGCGCTGTACGGGTCGCCACAGGCACGTAATGGACCTTCTGAGCATTTGCACTCCGTTGGAGTGCCCGAATGGTCATAGATATAACAGCATTTCAGAAATACCTATGAGGAAGTACCTCAAAAAAGATATTGAGAGGATTTACCAAAATGCAACAAGAGAACCAGAATATGAACTTGGCGCGTGAATTTGTTTCACGCCTTCAGAATACTTGCTACAACCACACCACCATCCAGGTAATCAACGCGATGGCTCAAAACACCAACATGCAAAACCAGATGTACTACGGGGGGCTGTTGGCTCTACGCCGCCAAACTCATTTGGGTCGATCCACACTCAATGCGCAAATTCGACTATTGAAGGCTGATGGTTTGATTAAGGAGACGTACCGCAAGGAAACCCTGTTCAACGAGCATAAGAGGCAAAACTATGCATTAATCCTGCCTCCAAAGGATCTTCTCAATTGTGGAGAATGGGAACGCCATAGGGTGAATCCTTATCATTTGGACAGTTTCCAAAGTTGTCTGGCTCGACTATATGAATACCAGGTTGAAGAGCAGCGCCTCCTGGAAATTCAAAATGGAAACAGGCCACCAGTTTGGGGCGAAGTTTCGGCTGAAGAAAAATCAGATGAGGAAGACGATTTCTAGCCGATGGCTCTGAAAGAGCCTCTTAAAACAACTACCTTAAAAGAAGGCTCCCATAGAGCCTTCTAATACAACCTATCTAACAACCACTACTCCGTAGCGGTTGTATTAAGAGGCTCTAAGAGAGCCTTATTAGTAATTAGTTGTGTTAGGAGGCTCCAATGGAGCCGATGAAGTATGACCATACTCAATCAGCAATGGCTTTGTGGCCATTGCTTCCCCAAAGGCAAAAAAAATAACCAATGGGAAAGTTTTTCGCTCCCTTTTCGGCGCACGGAAACCCACAAAACTGCACCTTTTATAGGGTACGGGAGAGGGTTTTCGCTTAGGGGTACACATACCCTTACATAATCGGGAAATCAGTCTCTAAGCCATTTATTTCACCTATTGCTTATTGCACATCCATTCGGCAAAATAATTGAATGCAAAACCTCACGCCAGAAGAGGCAAATTGAAACGTTTAACAATTGGTTTCATTATGGGTCTTTTGCTTTCGTCGATTTTTGTTGTTACAACTCATGAAATTTTTAGTACTAACCCGTGTGTAATGGTTAAAAAATACGCAGAAAAACAGGATGCCGTATCAGCAATTCTTTGGCAAAATGCACAAAAGGCAATAAGTGCAGTACCTGTCAACACCACAATAACTAGCGCGGATCCAAAGAAGGCCGCAGTACTTTTCTTGAAAAATTATTATTCCCAGACTTTGTATGCGGATAGTAATTCCTCATGTTATCCACCTCGAGTAATTGCCACGCTGAAGGGACTTCAGAGCGCTTATTTTCAAGCATTACTAAAATGGGAGACACTTCCACCTGAACAGGAAACACCTGGCATGATTAGCCCATTTTATAACAAATACGCTTCAATGAAGTATCTTCTCTTTTGATCACAATGTTGTTACTAAGAGCACTTTAGAAGTCGTGTAATAAATAAAATTCCTATGCACGCTAATCCGAGTACTGCCCCTTAAAGGCAGCAATCAGCGCCGATTCATTAAACTAAAATGGCTAGTGAATTAATTGCAAGCCATTCCAAGTTGGGTAAGAATATTGACTTCTGGAAGGCACGTTCAAGTTTGGGTACGGACTATCGCAACGAACAAAATGAATAGTCGTCCTAATTAGTTTTCCATTATTAAATAACGCGCTTTCAATTCCTCCAGATTCAGACTGGTCTTCAGAAAAGACAAGTTCGGACATGTCCTGGTAGCGTGGCAATCCATTAAATGACTTGAAATTTAAGTTCATTTGAACCTGAGTGGGGTATGCCATTTCCTTGATATCAGTCAAGGAAATGGCACATAATTCTGTTACCGCGATTGATGAAACGGCACGAATGCTAACCATGTCGTGCTTTATATCCATCAAATCTCCCCATTTCCAATAGATATCAAAGCCCAATGAACGGTCATGAAATTTATATCCAGAGTGCCAGTTGGAGGCTTGCGCAGGAAGTGCAAAATTAGAAGAAATTATCAATACAAAGACGGGGAGCAGAGTCAGAACAGCCGCATGTTTGATTAATCGACTCATTTCTTTTTATCCCAAATTAAGCCACTCGCGTACATCAAAAGTGCGATCGCAGGAAAACCAAATAAGGCTTGTATGTTTAAACTGAAATCGCTTCTTATGGCTTGCGATCCACAAAGTAAGCCAATTGGCCATGCAATAATCCGTCCCTTACTCATGACCTTAGTATTTAGCAAAAATCTGTTTCTAGATAGTAGCCAGTGGGCGATTGACTCATAAAAACCCCTGGGGTTGAGTGATTAGGTGCAGAAGCGGATCCAAAGGCAAGACTGAGTTATGGCACCGATGGCAGGGTCGTGCAAGGTATTCGTTCTTGGCCACTGGTTATCCATTCAAAATGGTATTCATTTAGTACTAATTGATAGAAAATAGGCTGGACATTTTTCTTTAATCAGCGGACAATTTGAGCAAGAAACAACTTCATAGTGCGTGGAATACCCACACTGGAAGGATTTTAAGTCCTCTGCCTCTGCCATTGGGCTATCGGGGCCAATCAAGTATCTGATGAAGTGCAGAGTCTACTAGGCAAAAAGGTTTGGAATTTCGCTTAAGAGCCATCTGAGTCGTGCTTAAGGATTACCCAGACGAAGGAATCTGGGTGGTCTGTGAGCGCTCGCTTTCCCAAGAAGAATCGATGGGTGACAAGATATTTCTCTAGGCTCTCTAAAATCGAAACAGATGCGTCTAATACAATTGACCTATGTTCACAATC